>Ga0209212_1007556_pt1 | contig 11977 bp, 12 predicted proteins | sample RifGroC2_FD_183996 | JGI IMG/M metagenome (GOLD analysis project Ga0209212, IMG submission 183996) | Groundwater microbial communities from Rifle, Colorado, USA - Groundwater C2 (SPAdes) (version 2) | ecosystem: Environmental > Aquatic > Deep subsurface > Groundwater | place: Rifle, Colorado...
AGCGTGAGCCGCTCGTTGATCTGCGCAAGGTTCATTTTGTTACACCTTCATCAGCTCGCTTTTTCCCGCCAGCCAGCGCGCCAGGTGCCGCCGCGCCTGCTCCGGGTGCAGTCGCAACATTTGCGGCGCCAGATCGCGCGCCGCCTCGAGCAGGTCGACATCGAGCTCGAGATCGGCGAACCGCAGCAGCGGCGCGCCGCTCTGGCGCACGCCCAGATACTCTCCCGGCCCGCGCAGCAGCAGATCGCGGCGCGCGATTTCGAAACCATCGCCGGTTTCGTACACCACCTTGAGCCGGGCGCGCGCGGCATCCCCGAGCGGCTTCTGGTAGAGCAGGATACACGCACTGTCGTCCGTGCCGCGCCCCACCCGGCCGCGCAACTGGTGCAGTTGCGCCAGGCCAAAGCGTTCGGCGTGCTCGATGATCATGAGCGAGGCATTGGACACGTCGACGCCGACCTCGATCACCGTGGTCGCAACCAGCAGCTGGATTTTGCCGGCGGCGAACTCCGCCATCACTGCGGCCTTGTCCGGGCCCGGAAGCCGCCCGTGCACCAGCCCCACCCTGAGATCGGCGAATTCCACGGCGAGGCGCGCGTGGGTATCGAGCACGGTCTGCAACTGCAGCGCCTCGGCTTGCCTGCGGCCCGGGCGCCGCCCGTGCGCGCGCGCCTGGTCCGCAGGGACTTCCGCCGCGACGCCGTTGTCCTCGATCAGCGGACAGACCCAGTAGGCCTGGCGCCCGGCGCGGCAGGCGTCGCGCACCCGCGCCAGCACCTCGTCGCGGCGCTCGGCGGCGATCAGTTTGGTCGTGACCGGCTTTCTTCCCGGCGGCAGCTCGTCGATCAGCGACACGTCCAGATCGGCGTAATAGCTCATCGACAGCGTGCGCGGGATGGGCGTGGCGCTCATCATCAGCTGGTGCGGCTCCACGCCGCCCGCGCCGCCGCCGCCCGCGCCCGCCTTGCCCAAACCCTTGGCGCGCAGCGCCAGGCGCTGCTCGACGCCGAAACGGTGCTGCTCGTCGACGATCGCCAGGCCGAGCGACTGAAAACCGATGCCTTCCTGGAACAGCGCATGCGTGCCCACCGCCACCCGGGTCACGCCCGAGGCGATGTCCGCCGCAGCCGCGGCGCGCTGTTTCTTTTTCTGGCTGCCCGAAAGCCAGGTGAGCTGCACCCCCAGGGGAGCGAGCCATTCGGAGAATTTGCGGAAATGCTGCTCGGCCAGGATTTCGGTGGGCGCCATCACCGCCGCCTGCAAGCCGTTTTCCACCGCGCGCAGCGCCGCCAGCGCCGCCACCACGGTCTTGCCGCTGCCGACATCGCCCTGCAACAGGCGGTGCATCGGATGAGCCTCCCCGAGATCGCTTTCGATTTCGGCCCAAGCGCGGCTTTGCGCGCGCGTCAGCCGGAACGGCAGGTGCTTGAGCAGGCCCGTTGTCAGCGCGCCGGCCCGGCCCAGCGCGGGCGCCGTCTTGCGCTTGCGCTCGCGATAATGCAGGCGCATCGACAGCTGCTGCGCCAGCAACTCTTCCAGCTTCATGCGCCGCCACGCGGGATGGGTGCGCCCGGTGAGCGCGCGCGCGTCGTCGCCGGGACGCGGCCGGTGCAAGGCGTCGATGGCGTCGCGAAACGCGGGCATGCCGAAGCGCCCGCTGATCTCCGGCGGCAGGGTTTCATCGAGTTCGCATTGCGCCAGGGCCTGCCCGATCAGGCGGCGCAACGCCGCCTGCGGCAACCCGGCCGTGGTCGGATAGATCGGCGTCAGCGCCTCGGGCAGCGGCGTGTCCGCGCGCACGATGCGATAGCGCGGGTGGACCATTTCGGCGCCGAAAAAGCCCGGGCGCGCCTCGCCGAAGGCGCGCACCAGCGCCCCGGGTGCGAGCGCTTTCGCCTGGCTGCCGTAGAAATTGAGAAAGCGCATGTACAGCAGGCCGCTCGCGTCCTCGATCTTGCACACCAGCTGGCGCCGCGGCCGGTACGCGATCTGACTCTCGATCACCCTGCCTTCCACCTGCACCGGCGCGCCTTCGCGCGCTTGCGCAATGGGCGTGATCCTTGTTTCATCCTCATAGCGCAGGGGCAGGTGCAGCACCAGATCGAACTCGCTGTGAATGCCGAGTTTTTCCAGCTTCGCCTTCAGCGAAGGCGCTGACTTAGTGGCCATTGGAAAAATCAGCGGTCATTCCGAGGCCAATGGCCTCGGAATAATGACAATTATCGACGGTGTCATTCTGAAATGCGCTTTTGCGCTCCGGCTTCACCGCCCGAAGCTCAGCCGATCACCAGTATCGCATCGGCTTCGACGAGCGCGCCGCGCGGCAGCGACGCGACGCCGATTGCCGCGCGCGCCGGATAGGGTTGTTTGAAATAAGCGGCCATGATTTCGTTGACCCTGGCGAAATGCGCGAGATCGGTGAGGTAGATCGTCAGCTTGGCGGCGTCGTCCAGCGACCCGCCGGCGGCCGCGGCCACCGCCTGCAGATTGTCGAACACGCGCCGCACCTGCGCATCGATGCCCTCGACCAGCTGCATGGTTTTGGGATCGAGGCCGATCTGGCCCGAGAGATAGATCGTATCGCCGCAGCGCACCGCCTGCGAATAGGTGCCGATGGCGCTGGGTGCTTGAGGCGTCGATATTACGGATTTGGACATGGTTCTGCATCCCTGGAAGTCTGTTACAAGATGAGGGGATATCCCCCGAGGGGACTTCCTTCGGGGCGCATCCCCTCATGCTCCCCTAAGTCAGGGCTGTTTCAGTCATCCTGAAACAGCCCCGAAAGATGAGTGCGCAAAACAGGCCTATAATTGCGACCCAATCGCGGATTGTCTCCCGCGATAGCCGAATCTTACAATGACCTCAGCCGTCATCGCCAACCTGGAAAAACTGATCGGCACGCCACGCGACGGCGCGCTGTTGCGTTTTTCCCTCGGCAACGAGTATCTGAAGAGCGGCGATGCGCACAATGCGCAGTTGCAGTTGAGCCAGGCGGTGGCCCGGGATCCGGCCTATTCGGCGGCATGGAAGCTGCTTGGCAGGGCGTTCGCCGAAATCGGACAGCCGCAGGCGGCGTTAGCTGCCTACCGCCAGGGCATCGCCGTGGCGGAGAAGAAGGGCGACAAGCAGGCGGCGAAGGAAATGACGGTTTTCGCCCGGCGCATCGAGAAACAACTCGGGCCCAGCCAGTCACTCTGAATCGCCGCAGCATGTCCCTATATACCGAATTGCGCACCAAGGTCATCGGCGCGCCCCTGGATCCGCTGAGCAAGGAAACGCGCCACAACATCGCGCTGGTGGCGTTTTTCGCCTGGGTGGGTCTAGGCGCCGACGGCATTTCTTCCTCCAACTACGGCCCGGAGCAATCGTTCCGCGCGCTCGGCGAACATACCGATCTCGGCCTTTACCTGGCCCTGGCCACGGCGGTCACCGTATTCATCATCGCGCTGGCCTACAACCAGGTCATCGAGTTGTTTCCGACCGGCGGCGGCGGCTACCGGGTCGCGACCAAGCTCATCGGTCCGTATGCCGGGCTGGCCTCCGGCGCCGCGCTGGTGCTGGATTACGTGCTCACCATCGCCATTTCCATCGCCAGCGGCGTGGACGCGCTGTTCAGCCTGCTCCCGCTCGCCTTTCAGGAGCACAAACTCGCCGCCGGTATCGGTCTGATTAGCCTGCTCATCGCGCTTAACCTGCGCGGCATGAAAGAAGTGATCAAGGTGCTGCTGCCGATTTTTCTCGGCTTCATCCTCACTCACGCGTTTCTGATTATCTACGGCATCGGCGCGCATGCGAACTATTTGCCGCAGCTGATTCCGGCCACGCTGCGGGAAACCTCGTCGCTCGCAGGGCAACTGGGCTGGGCGCAGGTTGCCGCACTCATGCTGCTCGCCTACTCCCAGGGAGGCGGAACCTATACCGGGCTGGAAGCGGTTTCGAACAACGTCAACGTGCTGGCCGAACCGCGCGTCCGGACCGGCAAAATCACCATGCTCTACATGGCGCTGTCGCTCGCCTTCACCGCCGGCGGCATCATCCTGCTGTACCTGCTGTGGGAGGCGAAACCGGTGGAAGGCCAGACGCTGAACGCGGTGGTGTTCGGCTCCGTCATCCAGAGCCTGGGATGGGATCCCTGGGTCAACAAGACGGCGCTATGGACGGTGCTGGCGCTTGAGGGGGGGCTCTTGTTCGTCGCCGCCAACACCGGCTTTCTCGGCGGTCCGGCGGTGCTCTCGAACATGGCCGCGGACTCCTGGGTGCCGCACAAGTTTCGCTATCTGTCGACGCGGCTCGTGACCGAAAACGGCATCCTGGTGATGGGCCTGGCAGCGCTCGGCATCCTGATCTGGACCGGCGGCAGCGTGTCGCTGCTGGTCATCCTGTACAGCGTCAGCGTATTTCTGACTTTCGCCATCTCTTTGTTCGGACTGTGCGTCTACTGGTGGCGGCATCGCGGCGAACAGGGCAAATGGATCGCGCGCCTCGCCTTGTCGGCGGCCGGCTTCCTCGTGTGCTCGGTGATCCTGGTGATGCTGCTGGTGGAGAAATTCGCCGAAGGCGGATGGCTCACGGCGCTGATCATCGCCGCCATCATCGGCATCTGCCTCACCATACGCAACCACTACAGCTGGGCCAAGGTGCAGATCCGCAAGGTCGATGAAATATTCGCCAATCAGCCCTTCGGCAGCGTCGCCAACCCGCCCAAGCCCGATCCATCCCTGCCCACGGCGGTGTTTCTGGTGGGATCGAGCCGCGGCGGCGGATTGCACGCATTGCTCTGGGTGCAGCGCATGTTCCCGCATCATTTCCGCAATTTCATTTTCGTCAACGCGCGCACGGTCGATGCGCACAGCTACGGCGGCAGCGAAGACATGAAGCTGATGCAAATGGAAGCCAATGTCGCCCTCACCTATTTCGTCAATTTCTGCAACAGCAAGGGTTGGGCGGCGAAATCCTATCTCGCCTTCGGCACCGATCCGATAGACGAGGCGGCCAAACTCGCCGACCAGGTGCGTGAGGAATTTCCGAACTGCATCTTCTTCGCCAGCAAACTCGTCTTCGAGCACGAGAACTGGCTCATCCGCCTGCTGCACAACGAGGCGGCCCTGTCGATCCAGCGCCGCCTGCACCTGCACGGCATGCAAATGGTAATCTTGCCGATGAAAATTTGACCGGATGTCGAGAAAAGGGGAAATACATGACTCTGATAGTGAAATCGGTGCTGATCACCGCCGGCCTCGGGCTGCTCTTGATCTTCTACGAATGGAACATGATGCGCAGGAAGAAAGGAGGGGTGACCCCTCCCGAATGGAGAAACCTGCGGGATTTGTGCTTCATGACGATCGGCGCGTGCGCGCTGGTGGCGTTCGCGGTCGCGAACCTGACGTAATTGCAACCGCAATGCTTCAGCGACGACCCGGTTCGGGATGTCCTGCACCAAGCTTCTGATATGCGACGACCATCCGCCGATCCGCGCGGCGGTGACCTATATCGCGAAGGAGCTGGACCGCAATATCGGCATCGTCGAGGCCGGCAACGCAAGCGAAGCGCTGCAACTGCTTGAACGGCATGCGGACATCGAACTGATCCTGCTGGATCTGCACATGCCCGGCATGAGCGGATTGGAACTGCTGCCCGAACTCAAAGTCAGGTTTCCGTCGCTGCCGGTGGTGGTGCTGTCCTCTGACGACACACGCGCCACGGTCATAGACGCGCTGGAGCGCGGCGCAACCGGATACATTTGCAAGTCCTCGCCTACGGACTTGCTGGCGAAGTTTCTGGAGCACGCACTCAAGGGAAACATCGTGCTGCCGACGACCGTCGGCAGCACCGCGCAAGCCGAACCCGCCGGCAACGCCGGAGCCGCCCCGGCCGCGCTGCAAGGGATGGCAGCTCTGGGGCTCTCGCCGAGACAACTGGACGTGCTCGCCTGCCTGTTGCGCGGCATGACCAACAAACAAATCTGCCGCGAGCTCGCGATGGCCGAAGGCACGGTCAAGAACCACGTCATCGCCGTCTTTCGTGCGCTCGATGTCAGCAGCCGGGCGCAGGCCGTCATCGAAGCAAGCCGGCGCGGTCTGCCGGTCGGAGGCCGGCGCAGTTAGAGCCGGGCTGCACCGACGCTGACAATTACCCGCGTTCCTTTTCCGGGTGCCGAATCAATCTGCCACCGGCCGCCGATGGCCTCGGCTCTTTCCTGCATCGACAGCAGCCCCAGCCCCAGATCTTTGCCGTTGATGCCGGCCAAGTCGATGCCAACGCCGTTGTCGGCGACGCTCAATCGCAGATGATCGGCGTCGCCGTCGAATTCGATCGCGACGCTGCTCGCCCGCGCGTGCTTGGCGCAATTCGTAAGGGCTTCCTGCGCGATGCGGAACAAGGCTATTTTCTTCTCCGCCGGCATCAGCCTCTCCGAATTCGCGCCCTTCACTTCGACCGCGATGCCGGTGCTGCCCTCGAATTTGCGCGCGTACTCTTCCAGCGCGGAGAACAGGTCGCGGTCCTCCAGCAACAGGGGACGCAGGTCGACGCTGATGTCCTTGGCGTTGGCCTTGGCCTCGTCGATCTGCGCGATCAGACCGGACAAGCGCGACTCTATGCTGGCGGGATCGCTATGCTGCAGCTGTTTTTGCAGAAGCGCGAGGTTGAGGCCGATGGCCGCCAGGTTGGAGCACACCCCGTCGTGAAGCTCCGCCGCCAGCCGCCGCCGCTCCACCTCCTGCGCTTCCCCCAGACGGCGCGTCATGTTCCGCAAACGATGCGCAAGGCTCAATGCCGCCGTTTCGGCCAGCCGGCGCTCCTTGATCTCGGCCTGCAGGGCAGCGTTGGCGGCGCTCAGTTCGGTCGTGCGCTCGTCCACACGCCGCCCGAGGTCCTGGTTGAGCTTGCGGATTTGCTCCTCCGCCCGCTGGCGCGCGGTGATGTCCACGATCACGCCGACCAGGCCGGTGACGTTGCCACCGGCGTCAACGATCTGCCGCCCGGTGATATGTCCCCAGAATTCGCTTCCATCGCCGCGCCGATAGCGGCGCTCCCGATCCAGCGTGGTCATTTTTCCGTCCCTCAGCGCGAACATCGCCTGCCTTTCCGTCTCGCGCTCGTCCCCATGCACATGACTCGGGTACGCGCTGCCGATCAGGTTCTCGAGCGGCAGCGCGAACATTTCCGCCATGCGCCGGTTGGCGTGGGTAATCACCCCCTGCGTATCGACGTTGAAGATTGCGGCGCTGGATGTGTCGTAGACGAGTTGCAGGTGCGCGATCTGCTCCTGCAGCGCTCGCCCGGCCTCCTGCTGATCGCGGCGCTTGTATGCGAGCAATAGCGCGACTGCCAGCAACAACACCGTAGTCAGGACGCCCGCCACCAGATGGTCTGTGCGCTGCGTGCGGTAGGGGGCCATTACCGTATCCGCCGCCTGCCCGACGAATATGGTCAACGGGTAGCCGGGAACTTTCTGGTAGCGGTACAGGCGCTCGATGCCATCGGTCCTGGCCGTACGGCGATAACCGCCGCTGGGCGCGGCATCCGAACTGAGTCCCGGGGCATCGGCCAGGGATACGCCCGAGACCTTGGCGAGATCGCGCGAGTGGGCCACGATCTGCCCGTCGGCGCGCACCAGGGCGATGATCGACCCGTCGCCGAGTTCGATGTCGTCATAAATCCGCTCCAACGCCGGAGGCGGCACAAACAGCGCCAGCACGCCGGCGAAGCGCCCGCGACGGTCATGGATGGGGCGCGTGAACTTAATCACCCATTGGTTCAGCACCGGTTCATGCATGGGCGCGCCGATCTGCAATCGGCGCTCACCGGACTCTTTGTAGATCTTGAAAAAATGCCGATCCGAGACGTCGGCGCCGTCGAAACCGGGCAAGCTGCTGTAGGCAACCCGGCCGTCCGCGTCGGTTACGACGACCTGCGAGACATTCTCACGCTTCAGGTTTTCCTGTTGCCGCGCGACATGGTCGGCGAAAGGCACGACGCCCTCGACCCATTCCGCGCGCAGGTGCAACAGCACGAAGTCCATGGCGCGCACCGAGGACGCCACGTGCTCTGCCAGGCTGCGCGCGATGTTGCGCCCCTCGGCGTCCGCCCTTTCCAGGGTGTCACGCTCGGCCCTGTGCAGCGCAAAGGCGATCGCCCCCCACAGCGCCAGGGCCATGAGGCCGGCGACGGCGAAAATCGGCAATCCGGTACGGCTGATGATATTGAGGCGCATGCGTCGATTCCGCCCGGGACAGTCGCTGTTCAGACCCCTTCGGCCACGAAGGGAAGTGTTACCTTACCAGAGTGGCGCGTTTCGGGTGGGCAGGCGCTGAATTTGAAAACATCGGGCTGGGCGAAACCTGCCTCAAAATTTGTGGTGTTGCGAAGTCTGCCGCGGTGAACCCGGGGCTTCCAACAGCGGGACAAGCCCGCCAATTCCGGCAAGAACCTGCGCCTATGAAACAGTGCGATCGGACTTGAACGAACCCGGGGCCCCGTGCGTCAAGCCCCGAGCAGGCGCCGCGCCAGCAACCCCTGCATGTCGCGCCGGCCGTCGACGATCAGATACACATGGACGCGTTGCCCCACGATTCGGTAAATCAGCCGATAAGGCTTGAAAAAAGTTTGTCGGTACTCGCGAATACCCGGCGCCAGAAGTTCCTTTGGATGAGACCCGCGCTCCAGGACGAGGTAGTCGGGATCCAGGCCGGCCGGCGCGATGAGCGGATACACGGCGAGATTGGAAAAACTCTGCGGTGCTGCGACCGACAATGCCGCCAAAGTGTCGTCGATCAATTGCATTCGGGTCTCCATATGTTGGGTACCTCCGCCCGGGAGGTGATGGAACCGAGTGTACGTTGCAACAGGCTCAAGGAATGAGCCTGAAGAGAAGAGCAACCCCGGTGGTCAATCGTCTTTGAGGACGCGCCGCATCGTCAGGAAATGCGGTCCGATGCCGTCAGGGCGGACGATCGCATAGCCCTCGCGGATTTCTTCGCCTCCCCATTTCAATTTCCATCGCGCCGAGAACGTCCAGATCGAGTCCCCGGGCTCCCGCCCGGCCTTGAAGTTCAGCCATGCTCGATTGAGATGGCCAAACGGGAGCCCCGGCACGGCGCCCAGCGGGTCCGTCACGACCTCCCGTGCTTCCAGCGCATCGGGATCCTGCCGCTCGAGCAGATGCTTGCGCTCGACCGCGAATTCCTTTTCCATGATGGGTTCCGTTCCTTGCGAAAGCCAGATTTCCCGCGCCTTCCACCAGATCACCAGCGGCCAAGCTGCGACCACCGACAATGCGGCCAGCGCCGGGGCCACGATCTTTTCCAGGGCGTATTCAATGCGGCGCTTCCACACCGGCCTATCGGGATTGCTGCGTTCGTTCTGCGCCCGGCGGACCTCTTCGAGGACATCATGTATGCCTGCCTCGGGTGTTCCGGAAGCAGTGAAATGATGCGCCGCGGCCATGACGATAAACGTGAACACGCCGATCGCGGCGTAGCCGATGATCACGTGCTGCCATGTCATTTCACTATTCTCCATCGATATCCCGCCGCCCGCGAGGGAACACGGTCATCGCGCCAATCCCGTATCCCTCCGGGGCACTTGAATTCTCCGATGTTCCGTTGTTCCGTACATGGGTGCCGGTCACTACGCCCTTCTCGATCTGAATCATGAGATCTCTTTCGTAGGTGCTCGCGTAGCCCATGTGGATGTACTCGATCATCTTTCCTTCGGGTATGCGCAGCGCTCCGGTGTACCAGTGCGCGAAGACTCTCTCCGGAAAACCAGGAAATATTGTCGCCAGGTTCGCGTGCCCGCCGTCTTTGAGGGTCCCGCTCAAGCGAACCAGGTACAGACGCCCCTCCCGGATTTCCCAGGTGCCCACATACCCCCGCCACAATGCCGTGCAGTTGAAATCGAATTCAGGGCGGGCGCCGCCGAGGACAAAATAGTCGCCAAGCGGCTCGGAATACATGGTCACCACGCGCCCTTCGTAGTGCAGTTCTTCCCCGATTTGCGCGGTCATTGCAGATTCCCGACCAAACCACGCGGGCGGAAAACCGCGCTCCTCCCGCCCGGTCTCTCAGCGGCAGGAACGATTACACCCATGCCATGGCGCAGAATCCGCATCGACGCTCCCTGTTCAGACGTGATTGAGGTGGCGGGTGCGATGGCCGACGGTGACGACCTGCCCCTGGCGGCCGATCACGGCAAAGGCGTTGAGGTGCGACTCGAGGCGCCGGTACTCCGCGTCCCCGCAGGCGCGGCGCAGCCGCTCGCGCGCCCGCCGGTTGAAATAGACGATGGAACCGCCCTGATGGTCATGAATTTCCTGGCCGAAGTCGAGCAATTCGTTCACTACGTCCTGCGGAATGCCCCGCTGCTGGAGGCGGGCGCGGGCATGTTGGGTAAGTGCAAGCATGATTTCCATCCTCCTCTTACATAAGATGGAAACCAGCTTACAAGGAGAGGGGCTCACGGACTGCGCCCGGGACGAACCGCGCCTGCGGCAGCGACAAGAAACTCAAGAAATGGGTGTTCGGCGGAATGGAGACCTCTCCAAAACCCCAGCGCCCTGATGCTGGTACTTCATCCCCGCCCGCGCAAGCTCCGCCGCTACTTTATCTCGCAGCGCCTTGGGACTGACCACCTCGCAATCCGCACCGTACTTGAGGATGTCCATGATCAGCTCGCGATCATCGGAGAACGGCACTTTCAGCTCATAGCTGCCGTCCTTGAGTACCCTGCTCTCCTGCTTCGAGTGCCAGCGCTCGGTCGCGACCCAGCGCGCGCGGTCGGGCGTGAAACGAAGCGTCGCCCAGGTCACGTTGTCGCCGGCAAAGATGCCGTAACCCGACCCGAGCACTTCGTCGAGCCGCGCCTCGGCCACGTCCTTCGCGCGCTTTTCCAGGATTTCGGCCTGTTCGATCGCGTCCACCGAAAACGAGCGCAGCCCGTCCCGCAGATGGCACCAGGCGTCGAGGTACCAGTTGTCGCGGTAGTGAATCAGGCGCTGCGGGGAAATCTCGCGTTCCGTCGTCTCGTTCGTGCCGCGGGCGTAGTAACGAATCATCAGGCGCTTGCGCCGCAGCAGTGCCGAGCCGACGGTCTGGAACTGATCCAGATGGAACTCGCGTGCACCGAGCGCCGCAATCTTGACCCGGCGGCGCACCTCCTCGGCCGTGTTTTCCGCAGTCCCGAGCAGCGCCGTCAACCGGGCGAGCATGGGCTGGACGTGGGGTCCGAGCAAACCGCCCCGGTCCAGACGCGCGAGCAGGTGCTGCATGGTCAGGAGGGCGTGGATTTCCTCCGCACCGAACCAAAGCCCGGGCAACTCGTACTGGGGACCCACGCGCTTCTTGCTCTTGTCGAACCGGTAGCCGCCGAGCTCCCGGTCGAAGACGATGGGGGCGTTCAGGCGATCCTTCATGTAGGCGAGGTCGCGCTTCAACGTGGCCCACGATACGCCCAGGGATTCCTCCAGCGCCTTGCGCGAAACGGATGTGCGCGCGGCAAGAATTTGGTCGATCTTGTAGATGCGCTCGGTGATGCTCATGCGGGCCTCCATGGGCAATGCGACAAAACCGGGGCTAACCGCATGAGCCCCGGTCAAGTCATGATGACACGAAACCTGCGGGATGAGGAGCGCGCCGCGCGCCGGCCGGGGCGGCGGCCGGTGCAAGCGGCGCCCCGGTTTATCGGCCGCATCGGGGCGGGATCGGGTCAAGTGCATCTTCGTCTCCGGTCGAGGGTAGTCCCGCAATTCTCCCGATGCCCGGGCTCACCAAATGCACCCGGTCTCCATTGTGCGGCCATGCCGTTCGGTCGTTGAGAGCTTGCGGCGGGCTCAGTTCCTGCGCCCGGACGGCGTTATCCTGTCCCGTTCAAGCCCGAAGCAAACAAATGACCAGGGGGATGCGATGAAACAGCCGGACACGCCGCGATCGGGAAACCAGCTCGCCCACGCGCTCATACGCCGGCACTTCAAGCCGCG
>Ga0209212_1007557_pt1 | contig 11975 bp, 13 predicted proteins | sample RifGroC2_FD_183996 | JGI IMG/M metagenome (GOLD analysis project Ga0209212, IMG submission 183996) | Groundwater microbial communities from Rifle, Colorado, USA - Groundwater C2 (SPAdes) (version 2) | ecosystem: Environmental > Aquatic > Deep subsurface > Groundwater | place: Rifle, Colorado...
ACGCGGGTGATCTTCGACAGCCTCTCGGAAATGCGCCTGCTGGCGCAAAGCCCTCTGCGCTACCGCCGGCAGGTGTTGGCGCTCAAGCATTTCTTCACCACCCGCAACTGCACGGTGATCCTGCTCGACGACCAGACTTCGGAAGTGGGCGACCTGCAACTGCATTCCATCTCCCACGGCGTGGTCATGTTGGAGCAGGTGGCAATCGACTACGGTGCCGAGCGCAGGCGTCTGCGGGTGATCAAGATGCGTGGCATCCAGTTTCGCGGCGGTTACCACGACTTCGCCATCCGCAAGGGCGGCCTGCGCATCTATCCCCGGCTCATCGCCGCCGAGCACCACTCGTCCTTCTCCGGTGAGCTGGCCTCGTCCGGTAATCCGGCACTGGACAAGATGCTGGGTGGCGGGCTGGAACGCGGCACCAACGCGCTGCTGGTCGGCGCGGCCGGCGTGGGCAAATCCTCGCTGGCCTTGAGCTATGCGGTCGCGGCATGCAAACGCGGCGAGCAGGTCGCCTTCTTCGTCTTTGACGAAAACATCGCCACGCTGCTGGCGCGCGGGCGGGCGCTGGGGCTGCCCATGGAACCGTGGATCGAACAGGGGCTGCTGCATCTGCAACAGGTCGACCCGGCCGAGCTGTCGCCCGGCGAGTTCACCGCCGCGGTCCGCCAGAGCGTAGAGGTGCGGGAGGCCCGCCTGGTGATTCTGGACAGCCTCAACGGCTATCTGCACGCGATGCCTGATGGCCGATTCCTGATTCTGCAGATGCACGAGCTGTTGAGTTATCTGGGCCAGAAAGGCGTGATCAGCATCATGGTGCTCGCCCAGCATGGCCTGGTCGGCCCAATGGATACGCCTGTGGATATCAGCTATCTCAGCGATGCGGTTATCATGCAGCGCTACTTCGAGCATGCCGGCGTCGTTCGCCGGGCGTTGTCAGTGGTGAAAAAGCGCAGCGGACGGCATGAAAACACCGTCCGTGAGTACCGCCTCAGTAGCGCCGGCCTCGAGGTCGGGCCGCCGCTCAGCCACTTCAGCGGCATCTTATCGGGCACACCGGAATACACCGGTGATGCGACTCAGCTACTGACAGACGAGCATGACGACGCCCACTAAACGAGAAGGCCCCATCGTAGTCGTCTATGCCCCCATCGGCCGGGACGGTCCCGCCTCGGCCGAACTTCTCAGCCGCAGCGGCATGGACGCCGTTGTCTGCCACAGTGTCGATGAAGTGCTAGGTCGCGCCGAAACCGATGCCGATGCCGTTTTCATCGCCGAAGAAGGTCTCTTCGGCCAGGATCTTCAAGCGCTCGCCACCTGGGTCGATCAACAACCGGCCTGGTCCGACTTTCCCTTTGTGGTCCTTACCAGCAAGCATCAACAGCCGGCAGTCGCCGCGTGGCGTCAGCGCATGGTGGCGGCGCTGCGCAACGTGTCCCTGCTGGAACGCCCGGTACAGAGCATCACCCTCACCAGCGCGGTGAAAGCCGCCCTGCGCGGGCGACATCGCCAGTACGAAGTCAGGGCCTTGCTCGAAGCCCGTGAGCGCGCCTCGAATCAGCTGGAAGCGCTGGTGGTCGAGCGCACCAGCGAACTGGAAAAGGCCAACCAGGAATTGCGCACACAGATGGCCGAACGCGCGCAGATCGAAGAAACCCTGCGCCAGGCGCAGAAAATCGAAGCCATCGGCCAGCTCACCGGCGGCATCGCCCATGATTTCAACAACCTGCTGATGGTGATCTCCGGTGGCCTCGACATGCTCGACCGCCGCGCCGATCCTGCACGTCGCGAGCGGTTGATGGACGGCATGCGCCAGGCCGCGCAACGCGGAAGCGCCCTCACCCGGCAACTGCTCGCCTTCTCCCGCCGCCAGTCACTGGAACCCGAGTCGGTCGACCTGGTGCTGCGCATCGGCCGCATGCGCGAGCTGCTCGACCGCAGCCTGAGCGGCGACGTGCACGTGGAAGTGCAGTTCGAGCCGGATCTCTGGCCGGTCGAAGTGGACCCTGGCGAGCTGGAGCTGGTCGTCCTCAACCTGGCCGTGAATGCCCGCGACGCCATGCCCGACGGCGGCTCGATCCTGATCGAAGCCAGCAATGCACCTGGCGAAACGGTGCTGGGCATCACCGGCGATTTTGTCCGCCTCACGGTGACCGACTCGGGCACCGGCATTCCCGAGGAGGTTCGCACCCGCGTATTCGACCCCTTCTTCACCACCAAGGAGATCGGCAAAGGCTCGGGGCTTGGGCTGGCGCAGGTCTACGGCTTCGCGCGGCAGTCCGGCGGCACCGTGTGGATCGAAAGCGAATGCGATCGCGGAACCAGCGTGATCATGCTGCTGCCGCGATCGGCGCGTGTACCCGATCAGCCCGACGGCGAACGGCCTGCCGAAGACGACAGCCCCGACGCATCGGCCGGTACCGTACTGCTGGTGGACGATGATGAAGAAGTCGCGGCCCTGGTCGGCGAGATGCTCGAACATCTCGGCTATCGCGTCACCCATGCCGCCAGTGCCACAGACGCGTTGACTGCGCTACAGAACGGTTGCCGGGTGGACATCGTGTTCTCCGACGTGATGATGCCGGGCGGCATGAACGGTGTTGAGCTGGCCCGGGAGATCCGCACCCGCGCCCTCGGTGTTCCCGTGCTGCTCACCAGCGGCTACGCCGAAGCCGCGCAGCAATCTGCCGCCGCAGAAGGCGTGCACGTCCTCGCCAAGCCCTACCGCCTCGAAGAGCTGGCAACCTCGTTGCGAGAGGCGATCGAGAGTGCAGTATTTGCCGACCCCGTCAGGCAGGGATAGCCGGTTTACTCAGCGGTTAGAGCCGAAACCAGGCGCATTGCAGTTGAGGTAGGGGCCAACTTCACGCTCTTCACCGACTTTCAAGTAAAGCTTGGCCTCGCGCAGCGTGAGCCGTATGGGCAGCGTCTGAAGCGTATCCTCACCAACCGTAATGCAATTGAACACGGCCTCAAACTCATCGCCCTCGGCGAGCGCGGTGTTTATTGGACAGGTTCGTTTATCGAACGCCATGCTCTTTTTCGTAACGAATACGGCATTCATGAAGAACGGCTGCTGAAGCTCTGCGCAGTTTCCTTCCCTTCCCCAGAGCCCGTGGTACTCGGTAGGTATTACATCCTGTCCGATCAGCTCCCTGCCAACGACGCCATTGAGTTCGGTCGCCGCCTGTGCGGGTGGTGTCGCCAGCCAAACCAGCGCCAACACACATAGAGATCCTTTTAGGTACATCCTTGCTTCCTTGTACTGATGATGGGGGCATTCGGTGGTGACAACCTGCGTTCCAAGCGCACCTGATGGGCGTTCCGTTACAGGAATCCCGACTTGGGCTTCAAGGCTGCACACGCCTGGGCCTGCATGCTACCGTCCATCGCACTCAGCATCACAATAAACGTGTCGAGGGATGCCGCCATGCAACCGAAAGATCACTGGGAAAAGGTCTATTCCACCAAGGCCGCTGACGAGGTCAGCTGGTTTCAGGAACACGCCGAGCTGTCGCTGAAACTGATCCGCGACGCGGACGTGCCTTCGACGGCATCGATCATCGACGTGGGCGGCGGCGCCTCGACACTGGTCGATGATCTTCTGGCCAACGGTTATCGAAACCTGACAGTGCTCGACCTTTCTGCCGCGGCGCTGGCCACGGCCAAGACCAGACTCGGTTCCAACGCGGCGAGCGTCCGTTGGCTGGAGGCGAATGTCATCGAAGCCGCGCTACCCGAGCGCAGCTTCGATGTATGGCACGACAGAGCAGTCTTTCACTTTCTGACCAGCGAAGAAGACAGGCATGCCTATGTGCGCCAGGTGCTGCACGCGGTCAAGCCCGGCGGGCTGGTGATAGTGGCCACCTTCGCCGAGGATGGCCCGGAGAAATGCAGCGGCCTGCCGGTCATGCGCTATGGCGCCAGCGAGCTGCACGCCGAGTTCGGCGAACCCTTTCTGCTGCTCGGCCATGAAAAGGAATCGCACCACACCCCCGGCGGGATCGAACAGAAGTTCGTCTACTGCTTCTGCCGCAAACTGGTCCAGTAGCAGGCAGCGCTGACAGCTGACCGCAGCGGCTCCGCTGAAATCGCACAGCAGCAACTAGCCATAGCCGAAGGCGTACCTTCTGGCGAAACCTTAAGCCTCAAGAAGCCATTACTGGCGAAGAGGTCCGCTATTCCAAGCCTTTTTCTGCACTTGTCCTAGACCCGATTTAAGTGATCGTAGCCAGGAGTTTTGTGCACCAGCAGGACCTAGCCCCGCTCACTCTTGGGTGTGTCCATCACGATGTAGCTTGTGATCGACGACACGTGGGGCAAGGTGCCCAGCACTTCGGTGTGGAACAACTTGTACGCTTTGATATCTGCAACTTCTACGCGCAACAGATACTCGAGCGCACCAGTGACTGTGTGGAATTCGACCACGTCGGGAGAGGCGGCGATAGCACGCTCAAAGGCTCCCAAACTTTCTTTGGTATGGCTGGAAAGCCCAACGGCCACATAGACGACAAAGCCAGCGCCCAGCAGCGCCTTGTCGATCACCGCCCGGTAGCCCTTGATAACTCCGCTGCGCTCCAACTCCTGCACGCGTCTGAGGCACGCCGAAGGCGATAAACCGACACGTTCCGCCAGTTTCAGGTTGGTCTGGCGAGCGTCATCGGAAAGCTCACGCAATATCTTTCTATCAATTCGATCAATTTCGAACATTTGTTGCTTCCATATCTAGCAGCGCCGAAATTATGCAACAACAATTCTCGAGCCGAACAATAAAATTGCAGCACCAATTTCAAAGCGAAGAGTTGTATTGATGAGCGATCTCGGAGTCCTCCTGCCGTTTCTGATGTTTGCCATCGTCATGACTGGAACACCCGGCCCCAATAACCTCATGGTGCTCATGTCAGGTGCGCGAGTCGGCGTCTTGAGAACCATGCCGCTTGTTTGCGGCATCGCGCTTGGCATTGGTTTGCAGCTCGCGATAGTTGGCTCAGGCTTGGGCTCGGCGTTCGAGAGAATCCCGGGCTTCCATACCGCGCTGAGTGTTGTCGGAGCGGCCTATATTCTTTGGCTCGCGTGGGCAATCGCTAACAGCGGCCCCTTGCAGATGCAGGTAGATCCCAAGCCGCCAATGGGCCTCATAAGCGGGGCGGCGTTCCAATGGATCAATCCCAAGGCATGGGCACTATCGATAAGCGTGGCCGCAACCTACATCCCGCCTGAAAATCACTTTCTCAACTTATGCATCGCCGCTGTCATCTTGGCGGCGATATCGGTGCCTTGTGTGGGGGTATGGGCGCTGGGTGGCTTGACGTTCAGGCGCTGGCTGGGAAGGCCGCGGATTGCCTCGGCATTCAATGTTTCCATGGCTGTAATCCTGGTGGTTGCAACGATGCCGGCAGTTCTGAACCTCTCGATCTAGCGAACATGGGCGCAGGCGTGGACCGCCTGCGGAAAATTGCACATCTCGCCACCTCTCCAACAATGCCCCAACAATGTGCATGCATGCCTATCTGGCCGCCGCCGATATGGTCCCGAGAAAGGAATGCCGGGCGTTCGCTGATGCACCATTCACGATCACTGCGAGCACCGTTTTCTCGCTTTACACAGTGATGCCGAAACGGCATCGGCTTGCTCGATATTCTCTGCTTCTGCGCACAGCATGACCCGCCAGATACTGCGCTCGCCGACCGCCATTTCGCGTCGGCAGAGCAGGATCGAGCCATGAACCAGTCCCTTTGTGCCCGCCATCTCGAAGCCGCCGCGCTGCCGCTGATCGATATCGCCGGGCTGTTTTCTCCCGACCTTGCCGAGCGCACTGCCGTGGCCGAACGCATCGGCGCGGCCTGTCGCGAGGTCGGCTTCTTCTGCGTCGCCAACCACGGCGTCGACCCGGCGCTACAACAGGCGGTGTTCGAGCAGGCGCGGGCCTTCTTTTCCCAGCCGGAAGCAGGCAAGCGTGCGCTGGACAAGGTGTTCTCGAAGGCCAATCGCGGCTATGAGCCGTTGCGCGGTCAGGTGCTGGAAGCCGGTGCGCCGGCCGATCTCAAGGAAGGCTTCTATATCGGCGAGGAGCTGGCCGATGACGACCCGCGGGTACTGGCCGGGCGCTTCAACCACGGTGCCAACCAGTGGCCGAGCGAGCTTGCGGACTTTCGCCCAACCATGGAGCGCTATCGCGACGCGATGAACGCCCTCGCGGCACGGCTGATGGCCGCCATCGCGCTGTCGCTGCAACTGCCGGAGGAACATTTCGCCGGCTTCTGCCGCGACTCCATGAGCACCCTGCGCCTGCTGCATTACCCGCCGCAGCCGGCCAATGCCGCGCCCGGCGAGAAGGGCTGTGGCGCGCATACCGATTTCGGCGGGCTGACGCTGCTTCTGCAGGACGAGAACCCCGGCCTGCAGGTCTGGGATCGCCACAGCATGAGCTGGATTCACGCAGCGCCCGTGCCCGGCACCTATGTGGTCAACCTGGGCGACATGATCGCCCGCTGGACCAACGACCAGTACCGTTCGACGCTGCACCGGGTGGTCAACATGTCCGGGCGCGAGCGCTACAGCGTGCCGTTCTTCTTCAGCGGCAACCCGGACCATCTGGTCGAGTGTTTGCCGACCTGCCTCGCGCCGGGCGAGTCGCCACGCTACCCCGCCGTGACGGTGGAAGAACACCACCGCGAGATGTACCGGAGGACCTATGGCTGACATCGTCCTCATCCACGGCGCCTGGGCCGGCAGCTGGGTCTGGGATGCGCTGCAGGATGGCCTGCGCGATGCCGGACATAGGCCGCACGCGGTCGATCTGCCGGGCAATGGCCATGACGCCACGCTACTCGCCGAAGTCTCGCTGCAGCGCTATGTCGAACACGTCGGCGCATTGATCGAAACGCTGCCCGGCCCGATCCAGCTGGTGGCGCATTCCGGCGGCGGCGTCACTGCCACCGCCGTGGCCGAGGCTTATGCCGAGCGCGTCGCCGGGGTCGCCTATGTCGCCGGCATGATGCTGCCCAGCGGCATGGGCTTCGGCGAACTCTGCGCCGAACTGAGTCGCGATTTTCCCGAGGTCAGCGGCATCGGCCCTTATCTCGAAGCCGCGCCCGGCGGCAGCCGCGTACCGGGCGATGCCGCCTGCGCGGTGTTCTTTCACGATGCACCGGCACAGGCCGCGATCGCTGCCGCGCGCCGCCTGACGATGCAGCCCGATGGTGGCCGCGACATCGCCGCGCAGTGGACGACCACGCGTTTCGGTCGTCTGCCGCGCTTGTATATCGAAGCCGCGTGTGATCGATCGGTGCTGCCACGGGTGCAACAGCGCATGCAGCAGCTGGTGCCTGGCGCCGAGCGGGTGGTGCTCGATTGCGGCCATGCGCCGCAATTGGCCATGCCCGGCGCGCTGCTCGCTGCCCTGCTGGATTTCTTCGCTCGCCATCCTCATCCCGTGCACTGACCCGTTTATTGCATCGCGCTTATCACGCCGAACCTTCAAGGAGCTTCACCATGTTCAAGAAAACCCTGCTCGCCAGCGCCCTGCTCGCGCTGTTCAGCCAATCCGCCCTGGCCGCCGACAAGGTTCGCTGGCTCAACGACTGGTTGCCAGCCGGCGACAAGGCCGCGATCTACCTAGGTGTCGAGCAGGGCCTGTTCGCCGCCGAAGGCATCGACGTGGAAATCGCCAGTGCCCGTGGTGGTAGCGACGTGGTGACCAAGCTGGCCACCAACAGCGCGGACTTCGGCTCTGCCGGCCTGGCCTCGCTGCTGCAGGCCAAGGCCCAGGGCGAGGTGCCGGTGGTCGCCGTGGCGCCGATCTACAACAAGCAACCGGACGCCTTCTTCACCACCGAAGGCTCGGGCATCGAGAGCTTCAAGGACATCGTCGGCAAGACGGTCGCCACGCCGACCTTCTCCGCCTCCAACGTGGTCTGGCCGCTGCTGCTGGAGCGCAACGGCATCGACCCGAACAGCGTCAAGCTGCTCAAGCTAGACCCCGGCGCACTGGCGCCGATGCTCGCCACCGGCAAGGTGGATGCCACCATCAACTGGCTGACCGTCGCGCCCGGCTTCGTCCGTGCCCTCGGCGAGGCGGACAAGACGCTGAAGACCATTCCCTGGTCGGAATACGGCTTCGAAGGCTACGGCCTGTCGCTGGTAGCGTCGCAACGCTTCGTACAGAGCCATCCCGAGGTCGCGAAGAAGTTCGTCAAGGCCTACCAGCAGGCGCAGAAGAACGCCATCGCCGACCCGGCTGCAGCGGCCGCCGCGCTGAAGAAAATGGTCGCCGAAGTCGACGAGCAGCAGGCCGAGGAGCAGTTCGCCGCCTCGGTACCGCTGATGCAGAACGAGATCAGCGCCGCCGAGAGCGCCGGTTTCGACGCCAAGCGCCTGGCCACTACCTGGGAATGGGTCGCCAAGGCGCAAGGCATGCAGGTCGACGCGCTCGACCCGGCCAGCGCCATCGACACCAGCCTGAGCGAGTGATGCCATGAACGCCGCCGCCCTGCCCGCCACGCCGCGCCCCAACATCAGCTTCGACCGGGTCAGCCAGGTCTTCACCTCCTCCGATGGCAGCGAGGTGGTAGCGCTGGACAACGCCAGTTTCGATATCGGCCGTCACGAGTTCATCGCGGTGCTCGGCCCGTCGGGCTGCGGCAAGTCCACGCTGCTGCGCATCCTCGCCGGACTGGTACGGCCAACTCACGGCCAGGTCAGCATTTACGGCAGCCCGGTGGACGCCCCGCGTGACGAGATCGGCATCGTCTTTCAGCGGCCGACCTTGCTGCCATGGCTGAACATCCGCGACAACCTGACCTTTCCCATGCGCCATAAGTACGGTCGCGTCACCGCGCAGGAAATCACCCGCGGCGAGGAGTTGCTGGAACTGGTGGGACTGAAGGACTTCGGCAACAAGCGTCCGGACGAACTCTCCGGCGGCATGCAGCAGCGCGCGGCGATTGCCCGGGCGTTGCTGCACGACCCCGAAATCCTGCTGATGGACGAGCCGTTCTCGGCCCTCGATGCCCTGACCCGCGACGAGCTGAGCCTGGAGCTGCTGAATATCTGGACACAGCGCCCGAAGACGGTGCTGTTCATCACCCACTCGATTCCCGAAGCGCTGCTGCTGGCCGACCGCATCCTGGTGATGTCGGCGCGCCCCGGCCGCGTGCAGGAAATCATCGATGTCGACCTGCCGCGCCCGCGGTCCATGGAAACCCTCACGGAGCCGCGTTTCAATGAGCTCGCCAACCATATCCGCCGCAAAGTCTTCTCGCGCCATGCCGCCCATTAAGCCCAGGGCGCTGCGCCTGAAGGCCCAGGCCGACCGCTTCGCGCCCTGGCTCGCCCTGCTCGTTCTGCTGCTGGTCTGGGAAGCGGCCTGCCGCCTGCTCAAGCTGCCGAGCTTCGTGCTGCCCTCGCCCAGCGCCATCTTCGCGGCGACGCAAAAGGTTGGCCTCGGTGCTTGGGCCGAGCATATCTTCGCCACGCTGCGGGTGACGCTGATGGGCTACGGCCTGTCGATTCTGATCGGCATTCCGCTGGCCATCGCCCTGGCCTCTTCACGAGTGATGTCGCGCACGCTGTATCCGCTGCTGGTGATCGTGCAGTCCACGCCCATCGTCGCGGTAGCACCGATCATCGTGGTGGTGATGGGCGCTGGCGATCTGCCGCGAGTGTTCATCACCTTCCTCATCGCCTTCTTCCCGATCGTGGTGTCCTGCGTCACCGGCCTACTGGCGACGCCAGAAGAGCTGGTGGAACTGTCGCGTTCACTGGGCGCATCGAAGGCCCGTGAGTACCGCAACATCCGTCTGCCCTATGCGATTCCGCACCTGTTCTCGGCGCTGCGCATCTCCATCACCCTGGCGGTGATCGGCGCAGTGGTCGCCGAGTTCGTCGCTGCCGAGAAGGGCCTGGGTTACTTCATCAACTTCTCCACCTCGATGTTCCAGGTGCCCCAGGCGTTCGCTGCGCTGATGATGCTGGTGGTAATCAGCCTGGTGCTGTTCCACCTGATCGGCCTGCTGCAGAAGGTTTTCTTTCCCTGGAGCCTGCCCAAGGCTGGGCATTGAAGCCCACCACCTCTTAATCTCAGTCTGGATAACGCCATGTCTCTCGACGATCTCGCCCTGCTGCGTAAAAGCTTCGACGTCGCCCGCCGCGCACTGGAAAACGGCACCCATCCGTTCGGTGCCATCCTGGTCGGCCCGGACGGTGAAGTACTGCTGGAACAGGGCAACGCCTACATGCCCGACCACGACATGACCGGCCACGCCGAGCGGGTGCTGATGACCCGAGCCTCGACCCGCTACACGCCGGAGTACCTCTCGCGCTGCACCATGTACACCTCGGCCGAGCCCTGCGCCATGTGCGCCGGCGCCGCCTATTGGGTCGGCCTGGGGCGCGTGGTCTATGGGCTTTCCGAGCGCAGCCTGAAGGACATCACTGGCAACCATCCGGAGAACCCGACGCTGGACCTGCCCTGCCGCATCGTCTTCGAGGCCGGCCAGCGCAAGGTCGAAGTCGTCGGGCCGCTGCTGGAAGACGAGGCTGCCACCCTGCACGAAGGCATCTGGTAGGCAGCGCCAGAATCAGGCAAGCGCCCGGCAGGATCGCCATAACGCCGGCACCGTCCTCCATCGCAGTATTCGAACCACGGCGTCACCGACGTCGCCCGAATCAATCTGCGGAGGACAACCCCATGTCGAACATCACCGGCAAAATCGTACTCATCACCGGCGCCAGCAGCGGCATCGGCGAAGCCACGGCCCGCCTGCTGGCGGCCCAGGGCGCAACCGTCGTGCTGGGCGCGCGGCGTCTCGAACGGCTGGAAAAGCTGGTCGCCGAGATCGGCGAACGCGGTGGCGTTGCCGCCTGCCGCGCGCTGGACGTGACCAGCCGCGAGGACACCCAGGCCTTCGTCGACTTCGCCGAACAGCGCTTCGGCCGCGTCGACGTGATCATCAACAACGCCGGGGTGATGCCGCTTTCGCCGCTGGATGCGCTGAAGGTCGACGAGTGGAACCGCATGATCGACGTGAACATCCGTGGCGTGCTGCACGGCATCGCCGCCGGCCTGCCGCTGATGCAGCGCCAGCGCGCCGGCCAGTTCGTCAACATCGCCTCCATCGGCGCCTACGCGGTGAGCCCGACCGCGGCGGTGTACTGCGCCACTAAGTACGCGGTGCGCGCCATCTCCGAGGGCCTGCGTCAGGAGGTCGGCGGCGATATTCGCGTGACCCTGGTTTCGCCCGGCGTCACCGAATCGGAACTGGCCGAGAGCATTTCCGATGACACCGCCCGCTCGGCCATGGACGACTTCCGCCGCATCGCCATTCCGGCCGACGCCATCGCCCGCGCCATCGCCTATGCCATCGACCAGCCGGCCGATGTCGACGTCAGCGAGCTGGTGGTGCGTCCCACCGCCAGCCCCTACTGAGGACGCCGCCATGAGCCTTCATACCAGCAACACCCTGGCCGCGGCATACCTGGCCGTGTTCGGCTCGCTTACCCTCGCCTCGCTGGACGCCGCCGGCAACGAGCGCCACGAGCGTGGCATGGCGGTCATCGAGCACCTGTCCGGCGGGGCCGGGCAACCGGTGCTCGAGGCGCTGCGCGAGGACTATCCGTTTCTCGCCGAGGGCATCACCGGCTATGCGCTGGGCGATGTCTGGGGACGCAGCGAACTGGATGACCGGACCCGCCAGCTGGCCGCGGTCGCCGCCTTCGCCGCCCAGGGCAATCTGCCCTACATGAAGATCCACGCCGGCTACGCGCTGCGCCTGGGCGTGAGCCGTGAGGAGCTGAAGGAGGTGGTCTACCTGACCACCGTGACGGCCGGCTTTCCCCGCGCCATCGATGCCGCCCAGGCATTGCGCGAGGTGCCGGACCCGGCGTCGCGCTGAATTAAGCGGTGCTGCGCAGCCGGGCCAGATCCTTCACCGGCGAGGCGCCGAACAGCCGGCTGTACTCGCGGCTGAACTGCG
>Ga0209212_1007558_pt1 | contig 11974 bp, 10 predicted proteins | sample RifGroC2_FD_183996 | JGI IMG/M metagenome (GOLD analysis project Ga0209212, IMG submission 183996) | Groundwater microbial communities from Rifle, Colorado, USA - Groundwater C2 (SPAdes) (version 2) | ecosystem: Environmental > Aquatic > Deep subsurface > Groundwater | place: Rifle, Colorado...
TTGCCTTCGCCGGTGCGCATCTCGGCGATCTTGCCGCGGTGCAGCACGATGCCGCCGATGAGCTGCACGTCGTAGTGGCGCATTTTCAAGACGCGCTTGGACGCCTCGCGCACGCAGGCGAAGGCCTCGGGCAGCAGGTCGTCGAGGGTCTCGCCCTTGGCCAGGCGCTCCTTGAATTCGAGGGTCTTGGCCTTGAGCTGTTCGTCGGAAAGCTTGGAGATCTCGTCCTCGAGCGCGTTGATGCTGTCGACTATGGGCTGTATAGTCTTCATCGAACGTTCGCTCTTGGAGCCTATGATGGTTTCAACCAGTTTCTTGAGCATGACCATATTAAACAACTTTTAAACGCGTTTATAAATACCGGACAACTTACTATAATCTCCGTAGTCATGGAAGAGCCCGGCAACCCCGACAGCGTGAAGTGCCCCTATTGCGGGGCGCACAACTCCATCGAGGCCGAGTTCTGCGGCGCGTGCTTCAGGCACCTGCGCATCCCGGCAGAGGAACGCGCCGAGGCCAGGGCTCTCCGGGCCCTGAAGGAATTCAGGGCCGCCCCCGCGCCCGCCGCCGGGGATGAACGCCCCGCTTCCAGGCTCTGGGGCCGGGCCGCGCTGATCGGCGGGCTTTTTATTTTTTACCTGCAGTGGCTGAGGGAGGAGAATCATTTTTCCTTCCTCGACTACATCAACCTGGCCTTCCACGAGGCGGGCCACGTTTTCCTCGGCTTCTTCGGGCAGTTCATCATGACGCTGGGCGGCACCCTCTTCCAGCTGCTGATCCCGGCCGCCTGCCTGGTCCACTTCCTGCGGCAGGGCGCCAACCTGGGCTGGCAGCTCTGCCTGTTCTGGATAGGCCAGAGCCTGCTCAACGTCAGCATCTACGCGGCCGACGCGGTAAAGCAGGAGCTGCCGCTGGTGGGCGGCGGCACGCACGACTGGACCTACCTGCTGACGGAGGTCGGCCTGATAGCGCACCCGGAAGGCGTGGGCCGGGCCATTTTTCTGCTGGGCTCGGCGATAATTTTTTACAGCTTTTACCTGATAGGCCGCGACGCGCTGAAACGCGAACCCGTGGAACTGGGCAGCATGAGACTATACTGACATGAAAACAACCCTGCTCGCGCTGCTCCTCCTGCTGCCCTCCCTAGCCCCGGCCCAGGGCCGCGGCCGCCCGCCCGCCAACGACAGCCTGCAATTGTCCTCCTCTTTCTCCGGCAGGGACGGGTTCGATTCCAGGTCCGCCGGCCTGAGCGCCGCCTTCGGGCTGGGCCGGGCGGGAGGCTACGGCTTCTCCGGCTCGGCCGGGGTGGAGCACCACCGCATCTGGACCGGCGGCTGGTTCCCCGGGGAAGTCTACGACGCGTCCTTCGGCCTGCGCGCCGCCGGCAAAAAATGGACCTTCGGGGCCGGGGCCAGGAGTAATTCCGACCGGCCCTTCAACTCCCCTTCCGAGACGGACATAAACCTGGACGCCAGCACCGTACTGCGCCGCCGGGGCCCGCATTCCGTCATGTTCGGCGTTAATTATTCCTCGAGGCGCAGCTTCCTCAAGGGCGTACCCTTTCCTTACCTGTCCTACAGCTATACCGGCGAGCGGCTGACCATCTTTTTCCCTTTCGCCATGAACTGGAAGATCAGCGCGGCCTCGGCGCTGCAGGCTTCGTATTTCCCGCCCAAGTATTTCTCGCTCGCCGTTTCGCGCCAGTTCTCCCCCTCGCTGACGCTGGCCCTCACGGGCGGCGTGCAGCTGCGGCAGTACCTGCTGGCCGGGCGCGAGGACAAGGACCAGTCCCTGTTCCTGGAGCAGACGCAGGCGGGGCTGCGCACGGACATCACCCTGGCCGCCGGGTGGCAGGTTTCCCTCCGGACCGCCTGGGGGTTCCGGGACCGCTACTATTCCGGAGAGCAGTACGACGTGCACAGAGATCAAACCCGCGTGAAAGCCGGCCCGTTGATATCCTTTAATCTGAAGAAGCCGCTTTGAGAAGGCTTGCCGCCGGAGAGCCGGGAGCTCAGGCCGCGGCCGGCCCGCGCGTCTGCCGCAGCGCTTCGTAGAGCGCCACGCCGGCGGAAGTGGAGAGGTTGAGCGAGCGCACCCTGTCCGACCACATCGGGATGCGGTACATCCTGTCGGCATATTTATCGTATATCTCGTCGGGGAAGCCGGCCGTTTCCGCCCCGAAAACCAGGCAGGAATCCTCCCTGTAGGGAGCCTCCCAGTAGTTGCCCCCGCCGCGCGTGGAGAAAAAGATAAGGGAAGGATGTTCCGGCAGAGTTTTCAGGAAGGCTTCGAAATCCGCGTGCACGGAGTATTTCAGGAACTGCCAGTAATCCAGGCCCGAGCGGCGTATCTCCTTGTCGCTGAGGCTGAAGCCCAGCTTGCCGATGAAGGCCAGTTCCGTGCCCGTGGCCACGCAGGTGCGGCCGATGTTGCCCGCGTTCCAGGGTATGTCCGGATTGATCAGCGCTATTTTCATAAACCCTCAGGCGGTCAAACCGCGAAAAAGACCGGACCGGAGCACCGGCGATAATTCGTGCGAGTTCCGCTCCTCCTCGATCCGCAGCGTGCCGCCGGCCCGGCGCAGCGCGATGTAAGCCTCGCCGTCCGCGTATCCGGCGTTGCTGTGGCACAGGTAGAGCAGCCCGCCCTCCCGGAGATTAACAGCCAGGTTCTCCAGCGCGCGCCTTATCTCCGCCGGGCTAAAATACACGGTGTTGAGCAGGTTGGCGCACTTGATGACGTCGGCGGGCCTGGCGAGCCGGCCGGAGAAGACGTCGAACACCTGTATGGCCGCGGCGCCGAACGCCTCGCTGACAGCCGGGTTCAGCGTCGCAATGGCGGGCGCGCCTTCCGGGACGCGGCCCGGCCTGACCCCGGTGCAGACATAGAAAAAGAGCAGTTTAAAGGAAAGACAGCCCTCGTCCCGGTCGTAAAAAAGGCGCAGCGGCCCGAGGTCCCGGTAGCGGAAAACCGCCTGCCTGTCCGTCAGCATCACCTCCGCGCCGCCGGGGTTCGCCAGCAGGCCGGCCGCGGAGAGCCCGTCCGAAACCCCCGCCTCCACCACGAGCATCCCGGGCCTGAGCCGCGCCCTGATCGCGGCGTCAGCCAAAGGCGTCCGCGCTTCCCCGGTGGTCCTGTACGTAGGGCCGCTCCTGAAAAAGTTCATGGCGCCGGCGAACAGCTCGCCTTTTTCCCTGACGGGCAGCCGCGCGGCGCGGATATTTTCCAGCAGGTCCGGGCTGAATTTAACGCGCAGCAGCGGCAACAGCCGGCGCAGCGCCGGGAGCGAGAAAAGGCGAAGGTAAAAACGGAAAAAAGCCGGGCTGTCCGGGCAGAAGCCGCTGTTGAAAATAAGTTTGCCTATGTCCATCGTGTGAGCGCTCCGGCCGGCTCAGGGGCGCCTGGCGTAGAGGTACACCGGAGTCTTGAGGTCTATGCGGAACCCCCGCCGCTCCAGGAAAGCAGGGATCTCCCGGTAATTCTCTTCGCCGTGAAGTTCCATGACGATCCTCAGTCCCGGGGTGGCCAAAGTTTTTTCCGCGCCCTTCAGGATCTTGAATTCCGAACCTTCCGTATCTATCTTAAGCAGGTCGGCGCCGGCCACCCCGGCCGCGGCCAGCAGGGAGTCCAGGGTGGTAACCCGGACCGTCTGCGATTCTCCCCGGGCGAAGACGAGCGAGTTGGACCCGGACGACTCCCCGCCGAGGTAAAGTTCGGCTTCCCCTTCCGTGTCGGAGAGCGCCGCGTTTACGGCGCGCACCGGCAGCCGGTTCTCGGAGACGTTCAGGCTCAGCAGACCGAAACTTTCGGAGAACGGCTCCACGGCAATGACGGACGCACCGCGGCTGGCGGCCTTGAGCGTATAGGACCCCACCTGCGCGCCGATATCCACCACCGTCATTCCGGCTTTCGGCCGGTAGTCCTCTATCTTTTCGTAGATATCGTCGGCCAGCACTTCTTTCGCCGCGATGAAGATATCGAAGAGCGAGCAGCGCAGGCTCAACCCGCCGGGCAGAAAGACCTTCACCTTGGCCGGGGAAAGCGGCCTGAGCGCCTTCAGCGCGCGGGCGTCCCCGACAAAAGCGTAAAGCAGGTAGTACAGGAAAATATAGGAGTACCTCTTGATCCAGCTGCCGCTCAGCGACCGCTGGAAAGCGAGGTGCCGTTTAACTTCCCGAGGTATAAGGTCAGCCATCTTCTTCTCCGGGCGCGCGACTCCTGCGCCGAACCCAGTCAATACTACCAAATTATAATAATCCGGACCGCCGGCGGCTTCAACCGCGCCATTATTTGCTTAAATTGTTGTGGCGCAGGGCCGCCGACCGATGAAAAAAAAGATACTTTTCGTCTCCTATTGTATCCACGGAGGCGGGGTGGAGAAAACGCTGCAGGCCGTGCTGGCCGGGCTGGACCGTTCCCGCTTCCAGCCGCACCTCTGCGTATTCAGCCTGACCGGCCAGGAAAGCCGGGTGGTCCCGCCGGATGTGCCTCTGCACTTTTTAGCCGCCGGCCCCGGCCCGGCTTCGCCCTCCCAGATCGTCAAACTCTGGCTCCTGCTGAGGGAACTGCGCCCCGACAAGCTCTTTTCCTTCGCCTGGGGCGTGAACCTGGTCGCCCTGACCGCCGGGAACGCGGCAGGGGTCCCCGTTATAGTGAACGAGGCCACCGTCACCTCGGAAAATATCAAAGAATATTCCTTCCCGGGCCTCCGCCGGGCTGCGATCCGCGCCCTCTATCCCCGCGCCGAGGCGGTGGTGGCCATCTCGGACTTCGTCAGGAACGATCTGCTTTCGGGCTTCGGCATCCCCGCCGCTAAATTACTGACCATTCACAACGGCATTGATGCGGCCGCGGTGCGCAAGGAGTCGCTGGCCCCCGCCCCCGCCGAGGGCGGCTATATTTTCGCCTGCGGGTCGCTGACTCCGATAAAGAACCACGCCCTGCTGGTGGAGGCCGCCGCCGGCCTGGACGGGGCGCGCCTGGTAATAGCGGGGCGGGGGCCCCTGGAGCGGGAACTGTCCGCGCTGGCGCGGGAGCGCGGCGTGAGCCTCTCCCTGCCCGGCTATCTGGAAAACCCCTTCCCGTTCTTCCGCGCGGCGGCCGTCTTCGCGCACACCTCGCTCTACGAGGGGTTCGGGAACGTCATCCTCGAAGCCATGGCCTGCGGCGTCCCTGTAGTGGCCGCGGACTGCCCCGGCGCGGCCAGGGAAATAATTGCGCACGGCCGGACCGGCTTGCTGGTGCCGGCGGGCGACCCGGCCGCGCTGCGCGGCGCGCTGCGGCTGCTGCTGGAGGACCGGGGACTGGCCGCAGGACTGGCCGCGGGCGCCGCCGGGCTGGCGGAGGAAAGATTCTCTTTCGCCCGCATGCTGGAAAGATATTCGGAGCTGCTGGAGCGCTAGCCGTCAGATCCCGGCGCCGTCGGCGTACTGGCGGTGCCACAACTCCAGCATCAGCAGCGCCCACAGTTTGTAGCCGTGGTCCCGCTTGCCCTGCTGGTGCTCGTCCCACAAGCGGAACAGTTCCTCCTGCCTGAAGTAACCGCGGCCGACCGCCTTTTGCGACAGGCAGGCGCCGGCCCAGAAATCCTTGAGCTCTCCCCTGAACCAGGGGCCCAGCGGAATACCGAAACCCATCTTCCCGCGGCTGTAGATCCGCGGCGGCAGCATATCCTTGAATGTTTCCTTCAATATCCACTTGGTGCCCCGGAGGCCCTTTAGCTTCAGGTTGCCCGGCAGCGAGAAGGCGAACTCCAGCACCTTGTGGTCCAGGAACGGGGAGCGGGTCTCAAGCGAATTCGCCATTGAGGCCACGTCCATCTTCGTCATCAGGCACTCGGGCAGGTAGGAATGCAGGTCGGCATAGCTCATCCGGTTCAGCAGATCGTCGTCCGGGTTGCCGGCGAAACAGGCCGAAATATAGCGCTCGGCGTAATCCCTGTCGCGCCCCAGCCGGTTGGCGAATTCCGCGGTATAAAGCCCGGCCGTCTCTCCGGGGCCGAAGAAAGAAACGGTGGAAAGATAGCGGCGCTCGAGAGTATCCATCAGGGAAAATTTCAGGAACTTCTCCAGCCGCCAGAAAGTGTTGAAAGGCGCGGTCTTCGGGAAATGCCCCACGCCGGCCAGCGCGGCCCGCTTGGCCCAAGCCGGGGCCCAGCCCACCAGCCGCTCCGCCTTCATGCCGACGTAGCGCAGGTAACCGCCAAAAGCCTCGTCGCCCCCGTCGCCGTTGAGGGCCACGGTAACGCTGCGCCGCGTCTCGCGCGAGACGAAGTACGACGGAAGCGCGCTGGAGTCGGCGTAGGGCTCGCCATAATGCCAGGCGAGCTTCTCCAGCACGTCGGTCATTCGCGCCTCCACGGTAAACTCCGTGTGTTTCGTCCCGTACATCGCGGCCAACTGCCTGGCGTAACCCAGTTCCGAGTATTTCTCTTCCTTGAACCCGATCGCGAAGGTCTTCACCGGCTGCCCGGAATGCGCGGCCATCAGCGCGGTCACGACCGAGGAGTCTATGCCTCCGGAGAGGAAGGCCCCGAGCGGAACCTCCGAAATCATGCGGATGCGCACCGCCTCCGAGAGCTCCGCTTTGAGCCGTTCCTTCAGCTCCGGCAGCGGGACATGCCCCAGCTTCTCCCTCCCGACCGGCAGGTCCCAGTACTTGCTGGTTGCGATTTTCCCGTCCTCCAGAACCAGCACCGAGGCCGGCTCCAGTTTTTTCACGCCCTTGAAGATGCTGAGAGGGCTCGGAATGTACTGCAGAGCCAGGTAGGCGTCTATCGCCGCGGGGTTTATCTCGCGTTTTACTTCCGGGCGCGTCAGGAGGCAGCGCAGTTCGGACGCGAAGGCGAAGCCGGAGGGGGTTTGCGCGTAGTATAGCGGCTTTTTGCCCACGCGGTCGCGCGCCAGCGTCAGGCGCTTCTTGCGTTTGTCCCAGATGGCCACGGCGAACATGCCGCGCAGCTCTTTCGGAAAATCCTCGCCCTTCTCCTCGTATAGGTGCAGTATGACCTCGGTGTCGCTCTTCGTCTTGAAGACGTGGCCGCGGGCCCGCAGCCCCTCGCGCAGTTCCTGGAAATTGTAGATCTCGCCGTTGAAGACTATCCACAAGGAGCCGTCTTCGTTGGTGATGGGCTGGTGGCCGGTAGAGAGATCGATGATGGACAGGCGCCGCATCGCCAGCCCGAGGTCGCGGTCCGTGTAGTACCCCTCGTCGTCCGGGCCGCGGTGGACTATCAGGTCGTTCATCGCCTTCAGGTCCCCCCTCTCCACCGGCAGGCCTGAACCGTAATTATAGATGCCGCATATTCCGCACATAAATTCTCCTGATAAACGATACCGCCGGCGGGGCTATCTCTCCATAGCCCCGGTTATTTTGCTCTTCAGCCCGACCCAGGCCTGCCTGAAATCCTCGTTAACGCCGAGCCGCACGGACACCCAGGCCAGAACCCCGAAGTAAACGGCCGCGGCCAGCGCGGCGGCGGCCAGCGGCGAGGCCGGCAACAGGCGGCGCAGGCCCTCCGCCACCGCCAGCAGGGCCGCGGCGTCCAGCGCGGCGACCTTGGCCAGGTAGGCGGCCGCGGTGCGGTAGCGTATGCCCGGAAAATAGCGGGCGCAGAGCAGGCCGGCGGAGAACAGGCTGAAGAAATAGAACGCCAGCAGCCCCGCCGGGTAACCGAGGGCCCCAAACCGGCGCACGAACAGCACTATCAGGCCGGCCAGCAGCAGGTTCATGACGACCTGGTACCAAAAGACCTCGCGAACTTTCTGCGCCGCAAGGAAAAGCCGGCTGACCACGGTGTTCGCGGCGTAGAGCGGCAGCAGCAGCGCGAAAAGGCGGAAGAAGTCCGAAGCCGCCCGAACCGATTCCGCCCCGAAAGCGCCGCGGCCGAAAAGGACCTGCACGATCTCGCGGGAATAAAAAGCGCCGAACAGCGCGGCGGGGACCAGCACGAACGACAAGCCTTTCAGCGAAGAGACGAAAACCCTGTCGATCTCCGCCAGCTGGCGGCGCGCGAACAGCTCATTGAACTTGATCCCCGCCACCGAGGAGAACTGCTGGGTGATAAAGTTATTCGGGAACTCGGCGGCCTGCCGGCCGTAATTCATCGCGCTGATGGTGCCGCGGTCGAGGCCGCTGAGCAGGAACATCGGGACGTAGGACGAAAGTGCGGTAGCCAGGTTTCCCAACTGGGCAAAAACGGCGTTGCCCATCACGGTGCCGGAAGGCAGGCGCGTCGGCAGCCCGAATTTCCAACCGAGGCCGAGCCTCATAACCAACAGCAGCAGCAAGGACTGCAAAGCATAAGCGGCGACCAACCCGGCCAGCGCGCTGGCGACACCCAACCGGTCATGCAGGGCAAGCACGAAAAGCAGGGCGCAGGCGTTGTTGGCCATCGACGCCAGCATAGGCACCGTGAAATATTTGCGGGAGGCGAAAACGTCCACCAGGAAGGTGGAAACCAGGATCAGCGGGAAGAGCGGCAGCGCGGCGTAAAGCAGCCCGGTATTTCCGGACAGCGCGCCGCCGCCGAATTTGGAAATGGCCCCGAAAACAGCCGCCGGCGCCGGCAGAAAAATAGCGGCCACGCCCAGGCCGGCGGCCGCGTAGGCGTACAGGAAAAAATTTATCAGTTCCCGGCTCTGCTCCTCCCCCTCCTGCTCGGCGAGGCGCATCGCTTCCGGGATTATAACCGAAGAATTCAGGGCCGAAATAAAAGTCGTGATAAGCGTCGCGACGAAAAGCGCGTAAAGGTAGACGTCCATCTCCTCGCTGGTGCCGAACAGCGCCGCCAGCACCAGGCTGGAGGCCAGCGCGATAAGTTTGGCCAGCAGGCTGAAGCCGACGGACAGGGCGATGCCGGAGCGGTAGGACTCCGTCCTGATGAATCCCGGAGCGGCGCTCAAGCCCCGCCCCCGTATATCCCGAGAAGATCGTCGGTAACGCGCGCCATGGAGTACTTCTCCACGGCGGTCTTGCGCGCCGCCTCGCCCATCCGCAAGGCCAGACCGCGGTCGGCCAGGTGCCGGCGCAGGCAGGCCTTGAGCTCCGCGCGGCTGAGCGGGTCGAACAGGCAGCCGCTCACGTCGGGCTCTATCGCGTCCCTGGCGCCGCCCACGCGGCTGGCCAGCACGGCCACGCCGCAGGCCATCGCCTCCAGCATGGAGTTGGACAGGCCCTCGGAGATGGACGGCAGGATGAAAACGTCGGCGGCCTGGTAGTACGGCAGCAGGTCCTCCTTGCGGCCGGCCAGCGACACGCTGCCGGCTAAGCCGAGGTCGGCCACGGCCCGTTCCAGCCCGGCGCGCTCCGGCCCGTCGCCCACTATCAGCAGGCGGGCCCTGGGCGGGGCGGCCGCCTCGCTGAAGATCTCGGCCCAGGCCTCCAGGAATTCCTTCACGCGCTTCTCGGGCGAGAGCCGCCCCACGAACAGGAACAGCGCCGCGTTGTCGAGACCCAGCGCCGTCTTGGCGTTTATTTTTTCATTGTAGAGCGGCGGGGTGTAGCGGCCGGTGTCCACGCCGTTGCGAAACTGGCGCAGGCGCAGACCGGAGAATTCCGGCGAGCTCTTGAGCCAGGCCAGCACCTCGCCGTTCATCACCAGCAGCTCGGGCCTGGCGGCGCGGAAAAAGGCCAGCTTCAGCCGGCCCAGCAGCGTGCCCTGCGACAGCGTTATCTCGTCCACGCCGCGGCCGCCGCCCAGCTTTACCACCGTGCGCCGGCCGGTCAGACGCCCGGCCAGCACGGCCGCCACCGCCGGGGAGGAAGCCAGGTGCACGTGCACCGCGTCGTACTCCGAGCGGTGCGCCAGCAGCCAGAAAAAACTTTTCAGCATGAAGAGGGCGGAATCCACGGCCCGCGGCCCGAAGACGGAGAGGCGCCGCACCAGCACGCCGCCCATGTCCTCCGCGGCGGGCAAGCCGCCGGGCTGGCGGGTCAGCACGGTCACGCGCACACCTCGGCCGGCAAGGGAGCGGGACAGCTCCAGCGCCTGCTTCTCGGACCCGCCCATGGCGGGGTAGAAGGTCTGGCTGAGCATCACCACGGACTTTACCGCCGGGCTCATTTCGCCTCCCGGCGGGCGGTCAGCTCGCCCCACACCTTGCCCAGCGACTGCCCCATCTGGTAGATGAAGAACACTCCGAGCAGCGTGACCAGCAGGTAGCCGGCCACGTGGGAATAGGAGGCGTAGGCGAAGCCGGTATCCTCGGCTATGCCCCAGGAGACCAGCACCTTGGTGAGCACCAGTTCGAAATTGCCGAAATAGCCGGGCATGCCGGGCACGGAGGCGGCGGCCGCGCCGGCGAAGATCAGCGCGACGCCTTTATAAATATCGATGACGCCGCTCAGGCCGAAGGCGAAGCCCAGCAGCACGAAGTTCACGGCGTCGAGCAGCCACTGCAGCGCGGCGAACAGCAGAATCAGCGCGCCGCTCCTGAAGGAATGAAAGCCCTTTACGCCCATGGCCACCCGCTCGAAGAGGGAGCGCAGCCGCGGGAAGCGCGCGAAGAAACCGGCGAACCAGGCGTGGGTAACCAGTTCGTCCGCGAAGATCAGGGCGGCTATGCCGGCGGCCACGCCGCCGAACAGCGCCCAGAGCAGGCCGTTATAATCCAGGAACCCGCCGGTGATCCCCCCCAGCCGCGCCGCGGCCACGAACATCAGGAACAGGACTATGATGTCCACCAGCCGCTCCACCAAAATGGTGGCCAGCACGGTCAGCAGCGGAATTTTAAAAAGGCGCGCCGCGAAAGTGGCGCGGGCCAGTTCGCCCAGGCGCATGGGCAGGATATTGTTCAGGGCCAGCCCCGCGGTCTCCAGCCGGAAAGAGTCGAGCAGACGGATCCCGGGGTTGGAGGGCAGGAGGAGCAGGCGCCAGCGCGCCCCGCGCACCACCAGTTCCAGCGCGCCCACCGCGGCGAAAGGCAGCAGGTAGACCGGGTCCACCCTGGAATAGATGGCCGCGAGGTTGGAGAAATCGATGTTGCGCAGGGCCAGATAAAGCAGCAGCCCGCTGACAAGGAATCCGGCTACGATGGAAAGCTTGGCCTTCATTCGCTCCTTTTATAGATATCTTTATTATACCAATGAGGGCCGCCATATAGCCACGCACCGCGGGTCTGCTCTATCTATATATATTCCAAAAGGCCCAGGCGGGCCTAGGCCCTAAAACTTCCCCTTTTTGGGCCCTCCGCCTCTACTGCCGGGCCCGTCTAAACGCTAGACTATAAGCATGATAAACAAAACTTTCGTTTCCGCAGTACTCTCCGCCCTGGTCCTCGGGACCTCCGCGGCCGGCGCCCAGGACTTTAACCTCAACGGGCTCAGCGCCGCCGACGTGCGCGCCATGCAGGCCGACAAAGGCCTCCTCGATTTCATCAAGCCCGACAAGCCGCAGCCCATGGCCACGAAAGAGTGGACCATCATGGTGTTCATGAACGCCAAGAACGACCTCAGCGACAGCCAGTTGATGGGCCTGGTAGGCAAATGGGCCGAGAAGGATATTAAAGAGATGAAGGAAGTCGGCACTTCCGACAAGGTCAACATCGTGGTCGAGCACGGCATCAAGGGCAAGGGCTCCAGGCGCATGCTGATCACCAAGAAAGGCGGCGTCTTCTCCTCCGGCGAGAAGGTGTACGGCGAGTACCCGAACGCCGACATGGGCGACTACAAGCGCGTCGTCGAGTTCGCCACCTGGGCCAAGAAGACTTTCCCCGCCAAGAAGACCATGCTGGTGCTGTGGAACCACGGCCTCGGCTGGATAGACCCCAAGATGGAGCAGGCCCCCGCCGGCACCGGCACCGCCAACAAGGGCATCCTCTTCGACGACGAGACCAAGAATTACCTGCGCACCGCGCAGATGAAAGAGATGATGCGCCAGATCGGCTACACCGACATCGTCATGCAGAACGCCTGCCTGCAGCAGATGGCCGAAGTGCTCTACGAGATGAAGGACTACGCCGGCCTGTTCGTGGGC
>Ga0209212_1007559_pt1 | contig 11974 bp, 11 predicted proteins | sample RifGroC2_FD_183996 | JGI IMG/M metagenome (GOLD analysis project Ga0209212, IMG submission 183996) | Groundwater microbial communities from Rifle, Colorado, USA - Groundwater C2 (SPAdes) (version 2) | ecosystem: Environmental > Aquatic > Deep subsurface > Groundwater | place: Rifle, Colorado...
ATCTGGTGAAGATTATACTTCACCGAAACCTTTATTTAAAGGGGGGTTTTGTGCTTTTTATACAATCAATGTCTATTCTTGAGTATCAGCAAGTGATTTTCTTTTTTTCTCTATAGACATATCCACTTAAGAGCTACTTTTTGAATTTTTTATCAGCTCCAAAAATAATCCTTCCAGAGTCTTTCTCTTTGGCTCTACTGCAAAGAGAGAGAGATTTTTTGACTTTATAAACTCTATCAACTGCCATAAATCCCCTTCTTCCACCATTAATCTTACCGTATCTCCTTCTCTATGACAATTAACCTCTTTATCTAAAATCTCTTTAAATTTTTCATCTGAAACATTCTGAACTACCACCTCAAAACCCTGAAGGCTCTGATGTAAGACCTCTGACAGCTTTCCGCAGAATTGCATCTCCCCATCAACTATGATTCCAACTTTATCACATATTGTCTCAACATCATGGAGTATATGAGAGCTGAAAAATATAGTTTTACCCTGCTTCTTTAAATCAAGGAGTAAATCGGCTACTTTTCTCCTTCCGATAGGGTCTAAACCAGAACTTGGCTCATCAAGGATTAAGAGGTCTGGTTCATGGATTAGTGCATGAGCCAATCCTGCCCTCTGAACCATTCCTTTAGAGTATTTCCTTAGAGGGGTTGATTTTGCCTCAGTTAAATCCAATATCTCAAGCAACTCGTTAGTTTTTTTGATAATACTGCCTTCGTCAATATTGTGAACCCTGCCAGCAAACCACAAGAGTTCTTCTGCTGTAAGGTAATCATAAAATGATGGGTTCTCTGGAAGATAGCCGACTCTTTTTCTTGATTCAGGATTTGAAACATCAATATCAAAAAGATTAGCTTTGCCAGAAGTCGGTCGTATAATATCCAGAATGAGTTTTATAGTCGTGCTTTTCCCTGCCCCATTTGGACCAAGAAATCCAAATATCTCTCCCTTTTCAATCTCAAGGTTCAAGGACTTTAGTGCATAGACTTTCTCTTGCACCTTTTTTATATATGTCTTGCAAAGTTCAACAGTATGAATAAGTTTCATTTCTTTACAGGAAAATTCAGGTTACTCGTAGTCTTTATATATCCGTCTTTATCAAGATAAAAAACTCCACCATAAGGGTCATGTGGCAGCTTGTCAATAATTTTTTCCGCTATTAATTCTTCAATTTTTTCAGGAAGTTTATTAAACTTGTCTTTATATTGGTTAACTGCCTTTTCTAAGGAAACAATCTTTTCCAACGCATCAAGTCTAATAGCAATAGACCTTTTAACATTTTCGTTTTGTGCATCCTCATACATCTGTTTTAAAAACGCAATGGCAAAGGCAGTTTCATTTACCTTATAATAAAACTTTGCTGCTATAGGGGCAACCTCTTTATTTATTTTTGCTGCCTCAGAAAACCATTTCGCAGCCTCTTTATTGTCTTTTAAAAAATAAAAGCTGTTAAATCCCATAAAAAATGGAATATACCAATCCCAGTTTCTAAACTTTGCCCCTCTTTCAAGAAGCGTATTTGCCTCTTTTGGCATCTTAGCATCCCATGCAAGGACTGCCTCGGCAAAATAATACGAATCTATATTATAAGGGTCAAGGTAGGTAGAGGCATCAAGTGCCTTATGAATCCAGTGCCAGTTGGGCATAATCCTTGTTTCAAGCCTATCTCCAAAATAGACAATGGCACGAAAAAAAAGCAACTCAGATACAAGATTCTTATAGTCAAGAGATACAATCTGCAAGATCTCTTCAGGCGGCAGATATAAAAGCGGTTCACCCTTCCTCAACCCCTCCCTATAGCTTTTTACATGAGTAAAGGCAAAGGTATATACTGTGATAAAGAAAAATAAAATCAACCAATTTAAAGATTTCAGATTCTGAAACATAAAAATTTGCAAAATATTTAATCCGCAGATTTACGCAGATTAATAATTATGAACAAATCTCTTATGCTCTAATGACTTTGAGCCAAAATTAATCAGAAGACCCACTTTAAGTTTTGTAGCCTTAAGATAATTAATAATCTGGGATTCTTCAGTTCCTGACAGCCGTTCTAATGCCTTAATCTCTACAATTATCTCACCAAAACACATAAAATCAGGCTGATATTTTTTCTCCAGAGGTTTCCCTTTGTAAAGTATCTCTATTACAGGTTGTGCCTTATAAGGAATTCCCTGCACTCTAAATTCTATTCCCAATGCCTCTTGATAGACACCTTCTAAAAAACCACAACCCATTTCTTTATGTACCTCCATAGCCGCACCAATTATTTTGAATGTCCTTTTATCTTTCTCCATATTTTAAAAATCTGTGTAATCTGCGTAATCTGCGGATATATTTGTTTTACAAAAACTCCCTCCTCCTAAATATCATCACCGATATGGTTAGAATTATAGCCGTGTAAAAGATACCGTATAAAAATACAAATAATAAATTGCCATAATCAAGCGGTAGCCCGTAAATTGCATGAGGTTTTAAATCATAGGCTGATAGATTTGGAAATATATAATAGGCAAACTGTGCAACTGCCTTAACAACCGGGTTTACCCTTTCCTTACCAACCCCTTCAATGAAGGTTTTGACCTCCTCAATTGATTCTCCGATAAAGTAAAATATAAAACTCAAAACTAATGGCAGAAAAGTACTTGTTGCAAAAGAAGAGAATAAAAACACTGCAGAAGTAATAATTATGAGTTTTAAGTATATATAAAAAATACTTATAAAAATTTTATACCAGAATATTTGTGAATTTATATCTTGTGGATAAAGATATGAGGTTAATTTAATAGAAATACTTCCAAAAATCGTAAGAATAATTAAGGAAAAAAATATAAGGGATACAAGTCCAAAGAATTTTGCTATTAAGTATTGGCTTCGTGAAAGGGGAAGGGATATTACTGTATATATACTCCTTTTATCAATATCCTTTGTTATTAAATTAATCCCTGCAAATATAGAAAGAAGAAGACCAATAAACGAGATGGTGGAGAGATTATAATCAACAGCCACCGGCACAACCTGCCGCATGGAGAATGAGCTAAATAGAGGGGTGGAAATAAGGAGGAGGAGGGCTAATAGGACTATAGTATGTATAGTTCTGTCTCTGATACCTCCTTTGAATGTTATGTATGCAAGAGATAGTATTTTATTCATTGTTAAATTATAGCATAAATGAAATTAACTGAAATAAAAAAGGGGTCGGTATATCCGACCCCTTTTAAAGCCTTTTTACAAATACTGATTACATTCCTGTCCAGCCTGTCGTGGTCACAGCACCAGCAGTATCTATAGCAGGAGCAGCATTAATTGCTGCTGTTGCAGGAGTTCCCGCTCTATACAACATCGCCCCGCCACTACTCGCCAATGCATATTCCTTATCTCCACTTAGATGTCCAGCACTAACAGTATAATGTTCTGCTGATGCTGCTGCAGATGCAGCAAAAGCAACATACACATTAGCGCTTGTCGTAAAGGATAATTGAGCAGTTTGTCTTGCCAAAAGACCTGAAGCTATGGTTACAGTTCCTGTGTCACCAGTACCCCCAGTAGTTATAGCACCAGCATATACTTCTACGCTAACAGTAAAAACAAATGCCGTAATTAATACTAATAAACTAAATTTTTTCATAAACAATTCACCTCCTTTTAACTTATACCATAGCGGATGCCATTGCTGTCATTAAATTCTTTCCATCTGCCTGTGCAGCAGAATTGTAAGCCTTTGTCCTGTATGAGCTGAACTGCGGGATTGCAATTGCAGCCAGAATACCGATGATTGCCACGACGATTAGAAGCTCAATCAGTGTAAAACCCTTTTCGCCGCCGACAACTTTACAAATGCCTCTTACTCCCTTTCTAATCTTTTCCATCATTTCCTTTCACCCCCTTTCCTTATAGAAATTTAAGCCATACTATGTGCTATTGTTGCTACAAAATTCTTTACATCTGAAAGAGCAGCAGAGTTATAAGCCTTAATTCGGTATGAGCTGAACTGCGGGATTGCAATTGCAGCCAGAATACCGATGATTGCCACAACGATTAGAAGCTCAATCAGTGTAAAACCCTTTTCGCCAATTGCAACCTTACCAATACTTTTTACTGCCTTTCTGATTTTCTCCATCATTTTCTTTCACTCAATTTCATTTTAAAATCTGTGTAATCTGTGGATCAATCAGATTTTATTCTTTGTATATTACAACTTCCATACCAAACACTAATATATTGATATTGTGTGAGTTCGATGGTAAAGACTTTAAAAGTTATGGTGAAAGTGACAATAATTGTCATTATTTATATACACTACTGACAAAATTTGGTAAAGTTATTTCTATGAGACCACAACAAAATTTTTTTAATAAGTATCTCATTGTTGCAGCAATTTTGATTGCAGGTATAACCTTCCTGCTTTATCTCCCTGCCCTTCAGAACAACTTTGTAAACTGGGATGATAATATAAATGTTTATGAGAATATAAATATCAGATCAATAGACATCGCTTTTCTAAAATGGGTTTTCTCATCTGAATTTCCCGGACTCTGGCATCCATTTACAATGTTCTCTTTTGCAATAGATTACGCTCTATGGGGTCTCAATCCCCTTGGGTTTCACCTTACCAATATCCTTCTTCATACAATAAATACAGCCCTTGTATTTTTTGTGGTTGCAAGATTAATAAGGGTATCTTCGAAACAGAATTCCCTGATTGCAGCCGCTGTAACAGCCCTTCTTTTCGGGATACACCCGCTCCATGTAGAGTCAGTGGCATGGATAACTGAGAGGAAGGGTATTTTGTGTACCTTTTTCTATTTATTAACCCTCCTGTCGTATTTTAAATATGCCTTTACAGATACAAAGAGAAAAAGATTTACTTATTACATCTTTTCTATCTTCCTCTTTCTTCTTGCCCTTCTTAGCAAGCCTATGGCTGTATCACTGCCGATAGTCCTTCTGATCCTTGACTTCTATCCACTCAAGCGATTATCTATTGGAAAAGGATTTAATGCAAAGGCGCTGATTGAAAAACTCCCTTTCTTCATCTTGACCGTTGTATTCTCTTTAATAGCCATATCAGCTCAGGGCAAGGCAGGGGCATTGCCAACGCTTGAACAATATCCAATAGATTTGCGTATCCTCAATGCAATAAATTCTTACATAACCTATCTTGGTAAGATGATCTTACCGCTTAATCTTGCTCCTTACTACCCATTTCCATTCAGATTAACCCTTTTTCACCCTATATTTATTATCTCCCTTATAGTATTCACGACAATCACCCTCTTAAGTGTTCTAACTTTGAAAAGGGATAAGCCTTTTCTCTTTACTTTATGGCTCTATTATATTATCACTCTCATTCCTGTAATCGGTATTATCAAGGTTGGAAGATTTGCTATGGCAGACCGCTATGCCTATTTCCCCTCTTTAGCCCCTTTTCTCCTGACAGGGATAGGGATTGGAGCTATTTTCAATATATCTTCGAAGAAAGCAGCCCAAATTTCCATAATTTCTGTTTTGGTTATTCTGTCAGGTGTATTGATGAACATGACTTACAGGCAAATCGATGTATGGAAAGATTCTATAACCCTCTGGTCTCATCAGATTGAGTTGTTTCCCGGTCGGGTGGCAGTAGCATATTACAATCGTGGGTTTGCTTATGATGATAGAGGTGATTATCAGAAAGCAATAAAGGATTACAATACGGCTATTAGTATTGATCCGAAATCTGTAATATCATATAACAATCGGGGTGCTGCATATATCAAGATAGGTAACCATCAGGAGGCAATAAAGGATTACAGCATGGCTATTAGTCTTAATTCAAAATATGCAGAGGCATATAACAACCGCGGATTTGCGTATAGCTCTTTAGATAACCATCAGGAGGCAATAAAGGATTACAGCATGGCTATTAGTCTTAATTCAAAATATGCAAAGGCATATAACAACCGGGGTAATGCTTATGTTAGTTTAGGTAGCTATCAGGAGGCAATAAAGGATTACAGCATGGCTATTAGTATTGATTCAAAATATGCAAAGGCATATAACAACCGGGGTAATGCTTATGTTAGTTTAGGTAGCTATCAGGAGGCAATAAAGGATTACAGCATGGCTATTAGTATTGACCCGTGGTATGCAGAGGCATATTACAATCGGGGCGATGTTTATATTAATTCAGGCAAACATCAGGAGGCTTTAGAGGATTTTAACATGGCTATTAGTCTTAATCCAAAACTTTCATTAGCATATTACAATCGAGGCAATATTTATATTAGTTCGGGCAAACATCAAGAGGCAATAAAGGATTACAACATAGTTATTAGTCTTGATCCACAATATGTAAAGGCATATAACAATCGAGGTATCGCTTATATTAATTTAGGCAAACATCAGGAGGCTATAGAGAGTTTTAATATGGTTATTAAGCTTGACCCAAAATATGCACAGGCGTATTACAATTTAGGTATGCTTTATTCAGAGTTAGGGGATGTCGAGCAGGCGAGGATAAATTACAATAAGGCAGAGAGTCTGAGATTAAAGGTTCCTTAATTGAATTTAGTTATGCACACAATACTTGTTATTGATGATGAGAGGAGTATGAGGGAGTTTCTCTCCATTATGCTTGAGAGGGAGGGTTACAGTGTGGTAACCAAAGATAATGGGAATGATGCCCTTGACTTTATAAGGAAAAATAATTATGACCTCATAATCACAGATATAAAGATGCCAAAGATGAGTGGTATTGATATTTTAAGGGAGTCTATGAACCTCCATCCAAATACACCTGTCATAATGATTACTGCCTTTGCATCTACGGAGGTTGCAGTTGAGGCTATGAAGCTCGGTGCCTATGATTATATTACAAAGCCTTTTAATGTTGATGAAATAAAAATCATTATAAAAAATGCCCTTGAGAAGAAAACCCTTTTTGACGAAAATATGTCTTTAAAAGAGGAATTAAAGGGACGTTATCAATTTTCTAATATTGTTGGAAAAAGTGATAAGATACGAAAGGTATTTGAACTCATAATGAAGGTGGCTAATAGTAAAAGCACAGTGTTACTCACAGGGGAGAGTGGGACAGGGAAAGAGCTTGTAGCAAGGGCAATCCATCATAATAGTGATAGAAAAGTTCAGCCATTTGTATCCATAAGTTGTGGAGCCATTCCTGAGACACTGCTTGAGAGCGAGCTATTCGGCCATCAGAAGGGTGCATTTACTGGTGCTGATTCTGATAAAAAAGGGTTATTTGAGGTTGCAGATGGAGGGACATTTTTTCTTGATGAGGTAACTGAAGCCCCGCTGTCCATTCAGGCAAAGTTATTGCGGGTATTGCAAGAGAAGGAGTTTAAGAGGGTCGGCGGTGTAAAGGATATAAAGGTTGATGTGAGGGTCATTGCCGCTACAAATAAAAATTTACATAAACTCATTGAGGATGGTAAATTCAGGGAAGACCTTTATTACAGACTCAATGTAATCCCTATTGAACTCCCGCCACTGCGGGAGAGAAAAGAGGATATCCCTCTGCTTGTGAGTCATTTCATAAATAAATATAACTCAATTAATAAAAAGGGTATTAAGGGAATAATACCAGAAGCTATGGAGAAACTTGAAAAATATACATGGCGTGGAAATGTGAGGGAATTGGAGAATGTCATTGAGAGGGCGGTGACTTTAGAAATAGCAGATAATATTTACCCTGAAAGCCTCCCTGATGAGATAAGAAATTATAAAATTGAACCTCTTAAGATTATTACTGAGCCTCTTAAGTCAGATATACCCTCGGAAGGATTGAATTTAGAGGATTATATAAGTAAGATAGAAAAGGATATTATCTTAAATGCACTTGAAAAAACAGGCTGGGTAAAGAAAAAGGCAGCAGAATTATTGAATATGTCATTCAGGTCTTTCAGGTATAAACTGCAGAAGTATGATATTGAAAAGGAGTAAATGATGCTATTACCAATTACCAATTATCAATTATCAAAATTAAAATATTATTTTGTATTTTGTTCATTACTCATTGCTCATTGCTCATTGCTTATCCTTTCTGGCTATGCTGTTGCAAATCCTTTAGATTTGACAAAACCGCCCTCATCCAGCCCTCAGCCACAACTCCTCACCCAGCAGAAATTAAATATAGGCTGTATTCTTCCCCTTTCAGGAGAAGGTGCCGCCATTGGACAGAGGGTCTTGGAAGGAATTCAACTTGCATTTAATTCATTTAATGTCTCTGAAATCCCCCAAAAGGTGGATTTACCGGCATTACAGTTAGTTATAAAAGATTCAGGAGGTGAGGTAAATGCTGTCCATTTATTGGAGAGTCTTGCTAAAGAGGAGGATATGGCTGCAATAATAGGACCTCTATTTAGTAAAACTGTTATTGCTTCTGCAAAAGTAGCTGATAAATATAAGCTCCCAATATTTTCACCAACTGCATCGTCAAAAAATATAAGCGGAATCAGTCCTTACATCTTTAGAAACAGCCTCACAAACCAGATTCAGGGAAAGGCAATTGCATATTATTCTGTCAATCACCTTAATCTTAGAAAGTTTGCAGTACTTTATCAGAGAGACCAATACGGGATTGAATTAAAGAGTGCCTTTGAAGATGAAGTAAAATCTTTTGGAGGCGAGATTATATTCAGCGAGCCATTTGACCCTGACCAGAATGATTTTGAACCACAGATAGCTGCTATTGGAGGGATAAAGGATTCAGATTTAAGAAAATTAACAGATGCAGGCAAGCCCCTGAATGATTCTATCAGGGGCAAACCTAAGCCTGAATTAAAATATGAGGCTATATTTATCCCGGGGACTGCTGACAGGGTAGGACTCATCCTCCCCGAACTCGTATACTATAATATTTCAGATATTCCAATACTGGGCGGAAACGGGCTAAACTCTACTGACCTAATAAGAATAGGCGGCAAATATGCAGAGGGTGTAATCTTTGCTGATGGTTTTTTCCAATCTTCCGAAAATCCGATTGTAAAGGAATTTGTGGAGAGATATAAAATATTCTACAATAAAGAGCCTGACATACATGCTGCAAATTCCTACGATGCGGCAAGGATTTTACTGGATATAATAAAAAATGGTGCAAAGAATAGGGAGGATATAAAAAACGGGCTTCTCAATATAAAAGAGTATAATGGAGTATCGGGGATTACTACTGTTCAATCTTCAGGAGATTCTGAGAAGACACTATATTTTTTGACAGTAAAACACGGGAAGATAGTAGAAATAAAGTAAGCAGTAAGAAGTAGGCAGTAGGCAGAAGAACTGTGAGTTACTGCTTACTCCTTACTGCCTACTGCTTACTGTGTTACAGTCCCATCGTATCTTCCTTTGCCCCTCCATCTGAAAATTCAGTCGGCTCTGTCCCTTCAATAAAGCACTCAAGTGCCATATCGGTTGTTTCAGGTGTGGCAAGGAGGCCTGTCTTTCTATCTATCTTTGTCCAAACTACACCTCCTGGAATCTGAAAGTTTTTTACAGGCATCCCCTTCAAAGCCTTTTCCATAAACCTGACCCAGATAGGATTTGCAGCCCTTGCACCTGTCTCATTTTTACCAATAGGCTCATCCTTATCCATACCGACCCACACACCGGCAATCAGGTCAGGTGTGTATCCTAAAAACCATGCATCCATATAATTATTTGTAGTTCCTGTCTTCCCTGCAACAGGCCTTCCGAGTGCCTTTGCCCTCCAGCCTGTCCCCTCCTGAACAACGTTCTGGAGTATATTTGTAGTAATATATGCCAGCTCCTCACTTATCACCCTTTCCTCCCTTGGTCTATTCTCCTCAAGGAGATTTCCGTCTTTATCAGTTATAGACTTTATTGCCATTGGTTCGGTCTTTATTCCCCTGTTTGTAAATACACCATAGGCTGATGTCAATTCATGCAGTGTTACTCCTGATGTGCCGAGTGCGAGTGAGAGGTCGGGAGTAAGATAACTCTTTATACCCAATCTCCTCGCATATTCAAGGCCATGCTTAATACCCATGCTCTGAAGCAGTTTAACAGTTATAACATTCCTTGAATGTGTGAGTGCAGTCCGCAGGTTTGTCGGGCCATAAAATTTCTCTTCAAAATTTGCAGGCTTCCAGTTCTCCTCATCCTTCTCCTCAAATATAACAGGGGAATCAATAAAGATACTCGCGGGTGTAAACCCCTTTTCAAACGATGCTGAATATACTATAGGCTTAAATGATGAACCCGGCTGTCTCTGTGCCTGTATCGCCCTGTTAAATTTGCTCTTATCAAAGTCATAGCCTCCGACCATCGCCCTTATAAAACCTGTGGCAGGCTCTATGCACAAAAGTGCACTCTGGACAACAGGCTCCTGTTCAAGGGCAAATTTTAAATTCCCCTTCTTATCCTTTTCTTCCAATATCTTTATATCAACCACATCCCCTACCTTTAAAATATCTTTTGCATTTTTCATCTTCCCGAAGGATAGGGCATCAACAGAGGGGTCATGCTTATGAGCCCATTCCATATCCTGAACATAGATATAGCCCCTTATGTCCTTAGTAAATACAAGAACCTTTTCAGGTATTACTTCCGTAACCACACCAAGTGCCCTGTTTCCATTTTTTTCTCTGCCCTCAGGAAAATTTTTCAGCTCAATATCATCTACCTTTCTCCAATCTATATACTGCCCAAGAGGTTTTACATTACCAAGTGGACCCCTGTATCCGAGTCTCTTGTCAATCTCCCTTAACCCTTCTTTTACTGCGGATTCTGCCGCCTCCTGAAACTCAATCTTCAATGTTGTATAGACCTTTAGTCCTCCTTTATAAAGTCCTGAACTCCCGTATTTATCTTCAACATACTGGCGGATATATTCGGCAAAGTATGGTGCGAGATTCTTTCTGTCCTGCCTGTCTTTTAATTTGAAATCTGAATTTGCGGCATTTTCAGCCTCCTCGTGTGTAATATAGCCGAGGGATTCCATCCTCCTTAAAATATGATTCCGTCTGTTCTTTGCCCTGTCAGGGGAAAAATATGGCGAGTATAGTTTCGGCGCCCTCGGCAGCCCGGCAATCATGGCTATTTCAGGAAGTGTAAGCTCATTTATATGCCTTCCAAAATAAACCAATGCCGCCGCCTCTACGCCATAAGCACTGTGGCCGTAATATATCTGGTTGAGATATATCTCCAGTATTTCATCCTTTGAAAAATTCTTTTCAATCCTTGTGGCGAGTATAGCCTCCCTTATTTTACGAAATATCGTCCTTTCGGGCGTCAGGAACATTGTCTTAGTAATCTGCTGTGTTATAGTGCTTCCGCCTTCTACCACGCCGCCAGCTTTTATATTGCTCCACAATGCCCCAGCTATCCTTTTAAAATTGAATCCCTTATGTTTATAAAACTGGTCATCCTCTACGGCGAGGGTCGCAAGCTTCATAATGGATGATATGTTATTTAAAGGGAGGAGCACCCTCCTCTCAATATAAAATTCTGATATTAATTTATTATTATCATCATATACCTCAGTTATCAGATTGGGCTTATAGTTTTTCAGGGTTAAAACATCGGGAAGGTCTTCGTGAGCCTTTGTGTAAACGATAAATGCAATAGCAGTAATAAAAATACCCGAAAGAAAAAACAGAGGAAGAATAATATAAAGTGCTACCTCTTTAAAACCCCACCTCTGATGCTTCATCCTGCGTTTTAATATTTGTCTCTTTGACATATCTTGATGTATAAAAAATTTGCCACAGAGTTCACAGAGAACACAGAGGAAAACAATAAGGGGAAATGGGGAAATTTGAGAAAGGGGGAATGGAAATAATATTTTATTTTACCTTTTCTCCATCTCTCCATCTTCTCCCTTTCTCCTTAATCTTTTTTACTTTTTGTCTTTCTCTGTGTCCTTCAGTGTCTTCAGTGCTTCAGTGGTTAAAATTAGGTTTTTGTTCTCAGTCCTTTGATACCACTTTATCCAGAATAATCTCTG
>Ga0209212_1007561_pt1 | contig 11968 bp, 7 predicted proteins | sample RifGroC2_FD_183996 | JGI IMG/M metagenome (GOLD analysis project Ga0209212, IMG submission 183996) | Groundwater microbial communities from Rifle, Colorado, USA - Groundwater C2 (SPAdes) (version 2) | ecosystem: Environmental > Aquatic > Deep subsurface > Groundwater | place: Rifle, Colorado...
CAAGTATTACGCCACGCTGGAGGCCGGCTTCCACATCCTTATCCCTTTCGTGGACAAGGTGGCCTACCGGCACAGCATGAAGGAAATGGTGATGGACGTGCCGCCGCAGGTCTGCATCACCAAGGACAATATCTCCGTCGAAGTCGACGGTATCCTCTACATCCAGATCGTCGACCCGTCCAAGGCTTCCTACGGCGTGACCAACTACGAGTTCGCCACCACCCAGCTGGCGCAGACCACCATGCGCAGCGAGATCGGCAAGATCGAGCTGGACCGCACCTTCGAGGAGCGGGAGAAGATCAACATGGAGATCGTGGCAGCCGTGGACAAGGCTTCCAGCCCCTGGGGCATCAAGGTCACCCGCCACGAGATCAAGAATATCACGCCGCCGGAAAGCATCAAGGGCGCGATGGAAAAGCAGATGCGCGCCGAGCGCGAGAAGCGCGCCATTATCGCCGAGTCCGAGGGCGAGAAGCAGGCGAAGATCAACCGCGCCGAAGGCGACAAGCAGCAGGCCATAGCGCTCTCCGAGGGTGAGAAGATGAAGCGCATCAACGAGGCCGAGGGCCGCGGGCAGGAGATCGAGCGCATCGCTATGGGTACCGCCAAGGGTATCCGCGAGATCGCCAACGCCATCAGCGAAAAAGGCGGCGGCGACGCGGTAAACCTCAGGATAGCCGAGCAGTACCTGCAGGAGTTCGGCAAGCTGGCCCAGCGCAACAATACAATGATCATCCCGTCCAACCTCGGCGACGTGGCGGGTATGGTGGCCTCTATAGGCAAGGTCCTCACCTCCACCCGCGCCCAGGCCGCGCACGAGCCCGCCGTCGCCGCCGCGCCGGTGAATACGCAGTTCCCCCCGCAGCGGCCCCAGCAGCGCCCTCCTACCCAGGCTTAACCAGCCGCGGCGGAGCAATAAAAAACCGGGAGACAGCTCCCGGTTTTTTATTTCCCTCCTCTTCAGGAGCTACGCCTTGTCGGGGGCTTCTCCCAGTTCTTTCAGCGCGGTCTTAAGCGCTTCCGAATGGCGGGTGCTTTCCAGGCGAGAGAGCAGGCTGTAGGCGCAGGGAACTACGAGCAGCGTCAGCAGCGTCGAGAGCAGCACGCCGCCGATGACTACCAGGGCCATCGGGATCCGCGTTTCGGCGCCGGGCCCGTAGCCCAGGGCAGGCGGGATGGCCGCCGCTATGGTGGCGAATGAGGTCATCAGGATAGGGCGCAGCCTTATCGGGCAGGCTTCAAGGAGGGCGGCGTCCACGCCCAGTCCACCCTCGTGTCTCCGGCGATTGGTAAAATCCACGAGCAGGATGGAGTTCTTCTTTACTATGCCCATCAACAGTATAAGGCCGATCATGCTGTAGATGGAGAGCGAGTAGCCGCCGAGCTTGAGGGCGATGAAGGCGCCGGTCAGGCTGAACGGCAAAGCCAGCAGCACCGTGAAAGGATGCAGGAAGCTGTTGAACTGCGAAGCGAGTATCATATAGGCCACGAACACGCCCAGTATAAGCGCGAAGGTCAGGCTGGAGAAAGACTCCTGGAAGGTCTTGGAGGTACCGGAGAAAACCACCCGGTAGCCGTCGGGAAGGATCTCTTTGGCCAGGCGTTCCACTTCCTTCAGGGCCTGCTCCTGCGACGAGCCATGCGCCACGTTGGCGAACACGCCGATGGCGCGCTCGCGGTTCTTGCGCGAGATAGTGAGCAGCGTGGTCTTCTGCTCCACCTTGACCACCTCGGAGAGCCGTATCACTTCCCCCCGGTTATTGCGCACCCAGATCTTGTTTATGTCCTTCGGATCGCTGCGGTCCTTTCCCATCAGCTGGACGCGTATGTCGTAGCGCTTGCCGCCGCGCGTGAACTTACCGGCGCGCACGCCGCCGATCATCGAGTTGACCGCGTCGCCTATGGAAGAGACCGAGACGCCGCGGGCCGCGGCCTTCTCCCGGTCCGGCACCACCTGTACTTCCGGCATCCCCTCCTGGTAATCGGTATCTACGTCCGCCATCCTGCCGGAGGCCGTCATCTTCTCCATCAGCAGGCGGCTGTATTCGCCCAGCTTCTCCCAGTTGGGACCGCGCACGCTGAATTCCACGGGGAAGCCGCGCTGGGCGGTAAAGCCGCTCAGGGAAGGGTCCTGTATGGACACGCGGCTGACGCCTGCGATGGCGTTCAGAGGCTTGCGGGCGTAGCGCATGAACTCCTGCTGCGTCGGGACCTTCTTCTGCCCCGGCAGCGGAACGCGCTCGGCCGGAGGCTTCATGGCTATCATCAGCATGCCCTGGTTGACCTGCCCGCCGCCGAAGCCGCCCGTATTCGCCATGAAGGTGCGGATGTTCGGCTGGACTATGGCCCATTTTTCCGCCTCCTCCATGGCTTTGGCGGTAACGTCCAGCGGGGTGCCTACCGGCATCTGCACGCGCGCCAGGAAGCGGCTCTGGTCCTGCGCCGGGGAAAATTCCTTCGGTATGAATTTAACGAGGGACATCGAGGCGGTGAAAACGAGCATCGAGACTATGATGACCGCCCAGCGGTGGTTCAGCAGTTTGCCCAGCAGCGTGGCATAACCGTGCCGGGAGCGCTCCATCAGGCTGTCCATCGCGCGCCCTATCCACACAGAGCGCTCGGCGTCCACGAACTGCGAGCAGCGCATAGGCGTAAGAGTAAGCGCCTCGAGCAGCGACAGCATGACCGCGGCCGTCATCGTGATCCCGAACTGGAAGAAGAACTTCCCGACTATCCCCTCCATGAAGACCACCGGCAGGAAGATGGCCAGGATGGCTACCGAAGCCGCCATCGCCGGGAAGGTCATCTCGCGGGCGCCGATGATGGCGGAGCGGACCCGGCCCTCCCCCTTCTCGTTATGGCGCACGATGTTCTCCAGCATCATGATAGCGTCGTCCACCACTATGCCTATCGCCAGGGTAAGGCCAAGCAGGGTGAAGGTATTGAGCGTGAAGCCCATGAAGTAGAGAACTATGAAAGAGCCCACTATCGAGGTGGGGATGGCCAGCAGCACGTTGACGGTGGCGGACCAGGAACCGAGGAACAGCCAGCACACCACTGAGGTCAGGATCACCGACAGGACCAGCGTGAAATTCAGCTCGTGGGTGGACTCCTCGATAAAGCGGGTGGAGTCGTTGACTATCTCCAGGTGCATTCCCCCGGGCAGGGTCTTCTTGATCTCCTCAAGCCTGGCCTTGACGCGCTTGGCCGTGGCTACGGCGTTGGAGCCGCGCTGCTTGTTGATGCCCAGGCCAACAGCGCGGCGGCCCCAGTTGCGGGTGATGCGCCGCACGTCCGCCAGGCCGTCTTCGACGCGGGCGACATCGCCTATGTGATAGGTGCGCCAGATGGCGGAACCGCCTCGCCCGGCGATGACGATGCGGGAAAAGGCTTCAGGCGTGGGCGCTTCGCCGAGCACGCGGACATTGAGCTCTTTCTTGCCGGTGTCGATATAGCCGGCCGGCTGCTCCGCGTGCTGGGTCGAAATGGCGTTCAGCACGTCGGTCACCGTCAGCTGGGCGGCGTCCATCTTGTCGGAATCCAGCCAGACGCGCAGGGCCGGGTCCACGTACCCGCCCATGTTGACCTCCCCTACCCCCTCGATGATGCTGAGCTGGTCGCGCAGCACGTCGTTGGTGTAGTTCATCAGGTCCGCGACCGGGCGGTCGCCTGACAGGGCTATCCAGATTATGGGCTGGTCCTCGGGGTTGGTTTTTGTGACCACCGGGGGGTCTATTTCCTTGGGGAGGTTGCGGGCGGCCTGCGAGACCTTGGCCTGCACCTCCTGCATGGCGTCGTCGATGTCGTGCTCCAGCTCGAACTCGAGAGTTATGCGCGCCGAGCCGCGGCGCGAGGAGGAAGAGATGTCCTTGATGCCGGCGATGGTCATTACCGCGCTCTCCAGCACGTCGGTGACCTGGGTCTCCATCACCTCCGGGGCCGCCCCCTCGAGGCTGACGCTGATGTTGACTACGGGATAATCCACGTCCGGCAGCTGGCTTATGCCCATGCGGCCGAAGCTTATGGCGCCGAAGACTATGAGGCCCAGCATCAGCATCCAGGCGAAGACGGGGCGCTTTATGGAAAGGTCCGAAAGGGTCATTTCTCTTCCCCCGCGTAGCCGGCGGCCGTCGCCAGGCGCTCGGCCGCGAGGGCGGCGCGCGCCTTGGCCTGGTCCAGGTTCAGCCTGGTCTGGAGGACGGTGTTCATGGCGTTGAGCACGTCCAGGTTGGTGACCAGGCCATAGACATAGTCCTTGGCCTGCAGGACCGAGTTCTCCTCGGCCAGCGCCAGCGCCTTTTCCAGGGAAGCGATGACGGTGAGAGAATGCTCCAGGGAGGAATGGGCCTGCCTGACCTCGGTAGCGGCGGCGCGCTCGGCGAGGGCGAGGGAAAGTTTGGCGGCGGAGGCGCGCGCCCCGGCCTGCGCGGCGGAGGCGTCATTATAGCCGCCGGAATACAGCGGCACGCGCAGGGTAAGCCCGGCGTCCCAGCGGCTGTCCTGCGCGGGAGCGGGCCTCTTGAGGTAATAGTTGGCGCCCAGGTCCAGGGAAGGCCAGTTGAGGCGGGCCTGCGAGTCGGCGTCCAGCTCTGAAGCTTCGAGCGCCCGGCGGGCCGCCGCCACGTCGAAACGGGAGCGGGCCCTGGCAAGGTAGGGCTGCAGGTCCGGCAGGGCCGGCGCTGTAGCCGCGCGCGGCGAGACTTCCCCCTCCAGCCCCGTCAGGAAGGACAGCTCCAGCTGGGCGGAGTTCTCGTCGGAAAGGGCGGCGGCGAGAGAGGCCTCTTCCTGCGCGAGCTGCGCTTTAGAGGCCAGGACTTCCCCCTGGCGGCTGCGGCCTATGGCGGCGCGGTCCTCCAGTTCCTTTATGCGGCCGGCCGTCACCCCGAGCTGGGCGCGGCGGACCGAGACTTCCTGGCGCAGGGCTGAGAGGTTTATGTAGGCGGCGGCCACGCCCAGGTACAGGTTCTGGCGCGCGCGGGCCAGTTCCAGGCGGGCGGCTTCGGTCCTGAGCCCGGAAGCGCGGACCGCTATATAATCCCTCATGCCGGAGAAGACGGAGTAGGTCAAATTGATGGCGGCCTGCGCCTTGCCCCTGGAACCGTCGGCCAGGGTTTCGGAGGCTATGCCGGAGATCCCGGGCCTGAGCGCGGAGCGGAACTGGTTCTGGGCGGCCTCGAGCTGCTTTAGCCCTACGCCGCTGACGGCCAGCGCTTCGCTTTTCTCCGCCGCCAGGCTGAAGGCCTCGTCAAGAGTGAGCTGGCGCGCCGCCGGCTCCGCGGCCACGGCGGGGCAGGCGAAGAGCGCGGCGAAAAGGAAACTCTTTAAGTACATTATTATATTCTACAAAAAACCGGCTGAGCCTTTTATCCCGGGGCAGGAGATTGCGCGGACCGGCTCCTCCCGCTATAATACCTTATGCCTCCCGGGAAAAAGACCAGGTCCTCTCCAGCCGCCATTTCCTCAACTGAAGCGCGCCGGCTCGTCCTCACGGCGCAGGGCCTGCTGGGCGGGCCCGTTTTCGGAGAAGGCAAGGCCGGGGCCCTGGCGGCCATAGAGCATCTGGGCTATATCCAGATAGACACCATCTCGGTGGTGGAACGCGCCCATCACCACGCCCTATGGTCCCGGGTTCCGGGCTACTCCCCGGGCCAGCTCCAGGAGCTGCAGTCCCGGGACCGGACTATTTTCGAATACTGGAGCCACGCGGCGGCCTACCTGCCGATGAGGGATTACCGGTTCGCGCTCAGGCGGATGGAGGCGTTCGCGCGGGGCGGGAGACATTGGTTCAGGCGCGACAATAAGGTGCGCCGCTACGTCCTCGACCGGATCCGCGCCGAGGGGCCGCTGTGCGCCAGGGACTTCGAAGCCCCGGCCGGCCACCGCGGCGGCAGCTGGTTCGAGTGGAAGCCCGCTAAAACCGCCCTGGAACAGCTGTTCTGGTGCGGCGAACTGATGATCAGGGAGAGGCGCCGGTTCGAGAAGGTCTTCGACCTCCGCGAGCGCATTCTACCCTCCACGGTGAACGTGAAGATGCCGTCGGAGGAGGAATTCCTCAGGCACCTCATACTGACGGCCCTAAGGGCCCAGGGCCTGGCCACGGCGCGGGAGATCTCGTATCAACGCCACCTACCGGCCCCGGGCCTTGTAAAGGCGCTGGAGGGAATGCGCGAAAACGGCGAGGTCCTTGAACTTGAAGTGGAAGGGATCCCCGGCGAAACCTATTACGCTCTTGCCGGGACCGGGCCGGTTCCCGGCGCGGGCGCCGGGGGCGAGGTGAATATTCTTTCTCCCTTCGACAACCTTGTCATCCAGAGAAAGCGCCTCTCCCGCCTGTTCGGCTACGACTACCAGATAGAATGCTACGTGCCCGGACCAAAACGGAAGTTCGGCTACTTCTCTCTCCCCTTGCTCCGCGGTTCCTCCTTCCTGGGCCGACTCGACGCCAAAGCGGACCGCGCGTCCGGCGTGCTGCGTATAGAGAACTTTCACTGGGAGCCGTCCGTCCACCCGCGCGCCGCCGTCCATCGGGACGCCGTAATGACCGCCGTCGAAAAATTCGCCCTCTTCAACGCCTGCCCCAAAGTCCGGGGCCTGAATAAAATAACTAAGTAAAAAAAGCACCCGCGAGATGCAAAGTCGGGGGCCTGTCAGGAATTTTCCTCCGCGAACCCTGGAAGATGGAAACCCTTACGTCGGTTTCCCCCCGCCCGGGAAATTAGGGCGGGGCCCCCCCTTCCGCAAAGGGTTCGCGGAGGAAAACCCCTGCCACCCCTCCGGAAGAGTTGTCGGCGGCAGACTATTTTTTTATCAGGTGGGAGACTATTTCGGAGGCTTTGGCGAGGTGGTCCAGGAGGATGTACTCGTCGTGCTGCTTCAGACTGCGGGCGCCTATGCCGAAGCTGACGGCGGCCAGGCCCTTGGCGTTAAAAGCGTTGGCCTCATTGCCGCCCACGGAGGCCACGGGGACGGGGGCAAGCCCCGCGTCGCGGATCGCCCACTCGGCGAGGCGCAGGATTTCGGAACCGGGCGCGTGGCGGTAGGGCTTGAAGTCCCAGGTCCACTTGAAGGCGACGGCGCCGCCGGCCGCCGCCGCCGACTTCTCGAATTCGGCTTTGATCCCGTCCAGCACCGGCAGCGCCTTGTCGGCGTCGGAAACGCGGACCTGGCCCCTGACCAGCGCGGCCAGCGGCACCAGCCCCGTGTTCACCCCGCCGGCGATAGTTCCTATATTCGAAGTGGTCTCCGCGTCGTGGCGGCCGAGGGAAAGAGAAGCGATAGCTTTCGCGGCTATGGTTATAGCGGAGATCCCGCTTTCCGGGGCGGCGGAGGCGTCGGCGCTCCTGCCGAGCACGTCGGCGGAGAAAAGCGCTATCCCCGGGGAGGAGGCCGTGTAAGTTCCCGGGTCCAGCTCGGAACCGAAGACGAAAGCGCAGCGTACGCGCTTCGGCAGGGCCAGGTGCCTGGCGCCGGCCATATTCCCCTTGGCCCTGGTAGTGAAGACGGCGGTGAAAGGCTTGAGCGACAGCCCGCTGTGCACCGCACGCTCCAGGGAATAGAGAATGGCGGCCATGCCGGCGCGGCCGTGCACTCCGAGAGGACCCTTCCCCACGGAGGTTATCCGGTCGGCCGTGACCACTGCTTCGGTGGCAGAAGTATGGTAAAGCGTGTCCATGTGGGCCGCGAGGGTAAAATCCCCCCCGCCCCCCACCTCGCAGACCACATTGCCCGTGTTCGAGAGCGCGGCGGCCGCCGAGCCGTCCACCTTGACCGGCAGGCCCAGGTTCTTAAGAAAGGAGAGCACGTAATTAGCCACGGGCGCTTCCTTGCCGGGCAGGCCGTCCAGGCGCGCCAGCTCGGAGAACAGGGCTATTAGTCTTTTGCTCGCCATTTATTTTACTCCGCCCACTTGCGCGCCAGGTTTATGAGGACCTCGGCCGATTTGTTCATGCCGTCGAGGGAGACCCATTCGTACCGCCCGTGGTAGTTGTAGCCGCCGGTGAAAACGTTGGGAGTGGGCAGGCCCATGAAAGACAGCCGCGCCCCGTCGGTACCGCCGCGTACCGGCTTAACATGGGGCTCCAGTCCCGCCTGCTTTACCGCCGCCGTAAGCTTGCCCATGATGTCGGGGCGCTTGACTATAACTTCCTTCATGTTCCGGTACTGCTCGCGGAAAGCCACTTCTATTCTGGCCAGCGGGTATTTAAGGCGCTTGGCGGCAGCGATAGCCTCGAGCTGCTTTTCCATGGCTTTCAGCTTGCGGAGGTCATGCTCGCGCGCGATGCCCGAGACCTCGGCCCTCTCCGTGCCGCCGGCTATATCCGTGAACATGATAAAACCTTCGCGCCGCTCGGTCGTCTCCGGCAGCATGTTCTCGGGCCAGGCCGCCACGATATCCGCCGCTATGCGGGCGGCGTTGGCCATGGCGTTCTTCGCGGTGCCCGGGTGCACGCTTTTGCCCTCTATGGTGATCTTCACCCCGTCGGCGTTGAAATTCTCCTCTTCGATGGCCCCGGCCGCGTCCCCGTCGAAAGTATAGGCGCAGTCGGCGCCGAAAGCTTTCACGTCGAAATATTTAACTCCCTGTCCCACTTCCTCGTCCGGCGTGAAGCCGATCTTAAGCGTGCCATGCGGGATCTCACCGTGTTTCAGGAGGTATTCGGCCGCCGTCATGATGATCGCTATCCCGGCTTTATCGTCGGCGCCCAGCAAAGTATCCCCCGAGGCCGTGATGATGTCCTCTCCCCTGCAGCAGGCCAGCTCGGGGCAGTTCTTCGTGTTCAGGATAACGCCGTGCCTGCGGCTGATCACTATATCCCCGCCTTTCCAGGCCTTATGCACCTGCGGCTTCACGCCCTTCCCGGACGCGGCGGGCGAAGTGTCCATGTGCGCGAGAAAACCTATGACGGGTTTTCTGCCTTTCACCGTGGCGGGGATCTCGGCCGTCACATAGCCGTACTTGTCCAGCTTCACGCGTTTAGCGCCGATGGCTTTCAGCTCGGCGGCCAGCAGCCTGGCGAGCACGAGCTGCTTCTTTGTAGACGGGAAGGTTTTAGAGGCTTCGTCGCTCTGGGTGTCGACCTTAACGTAGCGCTCGAAGCGTTTGTAGATGGCGGTCTTGAAATCCATGGTGCCTCCGGATAAGTTGTCGTTAAATCTTCAAAAAGGATATAATTTAAATGTCGGGGGTACAAGACTGTGTCTGCGCCGTCTCAGGAGCCCCGCTCTTAAGACGGCCGAGGAGCTCACCAAAATGGCCATAAATTTCATACCGAGGGAAGTAAAATTCTTCGACTACCTGAACCTGCAGGCCGAGAACATCGTAAAAGCCGCCGACTGCTTCAAGCACGCGGTGAAAAAAGGCGTCTTCGACGAAGAAACGGTCAAAACGATAAAAGATTTCGAGCATGAAGGCGACACGCTCGCCCACGAGATAGTGGACATGCTCAACCGCACCTTCATCACCCCCATAGACAGGGAGGATATCTACGCCCTGGCCAACACGCTGGACGATATCGTGGACATGATAAATTCAATGTCCAACCGCATAAGGCTCTACAAGCTGAACGCCAACGAGGACCACCTGGGGCAGTTCGCCGACACCATACACCAGTCCGCCCAGGCCCTTTCCAACGCCGTGAGGCACATGCACGACACCAAGCGCGCGCGCCGCGTGCTGGACCACTGCATCGAAGTGAACCGCCTGGAGAATATCGGCGACCAGCTGCGCGAAAAGGCCATCAGCCACCTCTTCGATTCCGAGAAGGACCCCATCATGGTCATAAAGTGGAAAGAGATCTACGAAGTGGCCGAAGGCACGCTCGACACCTGCGAGCATGTCGCCAAGGTCATAGAGGCTATCCTGGTAAAGCACGGCTAAGAGAGAAGCCCCCTCCAAACAGGAGAGCCGCGCTTACAGCGCGGCTCTCTTGCTTTCGCGTTCCGCCGGTCTTTACTTCTGTTTCCGCGCAGCCGCCCGGCCAGCCAGGATGCCGCTCGTCCAGGCCAGGTGCAGATTGAAGCCCCCGGAGTCCCCGTCCAGGTCGAGCAGCTCGCCCGTCACGTAAAGGCCCTTGACCACTTTGGAGGCGAAACTGGCCGGGTCCACTTCGGAGAGGGAGCAGCCCCCGGCGGTGGACATCGCGTCCTCGAAGCCCAGGGAACCCGAGACTTCCAGCGTGAACGATTTGAGGGCCGGGACCAGGTCGCGCTCGCAGCCCGGAGGAACGACGCCGCTCCAGGCGATCCCGGCGCGGGCCGCGGCCGCCCTGACAACCTTTTCGTTGAGCAGGCCGCAGGCGAAATGGGCGAAAGCCCGGCCGTCAAAAGCCACGGCTCTCTCCGCCAGGAGCCTTTCCAGCTCGGCGGGCTTATACTCCGGCATCAGGTCCGCTTCTATGGCTACCGGTCCCTCCCGCAGCGCGGCGAGGGCCGCCCGGCTCAGGTCCAGCACCGCCGGTCCGGAAACGCCGTAGGAGGTAAAAAGCATTTCCCCCGCTGTCTTGAGAATAACCCGTCCCCCCGCCACCAGCTTCAGCGCGGCTTCCAGCCTGACGCCATCCAGCTCCTTGGTATCGTTCCCCCTGATCTCCAGCGGCACAATGGACGGTGAAACCGGGGAAACGGCATGGCCGAGGGCTTTAAGCAGGCCATAGCCGCTTGAGCTGCCGCCTATCTGCGGATAGCAGGCGCCGCCGGCGGAGAGGATGAGTCGCCCGGCGAGGTAAACCGTCCTGTCGCCGGCCGGGGCTTTTTTATCCCACTTGGGCTGCACTTTCACGGCCTCCACCGAGAAGCCGTCCCTGTCGGAGGTGATGGAAACCGCTTCAGAGAGGACATGCACGGGAACATTACGGAAATCCAGTTCGTGCAGCAGGACGTTCACTACGTCCAGGGCCTTGAACGACCTCGGGAAAAGGCGCCCGTTCTCCCCTTCGGCCCAAAGCAGGCCCAGCCCTTTGAAAAAAGCGAGCACCTCGGCCGGGGGCAGCGCCGAAAAAGATTTTTTAAGGAAGGCCGGGGCGGACGGGTGGTAGGCGGCCGGCGTGATCTTCAGGTTGGAGAAATTGCATTTCCCCGAGCCGGTGGAGAGTATCTTGCGCCCGGGCACATGGTTCTTTTCCAGCACCAGGACGGAAGCGCCGGCCCGGGAGGCCTCCACCGCCGCCGCTAGGCCCGAAGCCCCGGCCCCGACAATGATCACATCGTATTTGTTTTCCATTTTTAAAAAGAACGCCCGGGTTCGCCGGGCGTTCTTATTCTGGCTGGGCCGCCGTCAGACCCGGCCGGCGGAGCCGAGCACGGTCTGGTTCTTGTCCATGTACATCTTGATCAGCTCTTCGCGGGCGGGGCCCAGGTACTTGCGCGGGTCGAATTCGCCCGGCTTTTCCGCGAAGACCTTGCGGATGACGGCCGTCATCACGAGGCGCCCGTCGGAGTCTATGTTGATCTTGCATACGGCGGACTTGGCGGCCTTGCGCAGCTGGTCGGCGCTGACGCCGACGGCGTTCTCCATCTTGCCGCCGTACTTGTTGATCATGTCGATATAGCTGGTCAGCACCGAGGAGGCCCCGTGCAGGACGATGGGGAAGCCGGGGATGCGGCGCTCGCACTCCGCCAGGATGTCGAAGCGCAGCGGGGGCGCGCTCTCGCCGGGCTTCACCTTGAACTTGAAGGCGCCGTGGCTGGTGCCTATGGAGATGGCCAGGGAATCGACGCCGGTGCGCTTCACGAAATCCTCCACCTGCGCGGGGTCGGTATAGTTGGAATGCTCGTGCGAGACCTCGTCCTCGATGCCGGCCAGCACGCCGAGTTCGCCTTCGACGGTCACGTCGAACTGGTGGGCGTATTCCACCACCTGCCTGGTGAGCTTTATGTTCTCCTCGTAAGGCAGGTGCGAGGCGTCTATCATCACGGAAGAGAAGCCGTTCTCGATGCAGGATTTGCACAGCTCGAAAGAATCGCCGTGGTC
>Ga0209212_1007564_pt1 | contig 11961 bp, 13 predicted proteins | sample RifGroC2_FD_183996 | JGI IMG/M metagenome (GOLD analysis project Ga0209212, IMG submission 183996) | Groundwater microbial communities from Rifle, Colorado, USA - Groundwater C2 (SPAdes) (version 2) | ecosystem: Environmental > Aquatic > Deep subsurface > Groundwater | place: Rifle, Colorado...
CTGGATCTCCGTATCAAACAAGCCCCGGCGTAACGCCCTTTCCGTGACCGTCGCGCCGACGCTCCTGCCGGTTCTGCCGCAGGTGCTGGCGAGAACCAGACACCTTTTCGATGTGGATTGCAACCCATCGAATGTATATGAGAAGCTTGTGACGATGAACCGCCTTGTGCCGGATATGTGCGTTCCGGGGATACGTCTGCCGGGTTGCTTCGACCCGTTCGAAATATCTGTACGGGCTGTTTTGGGGCAACAGATAACCGTCAAGGCAGCTCGCACCCTGGCAACACGGCTTGCCCAGGTTCTGGGCAGGGAAATGGAGACCCCGTTCGCGGAACTTGCCTTGACCTTCCCCCTGCCAGATGAAATCCTGGCACTCAAGGCGCCGATAGAAGATCATCTGGGGCCTCTCGGCATAACAGGTGCCAGGGCCCGCTCGATTCATGCCCTGGCTGAAGCCTTGAGGACCGGTTCCATCGCGCTGTCTCCCCATGCGGATCCCGGAAGAGAGATGGAAAGACTTCTCAAACTCCCCGGTTTCGGTCCCTGGACGGTTCACTATATCGCCATGCGGGCACTGGCTTGGCCTGATGTCTTTCCCCATACGGACCACGGCCTGAAAAAGGCGCTGGCAGGGATGTCGCCGGAAGAGATGCAGACCCTGGCGAAAACATGGAGTCCCTGGCGCTCCTATGCAACCATTACGTTGTGGAATTTTCTCAAAAAGGGATCAAAAGATCAGAAAGGAGTTGATAAACATGACCTACACCTGCACTGTTGAAACTCCGCTGGGAACCATGACGGCAGCAGCCGAAGAGGAGACTCTCACCGGATTGTGGTTTATCGGTCAAAAATTCTACCCCGCCGCAACAGCATCATGGATCAACGAGCCTGATTATCCCGTTTTCAAGGCCCTGCGGTCCCATCTTACGCAATATTTTGCCGGACAGGATCCTGGGCATGACATCGTGCTCGTCCCGCACGGGTCGTTGTTCCGGAAAAAAGTGTGGGATTACCTGCTGAATATACCCTTCGGAAAGGTTGTCACGTATGGTGAAATCGCACGAGCGATTGCCCGTGCCGAAGGACTGGCGTCCATGTCGGCGCAGGCAGTGGGCGGCGCTGTCGGGCATAACCCCATTTCAATCCTGATTCCGTGCCACAGGGTTGTAGGCGCTGACAGGGGTCTGACCGGCTATGCAGGGGGGCTGGACAGGAAAGAGGCGCTACTGAGGCTTGAGGGGGTAAACCCGGTCTGAATCGCCAGGCCTGAATAAAGAAACCTACATGAGACGTAGGGACGCTGTAACAGCGTCCCTGCTGCTACGCACCAACCTGCCCCCTGATGTTATCCATTTCTTTCGCCTGGTAGTTTTGCCCTTCGAACCGCTGCCGGACAAAAGCGCCGATGGCATCGATGGCACGCCGGGCCTCGGGCAACTTTGGGGCATGGAGGTGAAACACGTGCCACATCCTGTCCCAAACCTCCAGGGTGACATCGACCCCCGCGGCCTTGGCCCGTTCCGCCAGGCGGGTTGCGTCGTCCAAAAGCATGTCGTCGTTACCAGCCTGGATCAATAGCGGCGGAAGCCCGCGCAGATCGGCATACAGGGGTGAAATCAGCGGCAGACAGGGATCGTGTTCACCTATGTAGTGACTGCCCAGGGAAAGTGACTGGAGCGTAACGCGCGGGTCACGCTTGGCGCGACTGCTCAGGGAGTCACCGGTTCCCGCCAGATCTGTCCATGGGGTGATGCAGACCGCGGCAGCCGGGAGCGGATCACCGGCATCCCGCAAGGAGATGAGTGTTGCAAGGGCCAGGCCGCCACCCGCCGAGTCTCCGGCAAAAATGATATCGCCGGCTTCATAGCTGTTGTTCAACAACCAGCGGTAAGCCGCCACCGCATCGTCAACAGCGGCAGGGAAAGGGTGTTCCGGCGCCAGACGGTAGTTGAGCAGCAGTCCCCGCATGCCACAGGCCCTGGCGACATACGCGGTCAATGCCCGGTGGGTGTTGCAAGACCCCATGACATAGGCGCCGCCATGGAGATACAACAGAACCCGCTCTTTTGGTGCTTCACTCGGGTGGATCCACTCCGCTTCAACGCCTCCGGCGCTAACTGTCTGACGCAGGATGTCCCTTGGTATCTGCTCCCGTTTGGCAGCATCCTCCTGCATGTCGCGCAATTCCTTCAGGGGGGGCGAAGTGGTGTTGGTCGATTTGTTGTAGTTCAGATAGGTGCGCAGGATGTAACTTTGCAGACTGGCCATCAATTCCTCCAGGGTTTTTAGCATGGATCAGCTGTCCTGGTACGATGGACTTTGTTACATTAGCATTTATTGGCAGGCAGGGTTAGGAAAGTTCAGGGGGCACCCATATAATTCAGCGGAATGGGTTCTTTTCCGCCCTGGCGGTGTCAATCTTCGGCCTTGCTTGTGCGGCGTACTGATGTACGCCTCCGCGCAATCCCTTGATTTCCTTGCCAGGACGAAAAACTCCACCTTTCCGGATGGAAACTAGTTATGGGTGCCCCCCGAATTACCACGCAGTGGGTTATTTTACCATAGCTGTTGCAATTGCTTGTAACTGGGCATCAGAGAGAGCACCTAAAGAACCCATGCCCCCGGCATTGCCGGTGATGGCATTTTTTATCTGTGAGAACGTTCTGTTTTGTTTGGATGAATTTGTTACTGCACCGTGACAAGAGGCACAATTTGCCGCATAAAGAGATGCTCCATCCAACGACACGACAGGAGATGCCATATAATTGGGATCTGGTGTGGCTGCAGGCGATGTTGATAGAGGAGCTCCGCCCGGATTAACCACTGCCTTGATTTGGCTGCTGACAAATGAGACCTTCATCGGGTTATGACCACGCTTGTCATTGGAGTGGCAATTATAGCAATTCTTATCATAGAGAACATCGCCACCCTGTATATTCCAGGTATGCGTGTGATTATCACCTGAATCCGGTGATGAAGATGTAAGAGTCAGTCGCATACCGTTGTTCAGATCAATCATCTGCTGTTGGGAAAGTGCAATAACATGGGAATGATTGTTGCTGACCCCGCTTCTATACTGGTAAGTAGCAGCAACTGGCGAGGCTGAAATATCGGTAAACGGAATGCTGACCGTATGTACATGGGCCGTGGCGTCAGCTTGCGAGGACGTTACTGATGCCGTCAGTTTAACTGAGGGCGCATTTGTTTCATCTCCCCCGCAACCAAATACCAGGGCTGTAGCTGCTAATAAACCAAGTGCCATGAAATTCTTTATTGCATAGTTCATTTGTTTCCTCCGGGAAAGACGTTGTTTAATTTGTAGAATGGTTCTTATTTAAGCAGTAATAGGACAAAATAACAAGAACAAAAGGATGCTTTTGATCCTTTATCATACCGACCCATTGATTGAATCAGTATAATCTCGGGTTTTTCGCTCTGTTGAAAGCATCCTGGAGAAACAGAGTGGTCAAGGATGGAATCCTCTCAGGCTCCTCTGTTTCGGTCAATCAATGAACCTGCCGATTCTCTGCCATCGTGGCAGCCATCTGCTCTGGTCCCACGACCAGTATTTGATGAACGCCCGCCCCACCACATCGGCTTGAGGGACAAAGCCCCAAAAACGGCTGTCATAGGAGTTGTCCCGGTTGTCACCCATCACGAAAAACGAGTTGGCCGGAACTCGAACCGGGCCGAGATTGTCACGTTTATTCAATTCTCTCGGCAGGGTTTGCGGGTCTTTATGCACTTCATGGGGATTTGCATAGAGGTTTCCATTCACATACACACGTTTGTCCCGAACCTGGATCTCATCGCCCGGCACACCGATCAAACGCTTTATGAAGTCCTTTGAGCGATCCTCCGGGTATTTGAAGACGATCACATCACCTCGCTTCGGGTCGCGAAACCCCGGTAAGCGCAAGTCGGTGAATGGCACCCTGATGCCGTAGATAAACTTGTTTACCAGCAGGCAGTCACCAATCACCAGCGTATCCTCCATGGAACCGGAGGGGATTTTAAAAGACTGTACGACACATGTCCTGATTATAAGTGCAAGTACAATTGCCCATAAAATCGATTCTACATACTCCCTGGTTTTAGACTTTACCGGTGCTTCGATTCCCTTAACCGACGTATCAATTGCATTTTCCATGAAATGTATTCCTTTTCGTTGTTTAGAAAACCGGCACTGCCTTGAATATTCCGAACAATGTCCCGCCGCCAGCCAGTGCGTAGCGAATGAACGGGTGACTGCTGAACCACTCCACGAAGCCAGTTTGCGACGCCTCATACACGTGAACCTGTTCCATAACCTTTGAGACAAAATCCGGAGACGGCTTATATTCTCGGTTCATGACAGACACCTCCAACGTATTCTTTCATAAGCTGTTTGATCTTCTCTTTAGCCCGAAACAGCCGGGTCTTCACCGTGGCGTGTGAGATCCCGCATTTATTGGCAATTTCATCCAATGATGCCCCTTGCAGGCTTCTGACCATTGTTGTCCGGAACGGTTCCGGAAGTTGTTCAAGTGAGGCTGCCAGCGCCTGTCGCCCTTCCTGACGGATTAACCCTGCTTCGGCACAGTCACCGGCGCCGGTAATACTGTGATAATCTTCCAGCGGCACGCACTCGCCGCGTCCCTTTTTCCGCAGTTCACTGATACAGCGATTGCGGGCACTGATGTATAGCCAGGCCGAAAAGGGCGTCCCCATATCCGGATCGAATCGCGACAGTGATTTATAGACATCCAGGAACACTTCCTGGCCGATATCTTCAGTCAGATGGGGATCCCCCACAAAGCGGTAGATGAAGGCGAGAAGGTTTTTATGGTACTTTTGGACGAGCACGGCAAAGGCATCAACGTCACCGCCCTGGATACGTCTGATTACGGTATTGTCGTTCATTTAGGCTCCACTGCGTTCATCTATAAACAGTAATACGCAGGAGATTCGGAAAGGTTCCCGAAAAAATGCATCTCAACTGCAAGCACATCAATATAGCAATATCCGTTAGCTAGTTGACTGCTACATTCTGCATATCAGCCGCCCGATCTACTCCGGATTCATATTTAATCTTCATCATGACATCGGTTGCCTGACAATCGTTTTCCACTTTTCCGGTGCCACTCGTCGCATATCGTTTAAATATATTTCGTGGTGTTTACCAACCCGATGACTACCGTTGTCCTCGATGAACTGGTGCACCTTCTCAATTGTCGGTCCCTCCTCCGAGAAGGGTCCAATATACAAAATTTGCGCTGCCATTCCCTCCTTGAAGGATTCGAACCGTACCAGCGGCAGGGCAACAGGCTTTTTCTTACTTGCCACCTCTTCTATCGCCTCTTTAACCATTTCTTTGGTAATAAACTCCGGTTGCATGATCATCAATGTCCATTTCCAAGCATCCTTGTTTCCCGTGGTGAAAACGGACATATCATCAGACCACCAAAGCCCTTCCAGAGGCATCACGCTGTAATCAATCGCCAAGGCGCCCTTCTTGACCATGAACTTCAGCGTATAAGAAACCGGATAGAGGGCTTCGATTGCATCACTGAACGCCTTCGAGATGTTTGGATCTCCCTCGCCGTCAACCATGAGGAAATTCATCTCCGGAACATCGACGCGGACAATTTCCTTGGCCGAAGACTGATACAGGTTTCTTAACGTTTTCTTTAAGTCTATCTTCTCCATGGAATTCTCCTTGTGTCGCTTTTTTAAACGTACCCTATATCACTTCCTCGGCAACCTCATGAATGTGTTCTTATGCAAGGATGTCTTTTCCTCAAACCTGCAATATGCAAAAGTAATGTCTTCAGCACCAACGGTGTCTTTCTCGACAAGTACAACCCTTGTGGCATTATCTAATTCTTTAATCGGCTCATTTCTTCCATCCTATGACCGCAATGGTTTCCCCGGTCAGATCTTTGGGAAAAAGCGCCGTCAGCATTCCTATTTTTGCCTTCTCTTGAGGAGATACCCCGAATACTGGAACATCTCCTCGCCGCCAACCTTAACTATCCGGATCGTCTCGCCCATGCCGCGTCCCAGCCCGCAGATTACCGCCTCGCTGTCGGAGATGGGCACTATGGCCAGGCTCATCTTTTGGTCGGTAAAGAGCGGCAAGGCATATTCCAGCATTAGCAGGCCGTTGTCCTGGTAAGCCCGGATCTTGTCGAACAGAACCGCGTCATCGCCGGCATTTGTTATCTCGTATTCCCCCACTCGCTTCTGCCAAGCCTCGGGGATCGGCACCGGATTTATACGTTCCCCGACCAGGAGTTCCTGTCCGTTCATGCTGGCCTTCACGATCTCGCGCCCTGCCACCGTGGCCCGCGAGATGCCAACCTGGTCCAGTTCGCCCAAGCTGATGGGAATCAGTCCCAACAGCCTGTATTGCATCCCCAGCAGGCCGTCCGGTCGCGGTACCAGGCGCAGGGAGGTGTTCATGGCCTTGGCCAGCAGGTAGTCCGACCTTTTCGTGAGCCCAACGATCCCGGCCATGGTGGCGTAACGCCCTTCATAGGCCATTAATGCCTCCTGGGACAGTGAACCTTTACCAGCCCCAGTCTTTGCCGGTGTTGGCTGCTTTATGCCGGCCTTGGCTTCCAGGGCCAGCTTCAGCGCTTCGGTGGCCAGCTTGTTGACCACGGGACCGGCAGTGGCGGAATTGGCCAGCACCACCACCCCCAGTTTATGCTCGGGCAACACAATCAACTGGCTGCGGTGATACAGGGTAGCCCCGGAGTGATGGGCAACCGGCCCGGCATCGCGGATGTCGATGCCGCCCAGTCCACTCAGCATCCAGGCCAGGCCGACGCGAAAGTTGAAATCGAGAGGCACATCGGCATTCTGGGGACGCAGCATCTCGGACAGCGTTTCCGGCTTGATGATCTGCCCATCCCCGGCCCTTCCTCCGGCAAACACCATCTCCATGAAGCGGGAGAGATCCATAACGTTGGAGTTCAATCCTCCGGCCGGGATGCCGCGCAATGAGAGTTCCTCGCCTTCCTCCCCATTGCGATAGGCCTTGGCGCCCAGGGGCGAACGGTCGGGTGTCTGGGAAAACGAGGAATGGGTCATCTCCAGCGGACGCAGCACCGACTCCTCCATGTGTGAGGCGAAATCTCGGCCTGCCACCTTTTCCAGCGCATGCCCCAGCAGGGTCACACCGACATTTGAGTAGGAGAAGAGATAGTTGGGGGGATTGGCTACGTATTCGTCCCGTAGCAGATTGACCTCGTTCTCGAACGGTTCCGGCTGTTTGGTCCACATCCCCTTCAGCAGGTCGGATGGGAGTCCCGAATGATGGGTCATGATGGTGCGGGGAGTGATGGGGGCGGCATTCGGGAAGCGGCTCTTGACGGAGAACTCCGGGAGATAGGTCTGTAGAGGCTGGTCGATGTCCAATTTGCCCTGCTCCACCAGTTGCATGGCCGCAGTGGCGGTGAAGAGCTTGGAGATGGAGCCGGCCCGGTAGACCGTCTCCGGTGTGGCCGGCACATTGTTGGCCTCATCGGCAAATCCGAAACCTTGCGCCCAGACCACCCGCTGATCGTCCACCAAGGCGATGCTGAGACCGGCCACGTCATTCTTTTTCATCTCCTTGCGGGCCAGCCAGGAGACGTACTCCTTGACGTAGGTGTAATCGCCCCGCGCCGTTGAATCCGGCTTTATCGGCATGCCCGCACAGCCGGCCAGCATGAACACCAGTACCGTAATCGTTGCCCATACCTTCGTCGTGGTTTTCATAATCACTCCATTTCCGGTCATTTCATCTCAGGGGGTCCCATCTCGCTGTTCTCTCACGTCACCCAGATTCAATCCTCCGGAGAATGTCGCCGGACAATCTCTTCGACCTCAATGAGCCATTCCTCCCTCTGCTCCAGTGCAGATGAATACAAGATGCAAGCTTGCCTTATTACCGGAAATTACCATGCGGATCGGGACGACCGTCACTCTGCTTATCCGTGTTATACTTCGCGGCGCTTATTGCAATCATTTCGAGAAATCGCCAGTACCACGACTGTTCCGGTACTTCCCTGGCTGGTTTTGCCTCTGTCGGTCTCAGTGCCGGGGTGTTTGTAATCTCCGGAACAAAGACCGGCGACACCTCTGCATGAACTTTTTTTACATCCAACAACGTTCCAGTTTCCTTGGCATGGCTTAGCAACGGTGCGGTTGCGATGAGTGTTCCACTCAGCAGAATCAATATCCTTGCTCTAACCTTGGCCATTATTTTCTCCTGATTATGGCATCATTTATTTATTACGCTGTTAACAGACAGCTTTCGGCCATTAAATTCATCAATACCCCTTCCAGTTCCACCACTTCAACAGCTCTGGATCGTGCGGCCCGGCGGATGCAAAATAGACGATACAACGGAACTCATAGAGCATGCAGCAATCCACCTGTCTCCCCTGAATGACACAGAGTCGGGCGTAGAGATCTTCAGTATCCTGGCCGCGCAACTCTTCTACCGACCGGTAGCCTAGGTTCCACAAGTCCTCGGCAATGCGTTTCCCTACTCCGGGAATCCGCCGCAATTCCTTCAGCACTGTTTGCTTTTCGAGCTTGGTCATTACAGGCTCCTGCGGGAAAAGCACTCAAGCTCTTCCGCCAGGTATAAATTCATTGAACGCTTCTCTCACCGGTGACCATGCGTCCACCGAAAGGTCGAAAAACATTATCATTCACTCCTCCGGAAAATGCCGCCGGACAATCTCTTCGACCTCAATGAGCCATTCCTCCCTCTGCTCCAGTGTGCTGGTAACAATGATGCCGAACGTCCTGCGATAGAAATTCTCCACACCACACAGGCCGAAGATGCAGTTTTTCCAGATCGTCTCCAGAGGGTCGCCAAACTCCTTCATCTCCCTTTCTTTCTCGGTATTGGAGGTATTGAACACCAAGGCGGCCTTGGCCCGCAGCAGTCCTCTCGGCACCCCCTCGCCGCTGTCCTCCTCGACAAATTCATAGGCCACGCCGGGGCGGATTACCCGGTCAACCCACCCTTTGAGAATTGCAGGCGGCTGGCCCCACCAGTTGGGGTGAATGACTATAATGCCGTCTGCTGCGGCAATCTCAGCGCAATGACAGCCAACAGCCACATCCAGCAAGGCATTCTTCGGGATCTCCCCAGTGGAGAGCAGAGGATCGAATCGCTCTGCGCAGAGGTCATGTAAATTCACGGCATGACCATCACGCCGCAAGGTTTTCACTACCGTGGCTGCAATGGCGTGGTTAAAGCTCTCCTTGTCGGGATGCCCGAGAATCACAGATATCTTCATGGTTGCCTTCTCACCCTATTATTTGATCCTTAAAAAAGCAGTTAACCGCCGATGAACGCCGATACACGCGGATAAATCAAAAACTTGTAAAGATATTCGGCTAACCAAAAAGGTGAACTGCATTTTCATAATAACGCTTGGTTTTTTCGGCGTTATTCGGCGTGTTCGGCGGTTCAATTGCCGTTTATAGGTTGATTCCAATCCCTTTAAAGAACATATAGCAGAAGGTACCTCAGACTCCGCTGCCTGGCAGAGGGCGGCAATCCACACAGCTGAGGCGCATTCACATCGGTTGTATAACATCCTTCACATTAACTTCCGGGTGATGGTACCGATCATAATCCTTCGTCTTCTTTCCGTACTGAATGCATGCTTCGGGACACCACTGGATGCAGGCAAGGCATTGCTCACAGTTGCCGTGCCAGACCGGTCTTCCCGCTTCCAACGTGATGTTCTTCACCGGGCAGACCCTCTCGCAGATGCCGCAGGAGGTGCACGTGCCATCGATATGAAAGTTTTTGTCCATCGTCTGCACGAGGTTGTAGGTCATCTTGTATAATCCGGTAAAAAACACTCGCTGCCACAAGGGGCCCTTCTCCAAGAGTCCTGATTTTCGGCTTGAGATATACGTTGCTGCGACGTTGATCTTTTCCGTTGCCGAGTTGAACAGTTTTCGCTGCATATCCACCGGCCCCGGCCCTCCCCAGGGAATATAGTTGCTCGGGAATTTGATATCGAACCCGGCGGAAAGGGTCAGGCGGTCCTTGGCCATGAGTTCCTTGAGCTGGATGAGGGTGCGCGACACCTGACCGCCGTTAACCGCGATTGCGAAATAGTAGACACCAGGTCGCTTTTCCATCGATTGCAGAAAATTCCGCACGAGTCTCGGGACACCCCAGATGTGGACCGGAAAGACGAGACCGACGGCATCGGCTGTGCTGCTGTGCGAGCCGTGATTCAACCGGTGCATCGGCATAAGCTCCGTGTCGCCGAGCTTCTCAGCCAAGGCGCGCGCTGTCCAGAGGGAATTGCCGGTGCCGGTGTAATAGTAGATGACTGTATGCATGGTCGTGTCGCTATTGGGCACTTTTAGTTCCTGGTGCATAGGTAAGTCCCGAGTACCCAAGCATTCATCTCGCACGTACAGCTTCCACCACTCGGCGCACCGCATCAACCACCAATTCAGGCTGATCATACTGAATATTGTGGCCGCTTTTCTCAGCTATGATCCGTATGCCGTTCCTAGAACGACTCATATGGTCGACCTGGAGCTCATTCCAGGTCTGTTCGCGTTGATTGCTCAGCTCTTCCGACAACCCTGATATCGCATTCTTTCCACGAGAGATCACGATAAGCGGTATATCCCCGAGCATTATTGGTGAAGAACGAAGCTGGGCAAAACTCTCCTTGAGGGAGAATAACTCGTCTGCCAAGGTCCCGGCTAATTGCGAGCGCAACCTGACTGCCCCGTTCATCTCCCGGACAGCAGGCGAAAGTCTCGGGTCAGGCTTCTCCCGTATGACCAGGTGTCCCACGCCAAACGGAGGAAGGATCTTGCAAAGATACGGCATCGCTTTATCGAACATGCGAAGCGGCAATGGAAGCTTGGGGAGGCGCTCCTGCTGCTTCTCGTGCGACGAATCAACCAGTACCAACCCGGCAACCTCCTCGGGATACTTATGCGCATACAGAAGCATGTTGGCCCCGCCAAACGAATGTCCTACTAATACATAAGGGCCTTTGATTCCGGCATTACGCAGCAAGGTGTGCAGCTCTTTAACAATCTGTCGGCTTGTTCGCGGTCGCGGCCCGACATCACTCCAACCCATACCGGCGCGATCATAGGTGCAGACCGTCGTGAACTTGGCAATCTCGGGCTGTACCAGGCTCCAACTGATTGATGCTCCGCCAATACCTGCATCCATGACAACGGTTGGGCCACAATTTCCAGCACTTCGGAGATGAAGACGATAGCCACCCACATCGACCAGTTTGCCAGGCGGCGGGTAGCTTGTGTCATTCATCCGGGTTGTAACAAACTGGAAAATCGCCCCCAACAGCGCTAATACGAGAAGCAGTGATCCAATCCATAAAGATACCCGTTTCATCCAGAGCCGGATTCGGTCCCCCTTGGATGCTTTCACGGTTTCTTTGTCATTCAGCTGGTTCGAAGTATTCATTATTCATCTTTTTCAAAAACCTACTTATTCAGACTGTTAACCACATTACTTGCCGGTGCAGCGAAGATAATATCCTTTCCGGATTTCCGGGGTCACATCTATGTGCCCACTTCTGACGCTGTTGCGTGCGACACATGGCGTTCGCTACGGAAGTGAAAAAACGCCAGGGCCAGCGATGTGGCCTGGAGCAAGGCGCAAAAATATAACGGCGCGCCAATTCGCCAATCGCCGCGCGGCAAATGAGAAACCGCCGCAAGCAGCGGCGCGCCGAACAAGGGGGCAAATACCGCCATCAGGCTGTTCAGGGAGTTCACCGCCCCCAAGGTCTGTCCCTGGCTTTGGGGGTCGGCGGCACCCGAAATTATACTTTGCAACGACGCGGTAATCGTACAGCCGAGCACGTTCAGGAAGATCACCGCGTACAGCATCCAGCCCTGGGTGGCTGCTCCCCACGCCACATAGGCGAGCGTTGACGACATCAACCCGGCAACCGCCAG
>Ga0209212_1007566_pt1 | contig 11958 bp, 12 predicted proteins | sample RifGroC2_FD_183996 | JGI IMG/M metagenome (GOLD analysis project Ga0209212, IMG submission 183996) | Groundwater microbial communities from Rifle, Colorado, USA - Groundwater C2 (SPAdes) (version 2) | ecosystem: Environmental > Aquatic > Deep subsurface > Groundwater | place: Rifle, Colorado...
TCCAGCGGGGTAAAACCGCCGATGCCGAGCATGATAATGTCGCCTTTTTCGCGCGAACTGACGCGCACCTTCGGAAATTCGCGTGCGTGTTTGAGTTCCGCAATCAGATCCTCTCCCACCAGCAACAACGGGTTAAGATCGCCCCCGCCGTGCGGGTTCACCAATGCCATGCTTGCTTCTCCAATCCAGGAAATTGTTTAAGAAATTTCAGGTTCGACACACTAAAGCAACATCGGCGAATCGGCGATACCCCTCATGGGTTGAAAGTTGCACCCCCCTTACGGGTTATACCACTCCCCCTCATCACGGCTATGGAAGGCGTGCCGCGTGATACGCATACTTGTAAACCTTAAAAGACGGCCATTCCGGTGAGGCTGTCGCGCCTCGATAACCATACGGATAAACCAGCAGCCCATGTCATCAACACCACTGCACGACCCGTTTGCCCCGCCGGTTGCGGATGCGAAAACCGAGGTTCGTCACACCACCTGTTACATGTGCGCGTGCCGCTGCGGCATCCGCGTGCATCTGCGCAACGGCGAGGTGCGCTACATCGACGGCAATCCCGACCATCCGCTGAACAACGGCGTGATCTGCGCCAAGGGTTCGTCCGGCATCATGAAGCAGTATTCGCCGGCGCGGCTGACCAAACCGTTGCGTCGCAAGGCCGGGAGCGAACGTGGCGCGGGCGAATTCGAGGAAATCGGCTGGGAAGAAACTTTCTCCATTCTGTCCGAACGCCTGGGAAAAATCCGCGCCACCGACCCGAAGAAGTTCGCGCTGTTCACCGGGCGTGACCAGATGCAGGCGCTCACCGGGTTGTTTGCGCGCCAGTTCGGCACACCCAACTATGCCGCGCACGGCGGCTTCTGCTCGGTGAACATGGCGGCGGGCATGGTCTACACCATCGGCGGCTCGTTCTGGGAATTCGGCGGCCCCGATCTGGAACGCTCCAGGCTGTTCATCATGATCGGCACGGCGGAAGACCATCACTCCAATCCGCTGAAGATCGCGCTGTCGAAGTTCAAGCGCAACGGCGGGCGCTTCATTTCCATCAACCCGGTGCGCACCGGCTATTCCGCCATCGCCGATGAATGGGTGCCGATCCGCCCCGGCACCGACGGCGCGCTGATGCTGGCGCTGATCCACGAGATCATCGCGCTCGGCCTGTACGACCGCGATTTCCTGGTGCGCTATACCAACTCCGGGCAACTGGTGAACCTCGACGACAAGCATGATGAATTCGGCATGTTCGTGCGCACCGAGGTGCCGGAAGAAGAGGGCTGTTACGACCCGCAAAACAAGTTGTGGTGGGATCGCAATACCGGCAAACCGGTGGTCACGCACAGCGAGGGCGCCGACCCGTATCTGTTTGGCGAGTTCAATTTGCCGGACGGCACGCCGGTCAAGCCCGCGTTTCAGTTGCTGCATGAGCGCGTCAAGGATTACACGCCGGAATGGGCGGAGCAGATCACCGGCATTTCCGCCGCAACCATCCGCCGTCTGGCGCACGAGATGGGCATCACCGCGCGCGACCAGAAGATCGAATTGCCGATCGCATGGACCGATTCCTGGGGCAAGGAGCACGACACCGTCACCGGCAATCCGGTCTCGTTCCATGCGATGCGCGGGCTGGCGGCGCATTCCAACGGCTTCCAGACGATACGCGCGCTGTCCATCCTGATGACGCTGCTCGGCACCATCGACCGGCCCGGCGGCTTTCGCCACAAGACGCCGTTCCCGCGCCCGATCCCGCCCTGCGCGCGCACGCCGAACAGCCCTCTGGCGGTGAAACCGAATACGCCGCTGGACGGCATGGCGCTGGGCTGGCCGGCTGACCCGGACGACCTGTTCGTCAATCCCGACGGCAGCCCGGTGCGCATCGACAAGGCCTTCTCGTGGGAGTATCCGCTGTCCGTGCATGGCCTGATGCACAACGTCATCACCAACGCCTGGCGCGGCGATCCTTACAAGATCGACACGCTGCTGCTGTTCATGGCGAACATGGCGTGGAACTCGACGATGAACACGGTCGAGGTCAGGAAGATGCTGGCCGACAAGGACGAGAACGGCGAATACAAAATCCCGTTCCTCGTGGTGTGCGATGCCTTCCATTCCGAGACCACCGCGTTCGCCGACCTGATCCTGCCGGACACCACCTACCTTGAGCGCCACGACGTGATGTCGATGCTCGACCGGCCGATCTCGGAGTTCGACGGCCCGGTGGATGCGGTGCGCATCCCGGTGCTGCCGCCGACCGGCGAATGCAAGCCGTTCCAGGAAGTGCTGATCGAACTCGGCACGCGCCTGAAACTGCCCGCCTTCGTCACCAAAGAGGGCGCGCGCAAGTACCGCGATTACCCGGACTTCATCGTCAACTGGGAGACCGAGCCGGGCTCGGGTATCGGCTTCCTTTCCGGCTGGCGCGGCAAGGGCGGCGAAAAAACCATGAGCGGCGAACCGAATCCGAACCAGTGGGAGATGTACGCCAAAAACAATTGCGTGCATCACTACAAACTGCCGCGTTCCTACCAATACATGCGCAACTGGAATAAAGGTTATCTGGAGTGGTCGCAGCGCAACCGTATCACGCGTTATGCCGAACCGATTTTGATCCATCTGTATTCCGAAGTGTTGCAGAAATTCCGCCTCGCCGCGCAGGGCAAGAGCATCACGCGCCAGCCGCCCGCGCATCTGGCGAAACGCGTCGAGACCTATTTCGACCCGTTGCCGTTTTACTACGAACCGCTGGAGACACAGGCCAGCGACAAACGCAAATATCCGCTGTCCGCGCTGACGCAACGCCCGATGGCGATGTACCACTCGTGGGATTCGCAGAACGCCTGGTTGCGCCAGATCCATGCGCACAATTATCTGTACGTCAATTCGCTTACCGCGCAGGACGCGGGCATCGCCGACGGCGACTGGATCTGGGTCGAGTCGCAGTGGGGTAAGGTGCGCTGCATGGCGCGCTACAGCGAGTCGGTGGAACCGTGTACGGTGTGGACCTGGAACGCGATCGGCAAGGCCGCCGGCGCATGGAACCTGGCGCCCGACGCGAACGAATCGCAGCAGGGATTTTTGCTCAATCACGTCATCTCGGAGGAGCTGCCGCCGCAAGCAGATGGCAAGCGTTATTCCAACTCCGATCCGGTTACCGGGCAGGCGGCCTGGTACGACGTGCGGGTGCGCATCTACAAGGCGGAACCGGGTGAATCCGAGCAGACCTTGCCGCAATTCGAGCCCATGCAAAAATATCCGGGCATGAAGGAAGCGCCGGGCTGGCTGGCTTATTTTGGTGGGAAGAAGAAATGAGCGAGGTGAGCATATTCAGGATGGAATTGGGCCAGTGATGACACTGAGGCTCTACCCCCATCCCAACCTTCCCCCTGCAAGGGGGAGGGAGTTCATCCCCTCCCCCTTGCAGGGGGAGGGCTAGGGTGGGGGTAGAAGTTGTGAGAGAAACAACAAGGATGAAAGCAGCAACAAAACAGCATTCCCGCAGGCTGCGGCGTGAAATGACCGATGCGGAAAAATTGCTTTGGCGTCATCTGCGCATGGAGCAGTTTGATGGTTACAAATTTCGCCGGCAACATCCGCTCGGAAATTTTATCGTTGACTTTGTATGTTTGGACGCGGCGCTGATATTGGAAGTTGATGGTGGGCAGCACGCAGACAATTCCGATAGCGATGATGCCAGGACGCATTGGTTGCAGGGAAAAGGTTTTCACGTGTTGCGATTCTGGAATAACGAAGTGATGGGGAATATTGAAGGAGTGAAGTTGGCGATCTGGAATTATTTGAAGGGTGTTGAGGCGTTGCATGCTGCTGGCGGTGACTCGAAGTTTCTACCCCCACCCCGGCCCTCTGGTGAAACTCCTAGCCATTCGACTAGGCGAGCAAACGACGCTCGCCAAGTCGCTGGTTACCCCTGCAAGGGGGAGGGAGTCAAAAAATGACCCAGCTCGCGCTCGTCATCGACCTCAATGTCTGCGTCGGCTGCCATGCCTGCGTGACCAGTTGCAAGGAATGGAACACTTCCGGCTCCGCCGGGCCGCTGTGCGACGAGAACCCCTACGGCTTGAACCCGACCGGCACGTTTTTCAACCGCGTGCAGACCTTCGAGATCGGGCAGTATCCGCACAGCGAGACGCTGCATTTCCCGAAATCCTGCCTGCATTGCGAAGACCCGCCGTGCGTGCCGGTGTGCCCGACCGGGGCGTCCTACAAGCGCAAGGAAGACGGTGTCGTGCTGGTGGATTACGACAAGTGCATCGGCTGCAAGTATTGCTCCTGGGCCTGTCCGTACGGCGCGCGCGAGTTTGACGAGAAGCAGAAGGTGATGAAGAAATGCACGCTGTGCGTGGATCGCATCTACGACCAGTCGCTGGCCGAAACCGACCGCAAGCCTTCCTGCGTGAAAGCCTGTCCGACCGGCGCGCGCCTGTTTGGCGACATCCACGATCCTGAATCGGCGGTATCGCAGGCGATCCGCGAAGACGGCGGTTATGTGCTGATGCCGGAGTGGGGCACGCAACCCGCCAACCATTATCTGCCGCGCCGCAAGACCCGGCTCAAGATACACGAGGACGAACTGGAGCGCGCCGATAATCCGCTCAAGGTGGACGGACAGTTGCCCAAACCGGGCAAGGGCGAGCCGTCGATGGAAGATGTGTCGGCCTGGTGAGAAAAATTATATGAAACCCGCCTTTTCCGTCATTTTCCTGACTACGCTCATCGGCGCGGGGCAAGGCCTGTTCCTCGCCCTGTTCACGCATCAATCGTATGCGCTGTTCGGGCTGACACCGATGCAGTCCGGTGATTTCTATGGCTACGGCAGCGTGTTGGCGTTGTTGTTTCTGACGGCGGGGCTGGTGGCCTCCTTTTTCCACCTCGGCCGGCCGGAGCGTGCCTGGCGTTCTGCGGCCCGATGGCGCACTTCATGGTTGTCGCGCGAGGTCGTTGCGTTGCCCGCGTTCATGGGCGCGGTGTTTCTCTACGGTGCGACGCATCTGTTCGGATACCTGCCCGAGGTGGTGACGCTGTCCGGCGGCCTGGTGATCGACCTGTCCATCGTGCTGGGCACTGCCGGTACGCTGTCGTCGTTTGTCCTGTTTGTCTGCACCGGCATGATTTACGCCTGCCTGCGCTTCCTGCGCGAATGGCACTCGCCGCTCACAGTCGTCAATTACACGCTGCTTGGCTGTTCTTCCGGCTTTATTCTGGCGGCGTTTTACGCAGCATCGGCCGCGCCGTCGCAGGCGGATTTCTTCGCCGGCTGGGCGATCATCATCACCTTGCTGGCCTTTGCCGGGCGCGTTGCAGCGCTGCTGCGCAATGCGCGTCTCAAGCCGAAATCGACGCTACAGACCGCCATCGGCATCAAGCATCCGCGCATCGTGCAAAGATCGCAGGGGTTCATGGGCGGTTCGTTTAACACGCGCGAATTTTTCCACGGCAAGAGCGAGGCATTCCTGCGCACGATCAAACCGGCTTTCCTGCTGCTGGCCTTTGCGGCGCCGCTGGCCTTGCTGGCGCTCGGTATGTTCACGCCCGCATTGCTGGGCGTTGCGTTTATACTTCAATACATCGGGCTGCTGGCGGAGCGCTGGTTCTTCTTCGCGCAGGCCAACCACCCGCAGAATCTTTATTATCAAACCATAGGCTAGCTCCGACATTTTGATGACCACGCATCCGCGTAAATACTGGCTATACCGCCTGTTGCCGTTCATGCAATGGCGGCATCTGGTGAATCGCAATACCAACCGCGCCGATTTGATCGCCGGCTTGACCGGCGCGCTGATCGTGCTGCCGCAGGGTGTGGCCTTCGCCACCATCGCCGGGATGCCGCCGGAATACGGCCTGTATGCCGCGATGCTGCCGGCCATCATCGCCGCGCTGTTCGGATCGAGCTGGCATCTGGTGTCCGGTCCGACGACCGCGATTTCCATCGCGGTGTTCGCCGCGATCAGCCCGTTTGCCGATCCGGGCTCGCCGGAGTTCATCAGCATGGTGCTCACGCTGACCTTTTTGACAGGGTTGTTCCAGTTGATTCTGGGGCTGGCGCGCATGGGGGTGCTGGTCAATTTCATTTCGCACACGGTGGTCATCGGCTTCACGGCGGGCGCCGCATTGCTCATCGCCGCCAGCCAGGTGAAGAATTTCTTCGGTATCGACATTGCGCGCGGCGCGCCCTTCCATGTGGTGATCGAGCAGACCGCCGCCCAGATCGGCAACATCAATCCCTATGTCACGGCCGTCGGAGCAATCACGCTGGCTACAGGCATCCTGTCCAAGCGTTACATCCCCAAGCTGCCCTACATGATCATGGCGATGGTGGTAGGCAGCGTGGCCGCGCTGCTGGCCAATCTGGAGTTCGGCGCGCAGACCACGCTGATCAAGACGGTAGGCGCGTTGCCTGCACATCTCCCGCCCTTCGTGATACCGGACTTCTCCTATGCGACCATCCACAAGGTGCTGTTTCCGGCGCTGGTGGTCACCATGCTGGCGCTGACCGAGGCGGTCTCCATCTCGCGCGCCATCGCGGTGAAATCCGAACAGCGCATCAACGGCAACCAGGAGTTTATCGGGCAAGGTTTGTCGAATCTGGTTGGCAGCTTCTTCTCCAGCTACGCTTCCTGCGGCTCGTTCAACCGCAGCGGCGTGAACTATGAGGCGGGGGCGCAGACGCCGCTGGCCACGGTATACGCATCGGTCTTTCTGGTGCTGATCCTGCTGCTGGTCGCACCGCTGGCATCCTATCTGCCGACTGCGGCGATGGCGGGCATCCTGTTCCTCGTCGCCTGGGGGTTGATCGACTTCCACCACATCGCCGCCATCGTGCGCACCAGTCGTACCGAAACGATCACGCTGTTTGTCACACTGATTGGCACGTTGATCGATCTGGAAAAGGGTATCTTCTTCGGCATCCTGCTTTCGCTGGCGCTTTATCTGTACCGCGTTTCGCGCCCGTCTATCGAACCTTCCGTGCCGGCCAGGGAAGAGGGCGCGTACCACTTTGTCGATGCGCGCGGACATCCGGAGTGTCCCCAGTTCCGCATCGTGCGCCTCAACGGCTCGATTTTTTTCGGCGCGGTGGACTATGTGCGCAGCGGGCTGATGCAGATCGACGAAAACAACCCGCGCCAGAAAACGGTGATGATCCTCGGCACGGGGATCAACTTCGTCGATGTGGCGGGCGCCGAGATGCTGGCGCAGGAAGCGCGGCGACGGCGCAAGATGGGCGGTGGCCTGTATTTTTACCGCTGCAAGGAGTCCATTTACAAATTCCTGCGCAAGGCCGACAAACTGGACCACATCGGAGCGGGCGGATTCTTCCCGGCGATGTCGAGCTGGATCAAGCCGATCTATGCCACGCTTGATCCGGAAATTTGCCGTTCCTGCAAGGCGCGGATTTTTTCCGAGTGCCATGTTTACCTGCCCAACGGAGAGCCGAGAACAGAATGATCAAATGTTCATGGATACCATTAACCCAAATAATCCATTAGAAAAAATTACGTCATTCCGGCGAAGGCCGGAATCCAGATGATTAACAAATTCCCGCGTAAGCGGGGCAACACCTTGGCTTTGTCCGCTGCGCGGAGTGTTTTTTTATTGCTGGATACCGGCCTTCGCCGGTATGACGGCCTAATGGATTATCTGGGATTAAGGAGAAATATCATGGCCAAAAAAGGACTGCCCGCAATCCACCCTGGAGAATATCTGGGAGAGACTTTGGGTGAGCTGAACATCTCCCAAGCCGAGTTTGCCCGCGCTATCGGCGTTTCGCCCATGCGAATTTCGCATGTCATCAAGGGAACGCGCCCGGTAACGGCTGAACTGGCGCTGTTGTTCGGGCGCGCATTCGATCAGTCGCCGCAATACTGGCTTAACCTGCAAGCAGCCTATGACTTAAAGACAGCGGAGGCCAGCTTGGGCAAGCTGCTCTACAATGTGCATTTGCTGGCACATGCGTGATTCGGAAATATTCTGACCCCAATGCGCTGTAACTTGAGGGAGGTTTTGATATGACCATTCCAGAAAATACCGCTGCCCCCATTGTCATTTACCAATCCGCCGATGGCTCAATTGCCACCGAAGTCAGGCTGGAAGGGGAAACTGTCTGGCTGTCGCAAAAACAGATGGCAGACTTGTTTGATAAAGATGTTCGTACTATTAATGAACACGTTATCAATGCGTTTGAAGAGGGTGAATTGTCGCGTGAGGCAACTATCCGGAATTTCCGGATAGTTCGACAGGAAGGCCAGCGGCAGGTTGAGCGCGAGATAGAACACTACAACCTCGATGTCATTATTTCCGTCGGTTACCGCGTGAAATCCAAGCAAGGTACGCAATTCCGCATCTGGGCTAACAGTGTGCTGAAAAGTTATCTGGTGCAGGGCTATGCACATGCTTGGGCTAGCGCGATGGATGGTGCATGGGTGGGCACACCCAAAGGGTGCGAAAACCTCTTCGAGGCAAAAACGTGTCCACCCTTGACTCATTTTGTACAACCGCCCGCATTCCGTATAATCCACTGCACTTGTTCTCTCTGAGAGGCCGCCATGAACACCGCCGAACATTTGTTGATCGAGAAAATTCTGCAACTGCCGCCGACGCGCCTGGCAGAAGTGACCGACTTCGTGGATTTTTTACGCAGCCGTGAGAATGACCGCGCACTGGTGCAGGCCGCAACTCAAACTTCCGTAGCCAGCTTCGCCGCCGTCTGGGACAACGATGCCGACGCGGCGTACGACGCGCTGTAATTCCCCGTTCTTTCTCAGATGGCCTCCGAATCCATTTTCCAGTTTGGCGAGGTTGTCCTCGTACCGTTCCCGTTCACCAATCAGACGGAGAGCAAAAAGCGACCTGCCGTTGTCATCTCCAGCACTGCTTACCACACCAATCGCCCAGACTTGCTCATCATGGCAATTACCAGCCAGGCGCGTACTACGCTGGACTTTGCCACCTTCCCGGTAGTCGACTGGCAAGCTGCCGGACTGCTCAAACCATCCTTCGCCAAGCCAGTCTTGGCCACACTCGAACAAGCTCTTGTTATCCGCCGCATGGGCAACCTATCTCCCCGCGACCAACAATCCCTGCGTCAGATGCTCACGCAGATTCTGGGGTAGCTCGCATACGAGCCTTTTATGGAAGGATATTCCGAAACCGACCCCATATAGATGACAGCGTGGGCACAAAGGCGTGCCCACCATTATTGCCTGACGCGGTGTGCCGAGGGCATCATGAACAAGCACATTACCCGCTTCCTGCCATTCCTTATCCTGGCTGGAGTTTCGCCGCACTCACGACCTGGAGGAACTGTCCGGCACGCTGGCTGATGGGGTTGACCACCACTTTCGAATGCACCCTGGTTGAATTGAGTTGGTTGAATTGAGTTTGCAAACGCCATGTGGATTGATAATATGCTTGCGATATTGACATCACGCGAGGAGTTAAGCCATGCAACGCACAATCATTAGCCTGGAGCCCGAAGAACGAGACTGGCTTGCACACCGGGCGCAGGTGGAGCATGTTCCGCAAACAGAAGTAGTGCGTCGGGCTTTGCAACTTTATCGCAAAAAAGCGGAAACCCAAAAGACTGAAACCCAGGTGACGCAATCCTTCGAGAAATTGGCGCGGCTCACCAGCGGCATTCGGCAGGGTGAAGATGGGCTTGTTGTGCAGCAACACCTGCGCGACGAGTGGAGTGGGCGTTGAGCGGCTATCGCATCAAACAACGCGAAAAGATCAGCGGCATGGAACTATCGACAATCTGTCGACAGTTCAAACTCGAAGCAAACTATTTGACTGAGACATGAGGGATGATGCTATGAGCAACATCAAGCTGTTTGAAACAAAGCAGATTCGCTCCGTTTGGAATGAATCGGACAGCAAGTGGTATTTCTCGGTGGCTGACGTAGTCGAAACTTTGACCGACACGGCCAATGTCAGGGATTACATCAAAAAGATGCGCAAGCGCGAGCCGGATTTGAACACCAACTGGGGGACAATGTGCCCCCCCTTGAATTGTTGGCTCCGGACGGCAAGCGTAGAAAGACGCAATGCGCCAATACCGAAGGCTTGCTCCGCATCATCCAATCTATTCCCTCGCCCAAGGCCGAACCTTTCAAACGCTGGCTGGCACAAGTGGGTTATGAACGGCTCGAAGAGATCGAAAACCCGGAACTCGCCGCCGCGCGGATGCGCGAGCTTTACAAGGCCAAGGGTTACAGCGACGAATGGATCGAGAAACGCGTGCGCGGCATCGCCATCCGCGACGAATTGACCAACGAATGGAAAAAGCGCGGCGTGAAAGAACAGCGCGAATACTCCATCCTCACCGCTGAAATCAACCGACCAACCTTTGCCCCTTGGCTTGCACCCACGTTGCTCATGAATAATGCTCGTGAATAATTGACGGAACGTATCCCAAAGAATACACTGCGACACATGAATTCAATTCAAACAACGGAAGTTTTCGATGATTGGTTTGCTGGGCTGAAGGATAAGCAAGCCGTGCGGCGCATACAGGTACGCATCGACCGCGCCGAGGACGGCAACTTCGGCGATTGTGAACCGGTTGGCGAGGGCATTTCGGAGATGCGAATTCATTATGGGCCGGGCTACCGGGTGTATTTCGTGCAGCGCGGAATTGAAATAGTCATTCTGCTGGCCGGAGGCAACAAGTCCACACAACAGAAAGACATTAAAACCGCGCTGGAAATTGCGCGGCAAATTTAGGGGATCAAAATGGGAACGATCAAACTGCGTAAATGGGACAGTGCCGAGCACCTCAAAACCGACGAGGACATAGTGCTCTATCTGGAAGCCTGTCTCGAAGAAGCCGGGGACGACGCAGCATTTATCGCCAAGGCACTCGGCACAATTGCTCGCGCCAAAGGCATGACACAACTCGCCAAGGAAACCGGCTTGGGGCGCGAAAGCCTTTACAAGGCATTATCCGGCGAAGGCAATCCGAGTTTTGCGACGATTCTCAAGGTCATGTCCGCGCTGGGCATCAAATTGCACGCCGAGATCGCGCATACGGCATGAGCGAAATCATCGCCCCACACTTCCAAAATGTACCTCACACAAGCGCATGCCGTGTAGGGTGGGCACGTTTTTGTGCCCACGCTTGACTTCAGCGAGGGTGAACAAAAAGCCATGAACGATTGGAGCAGAAAATTATTGGAACAGCATGGCGCTGTGGCATTCGCACTGAAAGAAATAGAACAAAGCAATCGGTTCACCCAGGCAGCTGCTGATGCAACCTTGGCGGCGGAATATCAGCGCGCTACGATGCTCAACACTGTGCAAGATCAATTCTCCAGACTACATGCTGAATCGAAGAACTGGGCTGTATATTCAGATATGAACCGAATAGATCGGTTCAGCACGATCAATGATATTCATCTCGCACAGGAGGCAAGCCAGCGCCATCTGGCAATGTATTCCTCCGCAGCAATAAACGAAGCAAGGCGCATTGCGGAATTGGCACAGACGTGCAAATTACAGGCCACCCTTGATCCGTATCGAACGTCCGCCGAGTCCTTCGCAAATAAGCTGCTACATCTGCAAACGCTGGATACGATTTCGCACAGTTCAAGCCGTTGTTCGATCAAGCTGCTGCCGATCTGGTGACGGGCAAGCGCAAGAGCATGAAATTTGCCAACGAACAGGAGATCGAGGCGGGAGGATTTTTCATACTGCATGGGGTGATGGTCTATGTCGCCGAGGTGAATGATCCTCATATCCGCAACGGAAAGCGCAATGCGCGGCTCAGGCTTATTTTCGAGAACGGCACCGAGGGGAAAAACCTGCTCAGATCATTGGCGACGGAGCTTTACAAAGACCCGAGCGGACGTCGATTGTCTGAACCGAATGCCGGGCCGTTGTTTGATCCTGCGCCGACTACCACCACGGTAGCCGGGCCGAACGAGCGCATCACGGGGTGTA
>Ga0209212_1007567_pt1 | contig 11956 bp, 10 predicted proteins | sample RifGroC2_FD_183996 | JGI IMG/M metagenome (GOLD analysis project Ga0209212, IMG submission 183996) | Groundwater microbial communities from Rifle, Colorado, USA - Groundwater C2 (SPAdes) (version 2) | ecosystem: Environmental > Aquatic > Deep subsurface > Groundwater | place: Rifle, Colorado...
CAGATCGATTTGGTCTCCTTCCTTGAGAGACCTGTGCACGGGCATTTCATCAAAACCAAGGGAAACTCCGTTGTATTCCATGGAAAGCCCCATGGCTTCCATCACCTTGCAACTGAAGGTCCTCATGTTTTTAAGCGCCTTTTCCATTCCAAAAATTTCTGCAACACCCCGGGAGGCGAGAACCTGAATCCAGGGGTATCGTTTTCTCAGATAGGGAACAGCGCCGCAGTGATCATAATGGGCATGGCCGACCCAGACGTAGGCAACCCGATCCATCTCGATACCGTATTCGCGGATCTGCCGATCCAGTTCCGGCACTATCCACTGGCCGCCGCCCCCGATTAACATGTACCGGTCCCCCTTGACCAGATACATGGTGGATTTACGGGTTCCCAGAAAGACCAGCCGGTCGTCGATTTCACCTGCTTCTTTTATCCACATGATATCTTCTCCACTCGGGCCGCCGAAGTTTGACACCCAATTTTCTAATTACCCCGAATAATCAGTTATATACAATTTTTAGCCATCCATTTTATACGCTACATTTTCATAGAAAAGCAGCGGGGAGCGGGGGAACACCAATTCCCTCAGGATATCCTTCTGCTCCGCCGTTGCCTCCGTGGCCAAAAGAGTGGACGTGCCGCCGACTCTCATCTCCCCGACCTTGATCCGGCGCAACCGGTCGAGAGCTTTGCTCACAGCGAGGGTTTTAAGCCGGTTCCGCATCAACCGCTCGATCTGCAGCGCCAGCACACAGATAAAAACATGGGCTTTGATCTGATCCTCCGTCCACTGATGGATAGGCCGCAACAACAGGGCGCTCTTCAGCGCTCGCCACCCCCGCTCGATCTCGGCAAGTTCCTTGTACTGGTGAATGATCTCCTCCGCGGAGAGGTGAGATCCGTCGTTTCCACGAGAAGCATTCCGTCGATCTTCTCCTCCCAGGAGCGGGTCTTCCCGTTCGGACGGACTATCACGAGATCGCCCTCGATCTCGATTTGGTAGAGGGACAGCAGATGATGATCCCGCAAGTAATCCCGGATTCGGTCGGAGGTCCCCTGTGGGGTGGGCTTTCGGCCGCGGGGGGACGGGTTGGATAACCGAAGCAGAGCGTTTTCGATGAATGTATCGGCCAGAGACAGGCGCCTGGTTCGCTCCGCACGGACAGTGCACGCAATCTCGGGGGAGTACGCCAGAACAAAACGCACCGATGTCCTTTCGTCGGAAAGAAACTGTTCCTCCTCCCGTGTCCGATCGAACCGGTCTCCCAGTTTCTCGATCACTTCGGCGGCAACGGCGTTGCGCCGTAAAGTATGGGCAACGATGAACCCCAATTCCTCGTCAAGGATCGTCCTGAGGTTATCAGCCGCGAGCATCCCCCGGTCCCCGACGAAGACCACCCGGTCCAGCTGGAACCGGCTCTTCAAGTCACGGATCACGGAAACAACCGTGGACTTGTCCACCGTGTTCCCCGGGAATACGTGACGGCACAGCGGTATGCCATCCCGGGTCATCACGATCCCAATGACGATCTTCCGGCAATCGAGCTTCGCGTCCCGGCTGTACCCGAACTTGCGGATGTCATCTTCCTGAAGCGATTTATCCCCCTCAAAGTAGGTCGAGGTGATGTCGTAGAAAACCAGGTCCACCGGTCCCTCGCGAAGCGACAGGAAACGCTTCGCGATGAGAAGTTCGGCTTTCTCTCCTTAATAATCTCGGACACCAAATGCCCAGTCAGCAACGACATCTCTATGTAATTGATTATTTCCTTCTCCAACCTCCAGTACTTTTGCCTCCAGTAAATAGCGCCCTACAGCGAATTCTTCGGTGAAGCCGTAACCACCATGAAGTTGGATGGCATCTAATGCCGCCTTGGTCGCAATCTCACTAGCATAGAGTTTAGTCATTGAAGCAATAGAGGTGACACGTCCGACATTGGCATCCAGCAGTCGTCCAAGTCGATATACTAATAGGCGGGCAGTTTCCACAGACACAAGCATATCGGCTATTATCTGTTTAACCATCTGAAATTCGCTCTCTTTTTTCCCAAATATCTTCCTCTGAGGGGCATAGCTAAGAGCAGCGTTCAGACAAGCCTGAGCTTGTCCCACACACCTAGCAGCTACAGAGTATCTGCCTATAGCCAAGTCTGCACCCACGATAGTCATGCCTTGCCCTTCTTCACCGAGCAGGTTCTCACTAGGAACACGAACATCATCGAAGAAGATTTGGGCAACATTACCTCTCTTCATGGTACTCATGTTTAATGGGGTTACTTCAATGCCTGGGGATGGATTCTCTACCAAAAAGGCACAAATGCCTTTACGCCCCAAACTCTTATCAACAGTAGCCAGAGTAAAGTATATATTGCTACGGCTGGCATGCGAGCAAAAGGTTTTCTGCCCGTTTAAGATGTAGTAATCACCATCTTGCCTTGCCGTTGTCTCAAGACCGACAAGGTCAGTCCCTCCGCTGGGTTCAGTCAGGGCAGACGAGGCTTGCATCTCCCCTTTTGCCAGTGGGACTAAGTATCTTTGCTTTTGCTCTTCGGTTCCGAAATGGAGAATTCCGTTTTCTACCAACGAATTCTGAACAGAGATAATTGATGCGCATACCCAGTCAGCGTAGGCGATTTCCTCACAGATTATGCCATAGCTTAGATAATCAAGCCCAGCCCCTCCATATTCTTCTGGAATGAAGACGCCGAGAAAACCTAGCTCTCCCATTTTCCTAATGATGTCTTTTGGATAGCCCCCCTTTTTCTCCCACTGCTGCACATTCGGGATAATCTCTTTTCGGGCGAAATCCCTTGCCATTGTCCTAACCATCTTCTGGGTCTCAGTTAGTTCGAAATCCCTTAATTCCTCAGGTCTCATGACTCTCCTTTCTCTCCAAACGAGTACTATTAAGGGGCAGTCATTCCGATCTCAATCGGGGTGAGTAGTCCACTCAACGTTGTTTACTCCTCGTCCAATCAAGAATCTACCAATACCACTCCGAATTGTTCTCGAACATTCGCTCTGGTGGTTCTTCTGATGGCCCGCTACTGTATCAGACTAGGGAAGGCAGTATTCACCAGCACAGCCTTTGCACACAAGTTATAGCATACGACAATAATTAGTAGACAAGTACCTTGTTCTTTGATATATTGCCTTCCAAAAATATCGGGAGGTGCAATATGAACGCGCTGACATTACGTAACCCTTCTTTGACCAAAGAGATCCTACTGCGGAAGGCGGATGAAACGCCGGGGGCATGGATCGGTATCCGCATTGCGGGATTGTTGTTGATTCTGTCGGGTTGGAAATCGACTCAGGTCGCAGAACTGTTCGGTTTGACCCGCTGGGCAGTGGTAAAATGGATCCGGAAAGCGAATTCTGATGGCGTAGAGACGGTAACTGATCGTGCCCGTTCCGGACGTCCCCCTCGCCTTGACGCTGATGTGCTGGATAAGCTGGATGAGGCTTTATCGAAATCCCCTCAGGATTTCGGAATCCCCAGGGCGAAATGGGACGGTGTGGTTTTTGTCGAATATCTGAAGAAGGCATATCATGTTGAGATTCATGTTCGTCATGCCCAGAGACTGATAAGGAAATTGGGATATTCACTGAGACGGCCGATGTACCGTTTTGTTCAGGCCAAGGAAGACGGGGTGGAAGAATTTCGGAAGACATTAAAAAAAACTCCGGACGGCTCTGAAAAGCAAGAGTAATCGAGTGGTTCTTTTTGAGGATGAAACGGGGTTTTCTCTTCATCCGAAACTGGGGAGAATATGGGCGAAGAGGGGGAGCCGACCTTTTGTCTATACCCGGAGCCAGCATCAGAAGCGGCTGAATATCTTTGGATGGGTGGATCTCATCCAGGGATCGCATGGAATCACGAAATGGATCAGCGGCAATACCGATGGGTTTATTCAGGTTCTGCGGAAGATTATTTATCGCTTCAAAGGAAAGACCATCGATCTTTGGGTGGACAATGCGCGATGGCATAAAGGTGCAAGGGTGGAGGAGTTTATGATTGAGCATTCTTTCTTGCATATCCATTGTTTGCCGCCCTATCATCCTGAACTGAATTATCAGGAGCGCCTATGGCACGCCATGAGATACGAGGAAACTACCAATGTCTATTTCGAAGCGATCTCCGACCTCGATCATGCCGTTTTCAAAAGATCGCAACGCTGGAAACCAAAAAAGATAAGAGAACTATGTCCACTTATTTAGGTCGTTTGCTATAGCACAAAGTAAAATATCTGTCTAACCCATCAGCAAGCCATAATCCACCACCTAATTTTGCACGGACTTGTTTCTCCGTTTTTGAACGTTGTTTTTTGGGGACGGATACAAGATATTGCCCCCATTGGGTCGGTTCAGTTCAATTTTCTACACGATTATCCCCTTCCAAAGCTTCTTGTGCTAAAAGCGGACAAGCCTCACCTGCAGCGAGAAAATTTACCCTCGAAAATCCACCACCAAAAAGACACTTCCCCTTTTCTATCAAATAGTTATATTCAATTACCCCGACGGGGCCGGAACAAGCCCCATGATCCGGCTTCTGGCCTCAAGAAAGAGAGCAAATGTCGGGCGGTCTTTCACAAGGCGAATGATCAGTTCACGGGAGCGTTCGACAATCCGTCCGGGGATGTTGATGAGCGAAAACCGAATCGCCTTCATACGCCGGGACATCCAGGATTTTCCCAGGGCCACCTGCTTCATGATGCTATTGAGATTCATAGCCAAAATCATGATCCACCACTAGGCGGCATTCTCGCCAAAGTCATCGGAGGGCAACTTGCCGCCGGCAAAATCCTCTTTCATGACCGAATGAGCTTCCTCTGATTTCCCGCAACGTTCCCGTTGCCAATGAATCAATACCTCACCCGCCCAGTCCATGTTTGTGACCACACCAAAAATCTTGTATCGCTGCGAGCTCATCTGCAACGTCGGAAAGGGAAAAGACTGTTGAGACGATGCCATCCCCGGAAAATCCGCCGAACCCATAACCTCCCTGATCGCCAAATATCTGTAAACAGGTGCATCTTTACTGTGGCCGATCGCGTTCGGAATAAAACAAACCTCCACCCACTCCTGATCTGTCTTGACCCGATGGCCGTCAAACTCCCGGTAAATCGACTGCCAATCCGAATCGGCAACTTCCATAACCGCTTTTTTAAACTCCGGCGTCACATCGGAACCTATTCGCAAACTCGATCCGGCCAAAACGCTTGTTCTCTCCTTTGGCACAATATCTGAGCAGCTCATGCTGGTATCCTGCCGTATCTGTGCGAAGCCGCACTTTCTCAACACTCTCGGGCAGTAACGCCAATGCCTCCTGAAATACCCGCAACTGCCCATACCCGGCAGGTACGTTCCCATCCCGAAACTCCGTATGCAATATCACCCCCTGCTCCGCGCACCACGTATTCAACGGCTGATACGCCTTAAACCCTTTGTAACTGTATAATGCATCACACTTCGCGGTTTCCACCAACGTGGCGTCCTGATCCAAAGTGGCCACTTTCTGAGAATGATGAAACTGTAAAAAACCAACCATATCCGCATTCACCCTTACCAATCCCCGCAAATGCTCATTCGAAACCGGAATGAACGCCTTGCCCTCAACACGCTTCTTCTCCTGATCCGCATCGTGAAACACCGAAATACCCAAATACAGAACTGGCAGACGGCACCGTCCGGCTACGCTCCTTCCGCCAACGACGGTCTGATTCACGCCGCTCGCGCCGCTTCATCCCCCGCTGCTCCAGACGCCGCAGTACCTCAAAAAATCCAGTGTCACCCTCCAGCTTCCGCAAATCCTCCACACAATCGCCGCCGGCAAGATTCATCATGATCAACGACAACAAGGTCTGCCTGTCCGTCCAGCCCTGATGCTTTATGTGCAGGTGCTTCTCAATGCTCTCGCCGGTCCCCATCGCCGACGCCAAATCCATGTAGAGCGGCAGTCCTGTAAGCGCCGTCATCCCTGTATCCTTTTTCTCCAGTTCGTACTTGAATCCCAGAAGACCTTGTGCCATAATCGCTTCACCTCGTTGATGATAGGGTTTTTCACCAAAATTACTCTATCACCCTGTTTTATCAGGATCAACGAGGTTTTCTATTTTTTTTGACGGTGGATCAAGGGTAGTCAAACCATTGGACAGCCCGTTAGAATAGTGCTGTAAGAATCGAGAGGCTCTCGGTAAGTTTTTGGAGAAAATGATAAAAGCCATCGTTGCCGCGCGGGACCTTGGGTCTAATGTGGCACAAAACAAAAAGCCGATAATATTCCTGGTAATTTCGGGGGTAACCAATAGTCCCGGCGCAGTTTCCAGCTTTTTCAGTATCAGCATGGCTCCAGTAGTCATTGTCATTCTGACGGCTGGGGCGAGAACTGGTGAACTCAAGCTTTTCTCGATGTCAATATTTATACAGAATACCATTGATGAATTCGGAGCCATTATCCGAGTCCAACCCCTTCCAATCGAACGAGGCCCTTTCCCCCTTTTTTTATAAGACATTGCTTTCAAGGGGTCGAAGTATAGGGGGGCTGTTTTTGCTTGTCAAGGGATAGTTTGCAGGCTAAACCGGACAGATTGTGTGCTACAATACCGGACAGTTTACGTGCTTCTGACATTCTTTAAAAATTGTCTTGACAACCTGCTCCACCTTAACTATGCTGTAATACACGCTCGAAGCAATTAAGAGCCGTAATGTCAACATTGGTCTCCATTGGGTGAAGGAACCTCTTAAATCACTTTAGGGTTTATTCCCCGTCGTTTGCGACGAAGAAGAAAGTGCTGTTGGTCCATCAAGATACCCCGCTGCTTGCGGCAGGGTAGTTTATTTTTGGCTTGAAGGCGAATTCAGAGCTAAAGAAGGCGCGATACACAACGATTCGAATAATGCAGTATAATTTCTCCTGAGTAAACCCCCGGCTCTGCCGGGGGACTCACAGATTTTGACAGTTCCGGGAATATGTTTTTAAAACTTGCTTCAGCCGTTCAGATAGGATGCCCTCGTCATGACGAATACCTTCCAAGAATGCATCAACTATTCGAAATATGGGGGTCTTAACTTTATATGAAGAACCCCTCCTTGGGCTTGAGGAACGTTTACGTCCGGGTCGCCCCCCGATTTTTCCCCCCGGAGATTGTCGTTCAGGTTAAGGTGCTGGCCTGTGAACTGCCCTTGATCCATCAAGTACCGCTTTCTCGATGGAGTGTTGCCGATCTGGGCAGGGAGGTTCGAAGATCGGGATTCGCAGCCACAATCAGTGACAGCGCCATATGGCGATGGCTTCATGAGGATGCCATTCGTCCCTGGCGGTATCGTTCCTGGATATTTCCCCGTGATCCTCAATTTGCCGAGAAAGCCGGGAGAATCCTGGATCTCTATGAAAGGGTATGGGATAGGTGCCCCCTTCAGGATGATGAGTTTGTTCTGTCTGCCGATGAGAAAACCAGCATCCAGGCGCGCCGTCGTCGTCATGCCACCTATCCGGCCCAGCCGGGTTCGCCGATGAAAGTGGAGCATGAATACGCCCGGTGCGGCGCTTGGGCCTATATAGCAGCCCTTGATATTCATCGCACCAAATTGTTCGGTCGGTGCGAACGCAGAAGCGGCATCGCCTCCTTTGATCGCCTTGTTGACGACGTTATGTGTCAACCACCCTATGCCACAGCAAGGCGTGTCTTTTGGATCGTTGACAATGGTTTTTCCCATCGTGGCCTTCGTTCTGTAGAAAGACTGCAATCTCGCTATGCCAATCTCATACTCGTTCATGCCCCGGTACATGCGAGTTGGTTGAATCAGATTGAAATCTATTTCTCGATCCTCCAACGTAAAGCCCTTGTGTCCAATGACTTCAAATCGCTGGAAAATCTCAAAGAAAGGATCCTATGTTTCCAGCAATATTTCGAAAAGATCGCCAAACCGTTTGAATGGAAATTCACCTGGAACGATCTGAACCTTTTGCTCAACAAGATCAAAATGGCACAGTTGACCTCAGTTCGACTGGCCGCGTAAATACGTAACCGAATTTATGAACCGAGGTACTAAGTAAGATTCAGCAAATACATAAAAATGAAAGGGATGATGAAAAAATGAGCAAGGTAGACACGGTAATAAAAAATGGAAGAGTGGTTACACCGCAGGGTATTGTTTTGGGAGGTGTTATAATCCATGAGGGGAAATTCATCGGGGTAGAAACGGACTATAACTTACCAGAAGGCCAAGAAGTAATTGATGCCGGTGGCAACTGGGTTTTGCCCGGCTGTGTGGATTGTGAAAGTCATTTTATTAGCCGCTCCACAGAAAGAGATGGTTTTTGGGACATCACCGAAGACAAGAAGGATGACTTGCTGCGGGAAACCGAGGCCGCTGCCTTTGGTGGGATTACTACTTGTTCCACTTGGCTTTTACTCAGGAATGATCCCTACAAGCCGCTCATAAAATCTCTTATAGAGTGGGGCAATCGCAAGGCTTATGTAGATTTTGGATTCTATCCGGTGACCACATGTCAAAAGCACATAGAAAAGATGCCAGAACTTTTTAAGATGGGAGTAACCCATCATAAAGCCTATATGATTGGAGCACCAGGGTCTGAAGGGGGCGAGGTCATCGGAGGTGGTGTCCACAATGGTGGATTATATCAAATGTTAGAATTAATGTCCAAGTTTGGTTATCCGGCTTTATGCCAGCTTCATGCTGAGGACGCCTTCGTGGTGGAATATCTAAGGGAAAAGTTTCAAAAGAAGGGACGGAATGATCTGCGAGCGAATACAGAAACCCGACCCCCCTGCCAGCTTGCATATCAAGTGATTACAGCGGGTCTTATGGCAAAACAACTTGGGGCAACGATTTTACCAGTCCATCTGACCTCCAAGGAAGAAGTCGATGCCATTAAGTGGCTGAAAGATCAGCATGTCCAAGTATGGGGACAGACAAACACCAGCAGAATAACAAGGACATGTTTCGATGAAGAATATACTGCCCGGGATGTCGACCCACGCTTAGCCGTAAATTGGACTGCTTTCCGCTACCCAGAAGATCACGAAAGGATGTGGCAGGGTCTCAGAGAAGGAATTTTGGATTGCGTTGGAACGGATCATGGCTGTAATACCTCAGCGGAAAAATTGAGAAATGGGGAAGCCACCTTCTGGAACACACGATTGCCGGGTAATGAATTTGACAGCCATCTTCCCGTCTTTTGGACGGAAGGCATCGGTAGAAATCGGATCAGTGTCGAAAGGTTAGTCGAAGTCTGCGCAACCAATCCCGCGAAAGCACAAGGGTGGTATCCTAAGAAGGGGGCGATTATAAAAGGAGGAGATGCTGATCTCGTGTTACTTGATGACAAAAGACGTCATGTGATCACAAATGGTGATATTCGCGGACGTTCGGATTACACAATATACAAAAACTTAGAGGTAATCGGTGCCCCATTAAAAATGGTTATGTCGCGGGGTAGGAAGGTAATCGTGGATGGAAAAACCGTTGGTAAACCGGGCCACGGCAAGTATGTTCCTCATTTTGGTTGGTAAAAAGGGGGGCCTTGTCATTAATTTCTATAGGAGGTGATGGAAATGAATGGAGGGTATGTTGGAAAGGTCTTGGATGTGGATTTATCCAATAGAAAAATTACGGCTATGGAACTTCCCGAAGAATCTGTTTTACGGAAGTTTAATGGGGGGTATGGTCTTGGCCTGAAGTACTTAATGGATCAAGCCAAACCAGGTATTAGGCCTTTCGACTCAAACTGCCCCCTGATTTTTTTCACGGGCCCATTGACCGCAACGGCTGCGCCCGCGGCGACAAATCTAACCGCCGTATCGATAAATGGAGACAACCAGTATACCGCGGGCAGATCTCATACTCACGGTTTTACTGCTGTTAACCTGAAACAGGCAGGGTATGACGGGATCATCATCACCGGCCACTGTGCAGAAGAGCCTCTTTATTTGCTCGTCACGAACGATAAGGTCGAATTGAAGTCAGCGAAGCATCTGTGGGGACAAGACACATATGCAACCCAAGATTTGTTAGCCAATGAAAATGGTTTCAAATCACCTGGAAGTGTAAGTGTTATGGCAATTGGACCAGCCGGCGAAAACCTTGTCGAAGGGGCAATGATTTGTAACGATAGACATCACTCATTGTCTCACAGTGGGATGGGAACCATCATGGGGAGCAAGAGGCTGAAAGCAATAGTTGTGTCAGGAAAAAAAGGACAAATGCCGTTAGCTCAACCGGAGAGATTCAAGAAAATCATTAAAAAATGGCGTTCGGTTGTCCTCGATGAGTCGGTGGCTGCTCTTCTGACTAAAGGGGGCATACCTAAATCAGATATGCAGGGGCTTAAAGATATGGCTCTCCTGGTCCATAATAATTTTAGCGGGGAGCCTTTTCCAGAGTATGCCGTTGGGATGTCCAAGAATGCTATTAAACCACAACCATGTTGGGGATGCCCCATCGGTTGTCCTTATCGAATTGAGATTCTTCATGGTCCGGAAAAGGGTTTTGTGGCGTATCCATGTGGAGGGGCAGAGAACCTGGAAGGGGTTGGTTCGAATCTAGGAATTGCAGATCCCGGAACAAATCATGTCCTGCTCGATATGTGCGATCGATACGGGTTGGAATCGGGTCATGTGGGATGTGCCATTGGAGTTGCTATAGAGGCCTATAAAAAGGGAATCCTGACAAAAAAAGATACGGACGGCCTTGAAATGGAGTTTGGAAACGCAGATACGATGAGGAAACTTATCAAGAAGATTGCTTATAAGGAGGGCATTGGAGAGCTATTGGGCAAGGGATCGAAAAGAGTGGCTGATATTCTCGGAGTATCCGGATCGGCAGTCCACATTAAGGGTTCTGGCATGAATTGTCACGATTGGAGATCGGGTTGGGGGACCCTCTTGGGGCAGGTAGTTGGAACAGGATCCGGTTGGCTTTCTGGAGGATGTGATACTTTTGGAAATGAGCCTTCTGTCGGATATGTAGAAAAGTTACCGCCCGATGACTGGCGCGGTCAACCAGCTTCTATCAAAGTGACTTCAGACTATAAGATATGGGCAGCTGACTGTGCTGGGATGTGTTGGTTTGGAGTTTGGGGAGTGAAAGGGGGAGCTGAGTTAGTCGCGGAAGCAATCTCAGCGGCTACTGGATGGGATTTTTCGAAAGATGAGGGATTGAAGGTTGGTGCCAGAGTCATTACGATGGAGCGGGTTTTTGCTCTCCAGCGAGGATTAACGCCTGAAGACGATTATATGCTTTCAGAAAGGCTGTTTGAACCCCCTAAGTATGGACCCGTTAAAGGAAAATCGATTAAGCCCTTTTTAGAAGGAATGGTCCGAGAATATTATGATCTTCGGGGTTGGGATAGAAAAACAGGCAAACCTTGGAGGTCAACGCTTGACGCCCTTGATTTGGGATATTTGAGTGAAAAAATATGGGGCGAAAAATGTTAGATAGTATCGAGAGGCGGGGTCTCACGGCCCTTGGTCGCCATCCTAAAAAAGCGACTTCATCTGCCCGGCAATCTCCACACAATTTTGCAAATTCTGGAGGTCAACATTTTTGAGAAAAGACCCATCATTCAGATAGTTAAAGATGCTTACAAGCAAGAACCGGAACCAAGTTTGTGCAACCAGTTAAATTTGTTCAACAGTTAACCGGACAACCGTGAGGGGAAGTATTTTCTTTTTTCGGGTGGAGGGCTACTTCTGGGTTGCTAAACAGGTGTTTTAGGGTGCCGGAGCTGAATTCCCGGGATGCTATGGATTGTCTGGGGGGTTCTGAGTAGATTTGACAGTCGCATGCGCCTTTTATATAATAGCCCTACAACGGCATTTATAGCTTGACAACAACCAGTGACTCATGCATAATCTGTCCAATAAAAAAGAGAGGAGGAACAGATTATGCTGCCAGAGTGCCGTACAGAGTGTGTCCCATTTCCTATTCCG
>Ga0209212_1007569_pt1 | contig 11952 bp, 15 predicted proteins | sample RifGroC2_FD_183996 | JGI IMG/M metagenome (GOLD analysis project Ga0209212, IMG submission 183996) | Groundwater microbial communities from Rifle, Colorado, USA - Groundwater C2 (SPAdes) (version 2) | ecosystem: Environmental > Aquatic > Deep subsurface > Groundwater | place: Rifle, Colorado...
ACGAAAATTCGTTTCCACCCCGCAACTCGTGCGGATAATGGACGAGGCGGCCGCCGGAAACGAAAAAATAATAATATTCGCCAACCGCAAGGGTTACAATCCGACAACGATATGCGCCGACTGCCGCAGGACGATGCTGTGCGGAAAATGCGACGCGCCGGTGGTTATGCGAAAAACGGATTTAAAAAACTTCATCCAAAGATGCCATAAATGTCTTTCGGAACTGCCTGCGCCGAACAGGTGCCCTTATTGCAAAAGCTGGCGATTGGAATCTTACGGCATAGGAACGCAAATGGTGGCGGAAGAAATGAGGGGCTTTTTCCCCGACGCAAAAATTTTTGAAATGGATTCCGATTCCGTCCCCAACGAAAAAACGGGAAAGAAAATGGCCGAAGAGTTTTTGTTAAACGGCGGGATTCTTGTCGGAACGGAAATGATTTTTTCTTACATTAATCGGCCGGTTGACCGGGTCGCCGCCATATCAGTGGACGGGCTGTTCACTTTGCCGGAATTTAAAATAAACGAAAAAGTTTTCCATCTTCTTTTGAAACTTAAATCATTGGCCAAGAAATCTTTCGTAATCCAGACCAGATTCCCGGAGTTGCTTATTTTTGACAATGTCTTGAGAGGAAATATTTCCGAATTTTACAAAGAAGAAATAGAGAGCCGAAAAATTTTCCAATACCCTCCCTTCAAACTGCTGATAAAAATTACCAAAGAGGGAAAAAACGAAAGCCAGTTAAATAAAGAGATAGAGGCTCTGCAAAAAGTTTTGGACGAGTGGAAGCCAACAAGCTATCCGGCCTTTATTCCGAAAATAAAAAATTTGTACATAAAGCATATCTTGCTTAAAATTGACCCCGCTTCCTGGCCCAAAGATCAAGAAAAATTATCCCGAATCTTGTCTTCCTTGCCTCCATCATGGAAAATAGACATCGGCCCGGAAAGTTTACTGTAAAAAAATAAACCTGCTCACCGTAGCGAGCAGGTTTTGAAGCATATAAACAATGACTGGCTCAAAACACCTTTTATACAACATTAAAAGCTGTAACCTCGTCAATATGTTTTAACAAAGCCTCGGCATGATCAGGCAATATTTGTTTTTCCTGAATCATTTGCCTGATTTGAGCAAAATCGAACAATTCAACTCGCTCAATTTCAGCCTCAGCGGTAATTTCACCGCTAAAATACTTTGCCTTCAGCGCGATAAAATCGTGCCTCGGTTTCGATATTCTAAAAAATTCTTTTTCGGGGTATTCAACAACAACCCCGATTTCATCATTAACCTCCCTCATCGCGGTAATGTTTTTATCCATATCATCTTCAGGGCTTGGTCTACCTCCGGGCAATTTCCACATTTTTTTTGAAAAATTGCCTTTTTCAATCACTAAAGGAATCCCTTGCATATCCGTCACCACCACAAATACCGCATAATCTCTTTTTGGTTCAACAAAGCCTGTTATTATTGCCATTTGCAACCGCCTTTCTTCAAAAAAGTTTTAGAAATTACAATTGTTAAGTATCAAGATTTTTTCGCCCATCCTTTATTCTGCTTTCAAGCCTATCATAAATAGTTTTATTTGTCAATATATACTGGTAGGTCTAAAAATTGCTAGAATACGCCCAATGACAACCATAGTCCAAACGGGCGATAAAGTTTTAAGAGAAACGGCCAAGGAAATAAGTTTGGCCGAAATAAAATCGGCGAAAATAAGGAATATTTTGAAGAAAATGACAGACGCTCTTTCTGCCGCCAAAGACGGCGTGGCTCTTGCTGCGCCTCAAATCGGCGTACCGCTGCGAGTTTTCATTGTTTTGAAAGAATACACAGAAAATAAAACCTCTCAAGAATTAAAAGAAATTCAGGAAAAGAAAGAAAAATCGTCCAAGCAAAACAAACCCGAAATAGTCGTTTTTATAAATCCGAAAATCACGAAAATTTCCAAGAAAAAGCAAACAGTAAGGGAGGGCTGTCTTAGTGTCGTCGGAATGTTCGGCGCAATCACAAGAGCCGAAAAAATTACCGTAGAAGCTTATAACGAAAAAGGAGAAAAATTCACCCGCGGCGCTTCCGGCCTGCTGGCCCAAATCTTCCAGCACGAAATGGATCACTTGAACGGCATCCTCTTCACCGACTCAGCCAAAGATGTGCAGAAGATTGTTAAGGAGAAAAAATAAAAATCCTGCGCTATTTCAGCTGGAGCGACCAATTTTTGTTAGCTGAAAGCGTTACAAAAATGGAAGTACTCTTTGTGGCGCAGAAAGAAGATACACATTTTTGATATTAAACAATGACTAATAAAAACTTAAATTTCGCCTTTTTCGGTACATCGGAATTTGCGGTGAAAATTCTTGATAAACTGATTGAGAACGGCTATGTTCCCAGTCTTGTCATTACGACCCCTGACAAACCCAAAGGCCGTAAAATGATTATGACTCCCCCGCCCGTGAAAGTCTTCGCTCAAGCTCACAATCTAAAAATCATCCAACCGGAGCGTTTGGCGGTTAAACCGCCACTTGGCGGTTTAACCGCCAAGTGGCTTGATTTATTCATCGTCGCTTCTTACGGAAAGATAATTCCGAAGTCAATTTTGGACATTCTAAAATTCGGGATGCTCAATGTCCACCCGTCATTGTTGCCGAAATTCAGAGGCCCGTCGCCTATCCAAGCTTTTATTTTAAGCGGAGAAAAAAAAACAGGAGTTACGATAATGCTGATGGATGACAAAATCGATCACGGACAAATTCTTTTACAGAAAGAATTTGAAGCACGAAGCACGAAATTCGAAATTCGAAACAAATTCCAAATTCAAAATTCAGAAAATTTAAAACTAAACGCAAAACAACTTGAAGAAAAATTGGCGGAATTGGGCGGGCAAATGCTGGTTGACACGATTCCGAAGTGGATAAGCGGAGAAATTAAAGCGGTCGAACAAGACCACAGCCAAGCGACTTTTACCAAGAAAATAAACAAAGAAGACGGCTTGGTAGACTTGGAAAAAGACAACCCGGAAATTATTTACAGAAAATTTTTAGCTTTTCAACCATGGCCGGGAGTTTATTATTTCACTCAAAAAAATAACCAAAAATTCCGCGTCATAATCACAGATATGGAAATGTCGGAAAGCGGTCAGTTAAAAATCAAGAAAGTGAAACCGGAATCAAAAAAAGAAATGGAGTACGAAAAGTTTATGAAGTTATAGTTATATGTCTTCGTTCAAACTTATCAGCGGCACGAAAGCGAAACCGGGATAGACTTTTTCTTCAAACTCCGTTTCTGATTTTTTGATAAGCAGGTGAATCGCATCTTTGACCGGCGCGACGATTCTGCCGCCGATTTTGAGCTGTTCTTTCCATGCTGCGGGCAATTCCTGACCTGAAGCCGCCGAGATTATCCTGTCAAAAGGCGCTTCTTCCGGCATGCCTTTGGTGGCGTTTAAAGAATGAAACTCTACTGTTTTATTTTTTATAAATCCGTATTTGGCGACGTTTTTCCGGCCAAAAGCCATCAGCTCCGGAATTAACTCTGCGGCGAAAACTTTTCCTTCGCCGGAAACTATATGAGCCAGTAGCGCCGTCTGCCAGCCCGAACCGGAACCTATTTCCAAAACCCTGTTCCCTTTTTCCGGCTGGAACAACTCCAGCATAAAAGCTACCGTCAGCGGCTGGGAAATTGTCTGCCCGTAACCTATCGGCAAAGGCGTATTGAGATAAGCCTTGTCCTTCAATTCTTCCGGAACAAAATCCTTCCGGTCCACTTTTTCAAAAGCGTCAATAATTGAAGGAGTTTTCAAAATCCCTTCTTCCATCAGCTCTTTAATGAGATATTTCATAAGCGAACTTAATCAACAATGATAACCGATTCTACGGTCACATTTTCCACAGGATGATCGTTTTTGGTTTTATCCGTGGCGACATTTTCTATCTTATCCACCGCATCCATTCCTTCAACGACTTTGCCGAAAACCGTATGTTTGCCGTCCAGCCACGGAGCGCTCTCCGCCGTAACGATGAAAAATTGGCTGCCGTTGGTGCCGGGTCCGGCGTTGGCCATGGCCAAAACCCCTTTTATTATTTTATTGGGATTTATTTCGTCCTTAAAAGCGTAGCCCGGCCCGCCGATGCCGTCGTTTGACCAATCATCGTCTTTGCTGTTCGGGTCGCCGCCTTGAATCATAAAATCTTTTATCACCCGATGAAATCTGGTTCCATTGTAAAATTTTTCATTGGACAGCTTTATGAAATTGCCGACCGTTTTCGGCGCATCTTTGGCGAAAAGCTCAAGTTTTATTTCGCCCATATTCGTCTTCATAACGGCCACGGGATTGCCCGTATAGCCAAGACTTTTCACGCTGGCGTCTTTTGATATTTTATTTTCCGATTTCATAGCGATTTTATAACCGAAAATTGCTCCCAAGGAGCCGAGAATTATAATGATAAATATCAGCCAATGAGCCCCGCCTTTATTCATAAATTTACTTTAAAAACGGGATTAAATTTTTAATCGCGCGGGCGCCTTTTCTGACTAAAGATATTTTCCGGTCTTTGACTTTTTCCAATTCCAATTTTATCTTGTCGTGAGCGCCGTCTATGGCCTCGTTGAGAGTTTCGCTGGTCGCTTCGGCTCTTGCGCCTTTTCCGTAATGCGGAATGTGGATTTGGATTTCCGCCCTGTAAACATCGCCCTTAAGATGATGCGCCGTTGTGCGTCCGACTTCCACCCAAGCCTGAACGCTCTCGTCCGCCCTGCGGATAAATTTTTCCAACCCGTTCACCTTTTTCTCCGCATATTCGCGAATGGCCGGAGTCAATTCAAAATTAGTCGCCTTCAAATTTATATTCATGGCATTATTATAAACTATTTTTATCTATAAGCAAAATTGGCCGTTTTTGTAGATGATTTTTTCGCTTCCGTCATAAAACGTCGCCGTAACAGTTCTGGGTGAAGTGGAAACAAGGTCGGTATGAATCGCCGAATCGTTAAAACCCAATTTTTTCCAGTCTTCTTTGGATTTGTCCGCCATATCTCCGTCAAAAGTGTCGTGATAAGAACTGCCAAGAGCGATATGAAAATTTCCGTTCGGTCCGCCGGCGTTCTCGTCATAAAGAGTCTCGCCCATAAACTTGGTGATACGAGAAAATCTTTTGTCGGTCAAAGAAAATTCCCCTATCTTGTCGGCGTTCTCCGCTTTTATCATTTCCAAAAGCGTTTTCTCGTTTTTCTCGGCTTTGGCTTTTACCACTTTTCCTTCTTTGAATTCCAACTCTATTCCTTCAATAAGATTGCCGTAGCTGTAAAGCGGCTGGTTGAATTTCGCCCAACCTTCCGCTCCCCGCCAATCGGGCGAAGTGAATATCTCAAAGCTCGGCACATTCCGCCCGCTACAGCCGACCCACTGTCTTTTTTCTCCCATATTTATTTTCAAATCAACATCGGGGCCGATTACGCGCAACTTTTCTATCTTCAGATCGTTAAGTTTATTTTTGTATTCGCCGATTTTTTTATAAACTTTTTTCCATTCTTCAACAGGATCGGCCTTGTCCAAAAAACAGGCCTTGATTATCTGATTCCAGTATTCTTTCAAAGACAAGCCGGCTTCTTTAGCCATAGCTTCCGTGGCGTAAAGGGCTATTGTCCAAGTGAATTTCCCTTTGTTTTCTTTTTCTTCCTTCCATTCTTTGAAAGGTTTGAAAACTTGGCTTAAGGCCATTATTTTTTTGGGGTCAACTTCTTTCAAAGAGAACTTGTTGGTCTCGCTGTCTATAAAAATTGAGTGGTCTATCTGATCAACCAATCCTTTTAAAAATTTATCCGGAAAAAATTTCAGCTGATTTTCATCGGCCAAATCGTAAAATTCTTTTTCCAGATTTATTTTCCCTTCATCGGCGGGAAGATAATTGCCGAGCGCATTGCCTCCGGCTTTTAAAATCGCTCGCCTCAATTCAACATAAAAAGGCTTGGCAATATCGTAGACGGTAAGCCTGACCGTTTCGCCTTTCTTAATTCCCTCGCCTCCGCCCAAAGCGAAATTAACCAAAACATCGGCGTATTTCTCCAAAATTTTTTGCGACGGCTGATACATTATGTTTTTTTGTCTTTTTCAAAAGAAAATCTGTCATTTACAGGAAAACTGTTAATTTAAGTCCTTTTTCTTTTCCTCAAACTCTTGCTTGCTTATTTCCCCGCGGGCGTATCTCTCTTTGAGAATATCAAGCGCCGATTTGCCGGAACCGCCCATAACTCCAAATTCAAAGTTCATCACAATATTGTTTGTTAAATTATTATAAATATGGCCAGAAAATATTTTTTTATATTTTCATTTTACACATTTTACACCGATTTAATTTATCCGCAACCGGATGAGCTTGGAGTTTTTCACTCTGTTCAAAACTCCCGAATTAAAACCCTCGCAAACCCCGAAGGAAAGCCTACGGCTTCCAACGGGGCATGCTTTTGAAATTATTTTACCGAATCTGATACACAAATCCAAAAAACGAAATCTAAAATGATGCGCCCGCCACTATTTTTCTGGGGCAAAGGAGGCGGGGCGACGGACTCGCCTGCGCGGAGGAGGGGTCTGGGGAGGAATCCACGCAGGCTTCGGCTTTCCTTTTTGAAAAAATTGGCGGCTAGTTAATTATGGCGTGTTGCTTCAACACTTTCAAGAAAGAAGGCGTGGCGAATCCTAATGAGTATGTTGCGTGTAGCACCTCAATAAAAGCTTTTTTTTTGTAAATCTTTAATTGCTTCAATCCTTCTTCTGAAATTGGTACTTCTTTTGTATTTATCTGTGAAGACCTATATCCTTTTACAATAGAAACTACTCTGCCAGTTTTAACATCAAAAATTGGGCCACCACTATTACCCGGATTAAATGCGATTGTAAATTCATAAACCGAGTGTTTGTCAGATGTTCGGTATCTACAATTTATAACGCCATTATCGGTACGAAGTAAGACATTACCGATACGGGGTTTATTTAAATCTCGATCTTCAAATTCCAGTTTACTCAATGGGTAACCCAAAACGCCAACCTCAGTGCCTATGGGTAAAAAATCTTTAGAAATTCTTATGAAATCATTTTTATCTGCGTATATTTTGTCGCCATTCTTGTAAAATTCTTCATCAAGATAAATCACAGCCAAATCTATATCCTGATAAACAAAAATTTCTTGGTTTAATTTTGGTTCAAAAATTCTATAATGCCATTGATCGTCGTCGTCATGTCTCAATAAGTAATACTTATCTCCCTCTTGGTGTTTAAAAAGTTTGCCCTTTTCTGTATCGTTAATAACATGACCTGCAGTCAAAAAACGATTCGGAGCGGCTATAAATCCAGTTCCGAGAGTAATCCAGTTGATACCCTCCTTTTCGTCAATAATGGTTTTTCTACCTCTTACGACAACATAGACAGATTTTTTTAGCCATTTCAGACAATCTACGAAATTATGAAAACTTTCCGGTCGTTTCGGTGCTTTGGGCCCTTTATATTTTTTGTTCCTTTTTGACATAATTTTGATCTGGGGATAACTCGACTTTGATTTTCTACTTTTGTTCTATTATAATTGATGTGTAGCAAACAAGTCAAGTCTATATGCTCACAAAACGCCAAAAAGAAGTCCTCGACTTCGTAGAAAGTTACACGACAAAGAAAGGATACTCTCCTTCATTTGAAGAAATTAGAAAACGACTTAAACTCGCCTCTGTTTCAACTATTCATTTTCATATCTCAAAACTCAAGGAAGGTGGCTATTTAGGTAATATAGAAAATAAAGCCCGTACTATTAGCGTTGCTTCTAAAAAACCGATGGTCAAAATTCCGCTTTTAGGAACTATCGCCGCAGGAAAACCAATAGAGGCAATTCGAGAAAATGAATTTATTGCTGTCCCTAAAAATATATTACCTAGTAGCGGTAATCTTTATGCCTTGCGTGTTATGGGCAATAGTATGATTGATGAAAATATAAAAGACGGAGATGTCGTCTTGGTAAAACAACAGGATGTTGCAGAAAATGGAGAGCGTATCGTTGCGCTCATAGATAACCACGAAGCAACACTCAAAAAGTTTTATAAAGAGCGGGGGTATATTCGATTACAACCTGCTAATAAAACTTTTGAGCCGATTATTATTAGAAAAGATCGCGATATTAAAATTCAAGGTGTTGTTATTGATGTTATAAAAAACGAGGAAGAATTACAGGCGGAAGAAATTACAACAACAAAAGAGATAAGAAGGGAAAGAAAATTACCACTTAATAAAATAATTTTAGGAGATGCCGTTCAGGAACTAAAGAAACTTCCCGATGAAAGCTGTGATGTCGTCATAATTGACCCCCCTTATAATATCGGTAAGGATTTTGGGAATAACATAGACAAACGAGAACTTGGAGAATATGTAGAGTGGTGTAAAAGTTGGATAAACGAAAGTATAAGAACTCTAAAACCGAACGGAACGATGTTTATTTATGGTTTTAGTGAAATTTTGGCATATCTTTCTATTGAAATACCGATACAAAAACGATGGCTGATTTGGCACTATACGAACAAAAATGTTGCTTCGCTTAATTTCTGGCAAAGAAGCCATGAGGCTATAATTTGCGCGTGGAAAGATAAGCCAGTTTTCAACAGAGATGAAGTTAGAGAGCCATACACTGAGGGCTTTCTAAACGGAGCCGCCGGAAAGGTAAGAAAAGGAACGCTAGGAAGATTTAGCAGTAGCGGTTTAGAAACCGTTTATAAAGCCCACGAGGGCGGAGCTTTACCGAGAGATGTTATCAAAATCCCTGCTCTTGCCGGTGGAGCCGGAATGATTGAGAGATGGTTTTTGTGTAAAACCTGTGATTCTATTTGTGAACCACGACAACTGAAAAATCATGATGGGCATGAAATAATGAAGCACCCAACACAAAAACCATTTGAGCTATCTAAAAAATTGATAAAATCTGCTATGCCAAAAACAGACGGGGTTGTGCTAGTGCCTTTTGTTGGTACTGGCTCGGAGTGTGCGGCGGCAAAAGAATTGGGACAATCGTATATTGGCTTTGAGATCAATCCGGATTATGTAAGATTGGCAGAAAAAATGGTAGATGACAAAAAACTGGTTGCAAAATTATTTTAGAGCTCCGTCTATTTCTTTTTTCTTTTGCTCAAAAGCATAAGGAGCAAAAACGACAAAACCATTCGGGAATCTCTTCAATTCCTTATTTTCTTGAAATCTTTTATACGGGAGTTTATACTCGCCATCTTTTTTCTTTGGGTTTTCGAAATAATCACTACTTGGAACTTCGTAATTAATATCAATAAATTGCCCTTCTATTTTATTTTTAACTCCACCTTTACCACGCCTCACTTCTCCACTAAATGATTTCTTTTTAACTTGGTAGTTTAAAATTTTTCCTTTATATCTAACTTGAAAATCAGCTCCTTGATGGTCAAGCTCGTCCGACATTGCAACCGTACCTTCACCGAAAACTGACTCCGCTACATAACCGGCGTGTATTTGAGTAATAATACTTGCCCATGTTCTATAAATCCTTGCAGGAAGTCCGCGATAAAAACAATCTTTGCACATTGTTGTTCTTTGTCTAAAAGATTCAATTTCTGTTTTTTGAGAATTTAAATACTCTTTATAAAAATCTTCAAAAGATAAAAATTTCTTTTGATCCCAATACACCTTGTAGAGCATATTGATTGCCTGAACTTCTTTAGGTAAATCCATTTCCACAATTTTAATAGGCCTATACTTATCACGATAGGATTTAAGGTCAACTGATTGTAAAAAATTATCGAATTTTTGTACTAACATATATTATAAAAAATATGAGGACGGCTTTTTGTATATCTCTGCAAATTTCTTCATTTTTGCAACATCAAGACGTCTTTCGCCAGACTCAATTTTTGAGATATACGATTGGGGTTTACTAAGTTTCTTTGCAATCTCTTGCTGTGCAAGCCCAGCTTCAATACGCGCTGTTTTCAAGCGTTCTATGATCTCTTTGTAGTCTTTTGTATAGACAGACTTGTTCATTTGTATTTCTATGATATATCCTATTGTGGTATAATCCCAAAATGGGATATACTATATTTATGAATATTGCCGCCAAAAAATTCGCTCGTCTTCAAAATCCGAGTTCGTATCTAATTTGTTGGCTCCGGGAGCAGGGAATCTTTCTCTACGAGAACTGTACACCTTTTCTGTTTTCTGTTCGCGAATACGCTCCAGAAAACTATCAAAGGTCTTCGATCCCTGACGGAAGCAAAATTGTTTGCTTCCTCTCCCGGAGTTTTTCACTCTGTTCAAAACTCCGGGAGCAGGGATCGAACCTGCGACCAATCGCTTAACAGGCGACTGCTCTACCGCTGAGCTATCCCGGAATGAATTTTTCAAAAATCCATATGGATTTTAACCTGATTTCGTTCTTATTGCAACAATTTTGTTCCGCCTAAAAAATTGGACAAGAATATCTTTCTATGATATCTTGCTTATAAATAACACCTTAAAAATTATTTTTAAACTTTTACTTTTTTTCAGAAAGGAAGGGAGCCAATGAAAATATTTAAAAATCCGTGGTTGTGTATTTTTATAATATATGTGGCGGGCTTATTAACTTTGGCGACATTATTTATAGCAAAGCCAGTGGTGAAATTTATTTTAAAAGAACGAGGAGCAGAGACTAACGCAAAAACAGACAAAAAAATTAAGCAAAAATTAAGCAAAAAAACACATTTAAATGAGTATTTCTCCACAGGCTATTCTGCCAACACAAATGATGAAGAAAAAACAATAACAACGGCAGGGATAATTTGCATATTAGGAAACGGAAACATTGTTCATGTAACAATGACCGCAGAAAATGTTGATGGCAGAATGAAAGAAACCGAGGAAACGGTTAATTTTCTTATTAAGCATCAGGATGAAATTTTTGATGACTTGATAAGGACAATCGTTGAAGCGGGTCAGCGATATCTGGATACAGAGCCAAAAAAAGAAAAGTCGCCCCAACCTCAAAATGAAGGGGTGATAAAGAAAAAAGTTTAATCAACGGCCAGAATTAAAAAAATTCTGCCAAATCAATCGGCTTGTTTAATTCACTTGGAGTGGAGCAAGCCGATTTTTTATCTTACTTGCTGAATGTACACGGAAAAATGCGATCGCTTCAAAGTGTGCACATTTTCAGGTTTTAGATTTTTAACGCTTCCTCAAAAATGTCTTCCGGCGACATTTTGTTTCGCTTCTCATGCCCGCATTTGAGGCATTTGTGGGTAATATCATACTCCCCTCCTTTTGTTTCTATCTTGGACGGCTTCATCATTCCTCCGCAACCGGAAGCCCTGTCGCCGGGAGTTACATCCAAATGCTTACTCCAAAGGCATCGCGAACAATGATTGGTATAGCCGTCGCCACTTGCATTGTTCCCGCAATTCCCGCAGACAAAATCTTCTATTTTTCTTTTGAAATCAATGGCCATAAAATTTATTTTATTTTCTCATATTCTTGCCAAAATGCCAAATTGGCTATACTTTTAGGTCATTATGATTAAAGGATTTTGGAAAAAACTCACAATGTCAAGGCGAGACCTTGACATGCCGATTTTGGCGCTGGCGCCAATGGCCGATGTGACGGACGCGGCGTTTCGCCGCATTATCGCCAAATACGGAAAACCGGACGTGATGTTCACGGAATTTGTTTCCTGTGACGGGCTGTGTTCCGCGGGGCAAAAAAATCTTTTGCCGACTTTAAAATTTACAAAAAAAGAACGGCCGATTGTGGCTCAAGTTTTCGGCGCCAAGCCGGAAAATTTTTACGAATCCGCCAAACTTATAAAAAAGCTGGGCTTTGACGGCATAGACATCAATATGGGCTGTCCAGACAAAAAAGTGATAAAACAAGGCGCCGGAGCGGTGCTCATTAACGACTCCCGACTCGCCCAAGAAATAATCAGGCAAACAAA
>Ga0209212_1007570_pt1 | contig 11951 bp, 10 predicted proteins | sample RifGroC2_FD_183996 | JGI IMG/M metagenome (GOLD analysis project Ga0209212, IMG submission 183996) | Groundwater microbial communities from Rifle, Colorado, USA - Groundwater C2 (SPAdes) (version 2) | ecosystem: Environmental > Aquatic > Deep subsurface > Groundwater | place: Rifle, Colorado...
AAACTTGCCAAGAAAATTTTTGAAAATACAAACTCAATGAGTTTTTAGTCCACAAACGGCTTTAAATTAGGCTGCCTTGTTAACGGCTTGTGGATAGCCGCAGGTCTTATGCCTGCATTGTTATATAATTTAGACTACACTATCTAAAGATTGCGGCCACCCGGTTTGGAAATCCTTATAAACTTGATGGTAGACAACGAGGCTTACCTCGTTGATTCAACGGACATAAAGTCCGTTGTCTACCTCTTGCGGAATCGAGACAGTTGCGCTATTGTTTTAAAATTCCTATGTATTAAATTGTTGTACCGACCAAATGTTGCCCATGTAACGTGAGAGCTATAAGTAACAGATATTACGTGCAGATAAACAACCGCTCTACAGGTTATTTTCAGCCAGTACTTCAAATATATAATTTTGCATAAAATTATATATTTTTCTTTTTTTGTTTACAAACAAATTATACTTCTTTTTATCGCAAGTAAATATGATTTCATTAAGATAAAACATTAAGTGTACTTATTTCTAATATAGTAGAAAAACCCACATTAATTTACTTTAAAAACATATTGGCATGCCTTATGCTACTTTAAAAATAAAGAAGAATTATTCATAATTATAGTATTTTTCCTTTTAAAATTGTATTGACAGCAAATTTGAAAATGTGTATATATTCACAATTTGAAATTACAATAACCAAAATACATTCATTTATCATTATAGTTTGATAAACCTATTACTTTAGAAAGGGGTTTGAAGATGTCTTTTTCAAAACCAAATGCATCAGCGGCAACACGTACAAAGAATAGAACACCTAACGATAGAACGCCTGCTAGTGGTATGTGTTCGGTTTGTTTTGATGATTGTCCGGGCTATTGTGAGATTGGAAAATCAGCCTTCAGGGCATCAGAAAATCTGTATCCACAACCATTTGGGACTATTACAGCCGGGGCAGATAAGGAATATCCTTTAGATTTTTCTCACTTAAATATCATGGGAACAGCGGTTGGGGCAGTAGGAATCGAACCCAACAGCGACAAGGCAATTTTTGAGAATGTAAACGTTGAAGCGAGGTTAGGAAAAGATAAAGGAATTAAGTTAAGATTACCCATCATGATCCCTGGCTTGGGTTCAACAAATGTGGCAAAAACGCACTGGGATGGGTTAGCTATTGGTTCTGCAATTTCTGGTACTGGACTAACTATCGGTGAAAACGTTGGTGGCATGGACGTCAATACCAAGTTAGAGAATGGGAAAATAACACACTGCCCTGATATTGAATACCGTGTAAGAACATTTCAGGATTGGCAAAAAGATGGTTATGGAATTATTGTAATGCAAGAAAACGTCGAAGATAGCCGACTGGGTGTGCTGGAGTATGGTATAAATAAACTAGGCGTTCAAGCTGTAGAAATGAAATGGGGGCAAGGAGCCAAGGATATTGGAGGAGAGGTTAAGATTAACAGCCTGGAAAAGGCAAGGTTGCTGAGGGATCGAGGTTATATTGTATTGCCAGACCCTTACGATAATAACGCAGCCTCTGCCTTTGGCAAGTCATTTAAAGAATTTGAAAGGCACTCCAGGGTTGGAATGGTCAATGAAGAGGGATTTGTAAAGAGGGTTGAAGCGTTAAGAAAAGCAGGCGCAAAATATGTTTTCTTGAAGACAGGCGCTTATAGGCCAGCCGACCTTGCCAGGGCAGTTCGTTACTGTTCTATTGCTGGAGTTGATGTATTGACGGTTGATGGTGCTGGTGGCGGAACTGGCATGAGCCCATGGCATATGATGAACGAATGGGGAATACCAACCTTATATATTGCCGCCCTCACTTATAACTATATACATAAACTGGCATCAAAGGGTCAATATGTTCCCGATGTTATTCTTGCAGGTGGATTTGCGTTTGAAGATGATATTTTTAAGGCTTTTGCGCTTGGCGCACCTTATGTAAAGGCTGTCGGAATGGCACGTTCACCACTCTGCGCAGCACATGTCGGAAAACTAGTTGCTGAACAAATTAATAAGAATGCCGTTGATAAAACCATTGAACCTTATGGTAAAACGATTGATGAGGTCTTTGTTTTGGCATCCAGGGCAAAGAGATTATTCGGCGCTAGCGGCAAAGAAGTACCACTTGGGGCAATAGGGGTTTACTCATATTATCAACGTTTATCTCAGGGTCTGCGGCAATTGATGTGCGGTTCCCGGAAGTTTGCATTAGAATATCTGACAAGAAACGATATTGTAACCTTGACTCGTGATGCAGCTGAGGTAACTGGAATAAGATATATTATGGATGCCGACAGTGAGGAGGTCGAGCAGATTCTAACTGGAAAAAAGAAAACCACAAAGGCTAAAGCAGTTGTAAAGGCAACACCTAAGCCAAAACCAAAGCCTAAACTAAAGCCAAAAATTACTCCAAAACCTAAAGCAAGGGCAAAAGGTAAGGCTAAAAAATAGTTAAATTCAATTTGAAAGAATTTGTTTTATTTGCATTTTAAGGGTTTTTCAGTATCTTTAAGATATTGGAAAACCCTTTTTGTTTTATCACTACTTTATTTTGGCTGTTAAAAAGATTCGATCGTTTTGCATGCCATTATGCATTGCCAGTTATCATCAGAAGACCGCTTCTACCCTCTATTATTAATTTAATTACATCCATAAAAGTTATAGAGGGAAAGCTTATGTGCCAACGGTTTATAGAAATTCACAATGAAGATTGCATTAGTAGTATATCAATTTATAAAGGAAAAGGGCGGCGTGGAGAGATACGTATTTGATTTATCCAAACAACTCCTCGAACGCGGCCATGAAGTCCATATATTTGCACACCGATTTAGTCAAGACCATGACTTGTCCCTCTATACTTTAAAAAGTACCAATAGATTGGTCTTCCACCATGTCCCAGCCATTTCCTTCTGGTCTCCGTTAAAATACTGGACATTTGCTGTAAATGCCCCCAAGATTATCAAAAAAACTGGAATAAAATTCGATCTTATCCACGGAGTTACCCAGACGCTGTCTCAGGATATTTATAGGGTCGGCGGCGGATGCCACTGGGATTATATGATGCACACCTATCCTTTGATGCAATCCACGACCGGCAAAATTATCATGTGCCTTAATCCAAGGCATTTGAGCATCCTGCTTCTTGAAAGAATTATTTTTAAAAGAAACCGTTACAAGCAGATTACCTGCATCTCAGAACAATGCAAAAAAGAAATCATGCACCATTATAAATTATCCTCAAACGATATAGAAGTTATCTATAATGGAGTAGATATTCATTCCTTTACACCACAAGACAGACAAAGATACAGAGACGCAATAAGGTCTAAATATGCTGTCAAAGAAGATGAAGTTCTTTTGCTATTTGTCGGTTCAGGATTTAAGAGGAAAGGCTTAAAGCATGTTATAGACGCCTTATCCTTAATAGACAGCCACAAAAAGGTAAAATTACTTGTTGTTGGAAGAGGGAAAGCAAGAAGATACCAAAGACTTGCAAAAGAAAAGGGTGTCTTGAACAAACTAATCTTTGTCGGTGTACACAAACATATCCAGGAAATGTATGCAGCGGGGGATATTTTTGTTTTTCCTAGCGAATATGACGCCTTTGGCACCGCTTGCCTTGAAGCAATGGCATCTGGACTGCCAGTCATTATCAGCAATACCAGTGGAGCGTCTGAAATTATTACACATGGCAAAGACGGTTTTATTATTAATCACCCTATTAATGCAAAAGAAATAGCACACAATATCCATGTACTTTTAGAAAAAGAAACCAGGGAACAAATGGGGATTGACGCAAGGCAAAAATCAGAGATGTATTCCTTTGAAGCCAATGTTGAAAAAACTCTTAGTATCTATAAAAAGGTACTAAATATTACTATATAGAACCTTTGTCCATGAATAAAAAAGAAGAAATATACGTACTTAATAATATTCGATGGCTTATCAAAGGTTCATTTTATGAAGTACTAAAAGAAATATTGGCTTCCACAGATATAGATACAGAAAAAAATTGCGAAATAGTACGCAGAGGATATTTTAAAAAGGTCTTAAAGTATACGGATAAACAAGAGTCTTTCTACATAAAACAATATACAGCCAGGCACAGCATAGACATCATAAAATCACTATTCTCAGCCTCAAAGGCACACAAAGAATGGAATCAAAGCCAAGTACTGCTTAAGAATCAACTCCTAACAGCAGAACCCGTAGCCATAGGAGAAAAGAGACATTATGGAATGCTTCGAGAATGCTTTATAATTTCAAAGGCAGTGCCAAATGGTATCTCAATAAAGGAACTATTAGTTAAAATTCAACAGTCCTCAGCAGATTATAAGCCATTTAATAAGAAAAGTTTATTAAGTAATCTTATTTCCTACGTCAGGATGGTACACGATAAAGGTATTCTTCACGGTGAATTACATGCTGAAAACATACTTGTAGATATAGATAGCATTGCATCGTTTTACCTACTCGACCTCGGACGCACAAAATTTAGAAAGACAATACCTTTATCATTGAAAATTCAGGAGATAGCTAGATTGTTATATTCTGTCACAGATGTCTGCACAAATAAAGAAATAACAGAAATGATAAACAATTATACAGACCAACGGTCAGCCTCCAAAGATAGAGAAATATTTCAGAAAGCGGTTTTTAATGAAATACACAAGATTAAACGCCGACTATGGCATAGCAGAACGAGTAAGTGTCTTAAAAATAATAATGTATTTAAAATAACAAAATATGACAAATATTCTGTGAACATGCGAAAACAATGGGATATAAATGTACTTGTTGCTTTGATAAACAAACACACCGTCTCTTTAAAAGAAAGGCTCAATAACGTCATCAAAGCATCTTCTAAAATAGGCATTACATGCATTCCTGTATCTAACGACACAACCAACAGTGTATGCATCAAAGAATATAAATATCCATCCTCTTTAAAGCGATTTTTGTATTCCTTCCATAATTCTCCTGCACGAAAGGCATGGTTTGCAGCACATGGTTTATTAACAATAAATATCAAAACACCTAAGCCTATTGCATTGCTTGAAGAAAAGAAGTATCTCATTATCAAAAAAAGTTTTATTATTATGGAAGACATTTCCACTTGTTTGCCCTGTAATAAATACGTTAATGAGCAGTTTAATGCCCCTTATGATAAAATTGCATCCGAAAGGAAAAAAAAGTTAGTTTCACGCATGGCTCTGTCTTTCAGACAACTGCACGATTCTAAAGTTTACCATGGTGATTTAAAGGCAAATAATATTATGATTATGGAATTACAAGATAATTGGGATTTTTTTTATCTGGATTTAGACCGTGTACATTTTGATAAAAAAATAACACTCAAAAAAATGGTTAAAAACTTGTCACAACTAAACGCATCCATACCCAACTGTATTACTTATACCGACAGATTAAGATTCTATCGGACTTATACAGGCATGGAAAATCTTAATATTGAAAACAAGCAAATATTACGGGCAATTATCCGATTAAGTATAAAACGTAAACATGTATGGACTCCAAGAACATAGATTACACTGATTTCCTAGATTTGTTTTAGGAACGTACCCCTTAATTCCCTAACAGGTGGGAAGGTGGAAAGCCTCTATCTCCCTTCTAACAAGAGGGGACGGTGGGGAGGTAAACTTATCTTTGTCTATGTAATCTGTGGTTTTCAATTTATAAAATTATAATTATGAAAAAGGTTTATTTTCTTATACAAGAATGGGAACATCCAGCGAGTAGATACAGGGTACTACAATACGTTCCTTATCTTAAAGAATCGCAAATAGAATCAAAGGTCGCAATCTTTCCAGATTCTGTATGCAAGTGGATGAAGCTATTCTCTGAGATTCAAGACTACAACGTGATATTTATCCAAAAAAAACGGCTCTGGCACTGGCATCTCTGGTATCTTAAGCGGAAAAATATTAAAATAATATATGATTTTGACGACGCTATTATGTTCAAAAGTCCTGTGGATGGAGGAGGTCGTTCTTTCAAAAGGCAACGGACATTCGCCATGATGGTAAAGTATAGCGACCAAGTTATAGCCGGTAATCAATATTTAAAATCACATGCATTACCTTACAATAAAAACATAAACATCATACCTACAGCGATTGATACGAGCAGATATACAATTAAAGATTACAGTCTGGACAAAGAAAAGGTTACTATTGGGTGGATAGGAAGCAAGTCTTCTATTCCATTTTTAAAGGAACTGACACCGGCCTTTGATCATTTAGCAAATCAATATAAGAACATAGAACTAAAGATCATTTGTAATGATTTTTTTGAATGTAACAAAATGCCTGTTATTAAAAAGATGTGGGCGCTTGAAGATGAAAACTCGGATTTACAGGATATTGATATTGGCCTGGCGCCTTTACCCAATCACGAATGGACAAAAGGTAAATGCGCAACAAAGTTATTACAGTATCTCTCCATAGGAATTCCAGTTGTTTCTTCTCCTGTAGGTGTGCATAATGAAATTATAAGAGAAGGTATTAATGGTCTATTTGCATCATCCATAAAAGAATGGATAGAAAAGATAGACTTCCTTATAAAAGACAGGTCTTCCCGAGAACGTATGGGACTTGAAGGCAGAAAAACGGTAGAATCATCCTATTCGCTGAAGGCAAATGTCCCAAAATTCATTGATGTCATCAAAGGAATATGATGTCATGGCTGAGAAATCACCCGTTATAAGTGTAATATTACCTACGTATAACTGCGCTAATTTTTTACCGCATTCAATCCAATCAATCCTGTCTCAAACCTATGATTCATACGAAATTATTGTTGTGGATGATGGTTCTACTGACAATACAAAAGAAGTTTTAAATCCATTTATGCAAAAGATAAAGTACGTTTCTTATCACCGGAATAAAGGAGCACACGTGGCTAGGAATATCGGAATTCGACAGGCTCTGGGTAAATATATAGCTTTTATTGATGCAGACGACCTTTGGCTGCCGGAAAAATTACAAACCGACGTAGATTATTTAGAAACGCACCCCGACATCAGTATGACTTATTCAAAACATATAAACATAGATAGTAATGGGAATAAACTTGGCGAAGGTTCAAGAATAATGTTGCCATCGGGCAACATTTTCATTCAGTTATTTTCTGAACAAAATTTTATAATTACTTCGTCCGTGGTAGTACGAAGGGAAGTATTCGGAACAACGGGTATATTCGACGAACAACTCTTTAATTGTCAGGACTGGGATATGTGGTTACGAATCGCATACCATTTCAAAGTTGCAGGAATTAACAAACTACTTATTAAATATAGGCACGACCTGCGCTCTTTGAGTAAAAACAGGGATAACGTTCTAAAATATCAGAAAGCGGTAATTGATAAAACGTATACTAGTTTTAAAGGCAAGGGAAATGGCATTAATGAAAAGCTTTATAAAAAGCGGTTAGCTTCACACCATGCTAAAGTTGGGAGATATTATTTGAGAACAGGAAACAAAGCCTTGGCACTTGAAAATTTTTACTCATCTCTAAAGTATAATCTATTAAATTTCAGAACAATAAGATACTATTTATATACAATGTTTTTCTCTGTATCTTCGAGGTAGCTTTTATTTGGCTAAAGCGAGATTAAATAACCTATCATGAACAAGCATATTGTAACCTATACAAATCAAATTTCAGAATACGCCTTTATTGCCTACTTTTTTATTCACTCTTTTTTCCCATTTGGCGCCGAAATCATTAAATTGCTATGCCTTCTCACCATGATTGGGTGCTGGACAACCAGAATAAAGATTGAAAAGAAGGTATTGTTTAACAAAACATCCATTGATATTCCTATTCTTTCGTATCTTTTGTGTTCAATAGTAGCTTCACTTCTTTCGGCGAATATCAAATCAAATCTTGAAACAGTCTTTCACGAATATTTCCAATATTTTATTATCTTTTTTTGCATGGTTAATACTATTCATGGCACGGAACAAATAAAACGAATCGTCAAAGCTATGCTTATTACCTGTGGCTTGGTCTGTGCGTATGGATTGTATGGATATTATACAGGATTAGCTATTAATGCGGGGAGACTTGTAGCCACTTTTGAATATCACTCCAAGATGGCAAGATATATATCATTGTTATTGCCCATCACCGTATGTCTGTTTTTTTGGTATAAGAATATATTAACCCGCCTATCTCTCGCTTTTTTAGTGTCTTTGTGCAGCTTTTCCTTAATCTTAACTATGAACAGGGCAAGCTGGGTGGCTATCTTGGTTTCGATGTTTTTTATAGGTTTTGCTTTTAAAAAGCAGTGGCTAATATTTATATTTGTTGGCTTGTGTACATTATGCTTTTTTATTTTACCCTCTAAATTCATTACCCGTGCCAAAACTATTGTACAGGTTAACAAATATTTTAACTCAGAAGAGATACTCGGAGAACGCATGTTATGTTGGAAGGCATCAATCGCTATGATTCGGGAGCATCCTTCGTTTGGCATTGGACCCAGCAGTAGGGTTTTTAGAAATGCCTATCAAGAATACGGCAAGAAAATAAGAGATGTAGAAAAACAAATGAAAAATGAGGCAATCCCCGCACAACCCGAGAAGGAAAAAAAGAAGAAAGGAAAGAATAAAGTCAAAAAGCTTGATAAATTATCCAATGCTCACAACATTCTCCTGAGTATATGTGTTGGAACTGGAATTGTGGGATTATTGCTCTTCTTATGGCTGTTTATCAATGTATTTTATACCGCTATAAAATCATGGCGTTTTTCAGTAACAGGATACGAAAGAACTCTTTTGATTGGTATTACAGCAAGTCTCATTTCTATCTTTTCACACGGTTTTACAGATTATTTCTGGGGAAAACCAGACACTGTATTTCTTTGGTATATTATTGGAATATTATTCGTTCTTACTCGCAGCACACCAAATCACGACCAAACAAGTTCATTGCAAAAACGATCTTAATATGACGACTTGTAACGGCAATAGGTAAAAATTTGCGGTTTATAGCGGCTTGTAAATTCATGTATATTTGATTATTACACTCATGTTCGACTTGCATCTTATCATTGTAAACTGGAATACAAGGCAATTATTAATAGATTGCATAAATTCCATTTATACAACAGTTACAAACCTTAGTTATCAAATAAATGTAGTAGATAATGGCTCTACGGATGACAGCGTCAGGGCTGTACGTGAGCGATTCACAGAGGTTCTTATCACTGAGAACCCGGAAAACAGAGGCTTTGCCGCTGCTGTAAACCAAGTCCTTGATGAAGATATCGCAAAATACAGCGTATTATTGAACACGGATACGATTTTACAAAAAGATGCAATCCACATATTGTATTCATTCTTAGAACAACATAAAGACGTTGGAATTGCGGGTGCCCAGCTTCAAAAACCTGATGGTACACGGCAACATAGTTACGATAATTACCCCACCCTTGCAACAGAGCTTTTTAACAAAAGTTTATTACGATGGCTTTCCCCTTCCAAATATCCAAGCAAAAAACAAGAAATAATTCATCCTGTAAAAGTCGAATCAGTCATCGGAGCCTGCCTTATGATCAGGAATGACGCCATAAAGCAGGTGGGTAAATTAGACGAAGATTATTTTTTCTTTATCGAGGAAACTGACTGGTGTTACCGTATGCAGAAGGCTGGCTGGAAGGTGTATCATGTACCTGATGCTAAAGTTATTCACTTAGGCGGAGAAAGCAAGAGGAGGGCGCCCTGGCAATCACAGATTGAATATTGCCGTTCGCTGTATATCTTTTTTGAAAAAAACAAATCCACTCCGTCGTATATCACGTTCAGGACATTCTACCTGGGAAAGATCATTTTGAACCTAATAGCAAACGGGATAGGCAATTTATTCGTTTTATTTCAAAATCATAAAATGCGTTATCGCCTGATGATATACTCAAGGCTTTTCTGGTGGCATCTGTTATTATGCCCTGACTGGATGGGGTTAAGACCTGTAAAAAGATAAAAGTTAATATTTAGAAACGTGTGAATGAGGATATGCTGAAAAGCCCTTGAAGATATTTTTGAGAAAAGTACCATTCATGTCAGGCGCTCTAAAGCAGCTACTGCAGCCTTTACCGCATTTTCTTCTCCAGTCCTTAAGCTTTCCTTTGTTATCTTTCCCAGCCCACCCCTGTTAACGACGCCTGTTATACACCCTCCTCTGAGTCCCATTGAAGCAGTGAGCGTTAAGACAGTTGACGATTCCATTTCATAGTTTAACACATTGAGCTTCTGCCATTCTTTTGTAGCGCCCTGAAACCTTCTCAGCACATATTTTGTGAATGAATCATACCTCTCCTCGCCTGGATAAAAGGTATCCGAAGATGCTGTTATACCTACATGGTATTTTACCTTTGCTTTCTTTGCTCCTTCTATAAGGGCATTAAGTATCTCATAATGGGCAACTGCTGGATACTCAATAGGCGCATAATGTGTTGACGCACCATCAAGACGTACAGAACCAGAGGTAATAATGACATCGCCGATATTTATATAATCCTGAATGGCACCGGTTGTCCCCACCCTGATAAATGTACTAATTCCAAGTTGTGCAAGTTCATCAACAGCTATTGATGTAGAGGGACCGCCTATTCCAGTAGAAGTAACCAGTAGTTTCTTTCCATTTATCTCTGTAAGATATGTACAAAATTCTCTTTTCCACGCTAACTTCTCGTTGCGTGTTCCATAAGCCGCTGAAATCGCTTCAGCAATAATCTGAGACCTGAAAGGGTCTCCCGGCAACAATGCGAGCTTTGCCCCCTGAATTTTCTCATTGTCAAGGTCTAAATGATATACACTGTTCATTTCATTACTCCAAAAATATCATATAATAAGCACTCAATTAAAACATTGCTGCCGTTTGTTGAAGAATAAACAACCATCTAAATTTATATGATGATTACAATATACTGTCAACTGTTTTATGTAAATTTTATTTTCCTTGTTACTTGCTGTCTAATCCGGTATGTAAATACCTCTGCAATATATCCAAACTTGAATGTCCCGTCATCCCTTGCAATACAACTGCACCTATGCCATACTTGCTCAGTGGTATCTACATAAGAATCCAAACTTGCCAACTTGTTTTTAATTCTAAATATTCTCCTTCCTGAGAACTGGTTACGGCATCATTCCACCATGTTCAAGGAAAGTTAATGGTATGGCTGACATGGAGAATGTTTATTACTGTAAGCAAGAGTGGAACGACTAGCAGTTGTAATCTAACAAATGTGTCAACTTACCCTCACAACTCCTGAGACCATTCGTAATCTTTCTGAGAGGAAGCGCTCATCCAGGTTAGCAAAACAACATAGCTATGAATTATCTCAACAAGAAAACTATCGGGGAAAAAGCCCCGAATCCTTCCTGCCATTGGAATTTTCCTCTAATCCAGTCCCTTTTGTTAATAAATTTTGATGAATTTGCTTTTATATTTCTTACCAAATCAGATAAGGCAATTGCAGGTCTTAGACTAAGAAGAATATAGATATGATTTGGTATACCGTTAACAATATAAAGTTTCTGGTTTTGTCCTTTAACAATTCCCGTTATATACTTATACAATGCGTCTTTCCAATCGTTTCTTATAAGATTTTGTCTTCCTTGAACTGCAAAGATAACCTGAATATATATTTGTGTGTAGGTATTTGCCATAGTAATACCATTTCATTCCCGAAGAACTTATATCGCTCATGACGGAGCTTTTAATGAAATTAACAATATTTTCTATTAATATCTTGCCACTATGGGGCTGATTAAATAGCTATTTCTGGTCTAATTATTAAATAGTCTCTTAACAAAAATAGGTGATTATAAAAGATTTGACACTAAAAAGCACAACTTACGAACGATTAAGTGGAATAGAATAGTATGTCTATTGTTATATCTAAATTCCATTTCTTT
>Ga0209212_1007576_pt1 | contig 11946 bp, 9 predicted proteins | sample RifGroC2_FD_183996 | JGI IMG/M metagenome (GOLD analysis project Ga0209212, IMG submission 183996) | Groundwater microbial communities from Rifle, Colorado, USA - Groundwater C2 (SPAdes) (version 2) | ecosystem: Environmental > Aquatic > Deep subsurface > Groundwater | place: Rifle, Colorado...
TTCCGTTTCTGGAGGGAAAGAGCAGCATCGGACGGCTTGGCATAGATATTCATGCGACCGCAGGAAAGGGAGACGTCGGTTTCTGCAACACCTGGACGCTGGAAATCTCCGTGCGACAGCCGGTGCGAATCTACGCTGGAATGCCCATCGGGCAATTGATCTACTTCGAAATCTCCGGAGAGGTCGAAATTCCTTATTCCAGCAAGAAGACCGCCAAATACAACAAGCGGGGGATCAAGCCCGTTGAGTCGATGATGTGGAAAAACTTTCGGTCATGAATTTCCTTGAGCATCTGCAGAGTATTCAGAAAAAGCAGCAGTCTCTCCTCTGCGTCGGTCTGGATACTGACCCCTCGCTTCTCCCCCTCCACCTGGGGTCAACTCCCCAATCAGTTCTTCAGTTTAACAAAGAGATCATAGCGGCCACCCACGACCTCGTTTGCGCATACAAGATGAATCTGGCGTTCTATGAAGCACTCGGGAAAAACGGCTGGGATGTGCTTCATGAGACGATGGCCATGGTTCCTTCCGGCATCGTGACTATCGGAGACGGAAAGCGGGCAGACATTGGGAATACCAGCGAACAATATGCCAGGGCGTTGTTTCGCGATCTCAATTTCGGCGCGATCACTGCGAATCCTTATATGGGCGCCGATTCAATTGAGCCCTTCTTGCGGGAGGAGGGCCGCGGGGTCTTTGTGCTTGCTCTGACGTCAAATCCGGGTTCGAAGGATTTTCAACGGCTTAAGGTCGGTTCAGCTCCATTGTACAAGAAGGTCGTTCAGACTGCGAAGAAGTGGAATACAAGAAAGAACATCGGCCTTGTCGTTGGAGCGACACACCCGCGCGAGCTGAAGGAGATTCGTTCCATGGTTCCCGAAATGCCGATCTTGATTCCGGGGATTGGGAAACAGGGAGGAGATTTGAGGCAATCGATCAAATACGGGTGCGATAAGGAGGGACTGTCAGCTCTGATCAATGTGGGCAGATCGGTTCTTTATGCCTCCAAAGCGGAAGATTTTGCCGCCGCGGCCCGTTCTGAGGCACTCAGGATAAACAATGAGATAAACAACTATCGGGGAACTATTTAGAGGCGTTTTCGATTTTTGATTTCCGATTGCCGATTTACGATGTACGATTTGTGATTTTCTGATTTCTGACTTCTGATTTCTGTTCTCTTTCCTTTCTTTGGGGGGATCCAATTCACGAACGATTTCTCAGATACGTCTGGACCCGCGGCCTCTTTCGATCTTCCGGGCTGCGGACAACCGACGGCCGCGCCGTTACCATCCTCGCTCCGGGCAGGCTTGTCGACGGCGCCGGACCCGATGTACGTGATGCAGTCATCAAGATAGGCCCGACCACGTTTGCCGGCGACGTTGAGTTTCATCAGGATTCCGTCGGATGGACTCAACACGATCATCACCTGAGGCCCTCCTATAACCGCGTGATCCTCCACGTCGTCTTCAATGGCTCACGCCGGCACAGATCCGCCATAACAAAGAGCCGCCGTACTGTTCCGCTTCTTGTTCTTCTTCCCTATCTGTCCGCTCCGGTCAATACGCTCTGGGATTCTTTCCTTCAAGACGAGCGCACGGCCGCCTCTCTTGCATGTTTTGGAATGAACAGAAACGTTCCGCAGAATGAGATCGAACAGTGGCTTCACAGGATGGACATCGAGAGACTGGAACTGCGGATCTTGCGATTGCAGGAACGACTGAGAGAGCTTGTGGCAGAATCGACGCAGAAGCTGGCAGAACCCTTGCGGAATTACGGCAGTCCAAGGGAGGAGGGATTCCCGGAAGAGATTCCGGCCCCATACCCCGAACTCTCGCGCGGCGTTCTCGCTGACAGACGTTTGTGGGAACAGGTTCTGTATGAAGGAATCATGGAGGGACTTGGTTACAGCCGGAATCGGATTCCATTCGTCCGCCTTGCAAAGGCTGTTTCTTTGAACTTCGTTCGGTCACGCGGACTTCAGAACAATCACCTGGCACTCACAAGTCTCCTGTTTGGAATCAGCGGCCTGCTGCCGACGGCGCGGTCCTTGAACGAGAAAGCATCCCGAATCTACGTGAGGTCATTATCCCGGGGATGGAAACCGTTCCGGAAGGATCCTTCTATCAAGCACATTCATCCTGCCGAATGGCAGTTTTCACCCACCCGGCCGCACAACTTTCCTACCCTTCGCATGTCCGCCGCCCCGGGAATTATTCGAAATATCCTCACTTATGAAATGTTCCGACGGGCAATCGGGCGTATGAAAAGCCCCGCCCCTGCAGAGGAGATCATCCGGGACCTTCAAGAGCTTCTCCTCATCGATCCGGATGAATTCTGGGCCAACCATTATCATTTCGACAGGGCAACGAAGAGGCCGATTCGTGCACTCGGAATCTCACGAATCAACGATATACTTGTCAACACATTCTTTCCTCTTTCGCTCCTCTACGCACGGGTATTCACAGATGTACATGTAAGAGAGGGAGTGCTTGCACTACGCAGGGCTTTTCCGGTTCTCAGTGAGAACAGCAGCACAAGGGTAATGAACCGGGAGCTTTTCTATGGGAAGAAAGCGCTCGGCACACTTCCTTTACAGCAGGGATCGATTCAGCTTTATCGGTATTATTGCACGAAGGGGCGGTGTGGCGAATGTGAGATTGGCAGGCGGGTGTTGTCGGGAGTTTCCCCCCGACGGTGAGGCAACTACGTCTTCTGCTGCTTTTTCTTCGCGGCGGGAAAGAGGACATTATTGAGGATCAGCCTGTAGCCGGGTGAGTTCTTATAGAGATTGAGGTCGGTAGGCGGATCTCCAACCTGATGTTGGTAATCTTCGGGGTCGTGCCCTGCGTACCATGTGAATGTCCCGCGCCCAAAATTGCCGTGGAGGTATCGCACTTCCTCTGTCCCTTCCCTCTCCGCAAGGACCACAACAGTACGTTTGATCAATTTCTTCCGAAATGCTGTCGTTTGTCCCATGAATCCCCGCACGATATTCACGTGATCCTGGGTAAGCATTGTCGGCACCGGATCATATTTGGCCGAAAATTCAAAGAGCGTGAAATAATCCGTCTCAGGATCCCTGATCGCGGGAGGATCGCTCGGAGGAATGTCGATGTCGGAGTATTCATAACGCAGCGGGTTCATGTCCAGAGTGAAATTCTCGAACGCCAACGACTGCGCAAAGTTCAGTTTCCCTTGTGCATCCCGATCCGGCGGATCGCCATCAAACATGGCATCACAGATATCGATGCCCCCCGCTGCAAGGGCGATGTCGTAACTGTCTGTCGCGGAGCACATGGCAAACATGAATCCGCCCTGGTCGATGAAGTCGCGTATTGCCAGAGCAACGGCTTTCTTCTCATCGGAGACTTTTCGATAACCCAGGCGCTTTGCCTCGCGTTCATAGAGCACCTGCTGTTGAACGTACCATTGGGCATTCCGGTAGTTTGAATAGAATTTCCCGTACTGGCCGGTGAAGTCTTCGTGGTGAAGGTGGAGCCAGTCGTATTCCGAGAGCTTTCCCGAAAGGACCTCCTCATCCCAGATCTTTGTATAAGGGATTTCTGCGTACTCCAGTGCCAGGGTCACAGCATCATCCCATGGCTTGAAATTGGGGGGAACATACACTGCAATCTTCGGCGCCTTTTCCAGCCGGACGACATCCATGTTATTGTCATCGCGCTGCACCTCGGCATAGAGGGCGGCGGCCGCGGATCCGTCAAGCGTCTCGAACGAAACTCCCCTGATTCTGCATTCCCGCGCAAGCACCTCGGCATAGTCCGCAAGGAACGATCCGCCCCTGTAGTTCAACAGCCAGTCGACGACACCCTCTTTTTCCAGCAGCCAGAAGGCGACCCCGTATGATTTCAAGTGGTCGCTTTGTTTCAGATCCATCGGGATCATGAGTTTGCTTTGCCCCGCAGCGTTCCCTGAGCAGAGGAGAAACGAAAGAATAACCGTCCATTGCTTCATAATGCATCCCCTCTCAACATGCGGATCCGCAAACGCGCCTTATCGACATACAGGGAGTGTGGATATTTTTCCAGAAGCCGCTCATATGCTTCAATCGCCTTTTCCCTGTTCCTCAATTGCGATTCGTACACTTCTCCGATTCGCATTTGTGCCCGGTCGCTCAGGATGCTCAACGATTGCGCGGCCACACCGGAAAACGATTCCAGCGCCTCCATGGGTCTGCCGAGAAGAAGCTTCAATTCAGCTGTTTTCATCTTTGCATCATCAACGATCAAAGCGTTCGGAAAAAGCTTCATACATTCCTCAAACTGTGCAAGAGCCTCGGAGTATTTACGCTGCTTCATGAGTAAATCGGCACGCGCAAAGCTCGCGAGGGCGCTGGGGTTGGCAAATTTGTTTTCCTGCAGGAAGTAAAGGAACTGCAGGGCATCATTCGCCAGATCGCTCGTGCTGCTCGCTGCAAATATCTGGAGTTTTGTTTCTGCCGAATCGTACGCCGCTTCAAAGTAGTCAAGTTCGGCGAGGGCTGCGAGCGCCTGCTGCTTGATATCAGGATTCCTGTCATGCATAAGCTTCAGGTATTGTCCCCTTGCATCGACGAGATCGTTCCTGGCGGTCGACACCTGGCCGATCCGCAGGGAAGCCTCGCTCGCAAGAGGATGGTGGGGTTGAAGTGTCCTGACCTTTTCGTAGGCGGCCCGTGCACCATCCAGATCAAAGAGACGTTCTTGTTTGATGACACCGATGCGAAAGTATGATTGTGCCGCAAAGTCCGAACCGGGATAATCGTTGATGATCGCCTCATAGAGACGAAGGACACCCCCGAACCCCTGGGGCGTCTCCGAAACCGGCCAGGCCGGATCGGGCAGGGCAGCCCGAGAACCTGAGGTATCCGGCCCCGCAACTGTCTCCTCGCGTGCCCGGGCGTACCCGAATCGTGCAAAGGGAAACCTTGCGCCACCGGGGTATTGTTCAACGACTTCCTGAAACGCCTTCGCGGCCGCTTCATACGCACGTTCCTGTGCTGCTGTCTGGCCGAAAGCGAACAGTTCGTTCCCCGAAGCTTTTGTGAGTTTGTCGATGACCCTGTATTCATCCAGAGCGGCGGAGTATTCCTTCACCTCCATCGAGAGCCATGCGGCCATCCGGCGCAATGGAATGCTTTCGCCGCGCCGGTTCTTCTCTGTCTCAACAACCTTTCTCGCCTCCAGAAGTGCCTCCGGACGGCTGATCATCATGGACATCCGCGACTGAATCGACTGCAGCTGATCGGGGCGGGCATTGAGTATTGTTACGTACTCTTGGGTTGCGTCGCCATATTGCTGGAAGACAGAATACAACGAAGCAAGATCTTCGGAGAACTGATCGTTCTTGCCTGTTCCTTTCCTTGCGTCAAGGAACAGCTGTATTGCACGGTCGTAGAGCCGGAACTCCATGAGCTTTGAGGCAACGATCCGGTAGAATGAAGGATTCCTTGGATCGGTTTTGATCACGAGCTGCCAGAGAGAGTCTGCCTTGCGTTCATCCCCTTTTAAATAGTAGACTCCCGCAAGTTCGGAAAACATGCTCGGGTTGCCCGGCTTCCCTGAGATCCAGTCCTGAATCAGGTCGATGGCCTTGTCATATTGTTTCAGCTGCGTGAAGCCGCGTCGGAGTCCCTCAAAGAATACGACATTCTGCGGGTAGCTGAGAAAGAGGGCTTCGTACAGTTCCGCGGCCTGTTCCCAATCGCCGTTTTGTTCAAAGCTTTGCGCCAGCCGCAGTTTTATCGCGGCGTCGTCATTCTGCGCAAACGCTATGCCAAAAACGGAAATAATGGCAATGACCCAGGATAACAGAACCCGATTTCTCATAATGTTCCAAAGGAACGGCGATGCCTGAAGGTTTCCACCCATCATCACCGTTTCGCGTCGACCTCCAGCCCTTTTGTGTATTGCTCCAGATAATATCGCGCCTTTGCCGTATCACCCAGTTGTTCGTACATCTGGGCGAGCTGCTGATCGGCAGGCAGCATATTATCTGGAATTGCCACCAGTTTCTCAAGCCTTGCAATGCCCTCGCGGGTCTTCCCCTGTCTCAGGGGAACCTGAGCAAGGGCAAAATACGCATTCCAATAAGAAGGATTCAAGGCAATCGCCAAGCGGAGCTCAGCTTCGGATCGCTCAAATTGACCGACCATCATCAGCGCCCATCCGAAGTGATGGTGTGCCCGCGAAGAAAGCGAGTCGAGTTTGACGGCACGCTCGATCAACGGTCCGCCCTGTTGCGCGTCGCCGCGGATGAGAAACTGCCAGCTTCTTTCGGTCAGCCAGTTCACCTCCTTTGAGGTGACGTGAATCCGGTCGGGACCGTAATTAAAAACTTCCATGATCTCAGGCGTCACTTCATTCGTTTGAAACATCGCATTCACGTTCACCACTTCAAACCAGTTCCTGAGAAGAGCCAGATGGGTTACGCCTTGTTGCGTGAGAAAACCATACAGCTTGTTGAGATTTCCGATATTCTGAATCATTTCAGGCGAGATCAGTCCCACCATATCCACTATTCTCCGTTCTGAATAGAACGCAATGGCCCCCACGTCGTGCGTGGCGACGACAGCATCCTGCGGAAGCTTTTCCCTCAGCCAGTGTGCCGTTCGGACCTGCCGGTCTGATATATACTTGCAGTAGTCTTGATAGACATGCCGGTTTTGCCAAGACCCGTAGGCAAATGCTCCGACGAAAATGACAGAGAGGACGATTTCGAGTCGTCGGACCGTTTCTTCCTTGCGAAGAAGTGTCTTCTGAAGAAGAGTGACGACAGCACCAACGCCGCTCATTCCCAGCAAAACGATCACCGGAAGAAGAGGCATCATGTATCGCCCGTTCTGGTACAAATAGGGAAGCTTCATCCAATAGGCCAGGAACATCCCAACGGCGAACAACACCGGTATCAACAGCAAGTTCGTCCTCCGCCGCGCCAGATCGACAAGAAGAGCAATCAAGCCAACAGCCGCAAACGGCGCCAGAACGACCTGGGTGCCCTGGAAAATATACTTCATCACTTCCAGCGGGAAGTTTATTGTACTCGTTGAATAGTATTTCAGCTTTGCCGCGTACGTATTGGGAAGAAGAGAGCCGGAGAGCAGGAAATTGAAGAGGATATAGCCGGCGCCGATGACAAGCGCAATAATCACAGCCCTTCCGATCCACGGGGAAGATTCATACTCTTTCTTCTTGCCCCGAAGAATAATTGCTCGATAGACCCAATCTGCAGCAATGGCACCGAAGAGGATAACCGCCTCGGGTCTCGCCCAGATCAAAAGACCCGCGGAAATGCCCAGAGCGATCGGGCGTTCGGAGAGATAGTAATGAAGTGAGGCAAGGATCAAGAGAATGAAAAGCGTGGTCTCCATTCCGGAGAGTGCGACCCATTGGAGGCGCGGTTCCCATACGAAAAGCAGCGTCGCAGTTACGGCTGCGACCATCCCGCCCGAAAAGAGCCTTTCTGAAAGGCGAAACATGAATAAGGCCCCGACGAGAAAACAGGTGACCCCCAAAACGTAGCTCAGAACCATTTCATTGTTCGTGACAAAGAAACCCGCGGCAAGAATCACTGTGTAGAGAGGAGCCGTCGATCCCGATGTCGCCATTTCGCCCTTGTAGTAAGAGAAACTCCCATAGTCATGGAGGTTCTTGGCAAATTGCAGATGGATCCACGGGTCGTCCAGCGGGAACCCAAAGCTGCCATTGGTATAGTAGGCAAACGACGCCGTCAGCACCGACATCAAAAGGCCCGCGAGGAGAAGAAGGGTCATAACAACATGTTTCGGATGAAGCTTCATGAGACTCCCTGATAAGAATGAGATGCCGGTGGTTTTTCCCTGGCACGCAGAAGTTGAACACAAAGAGCAATGAAAAGTGCAAGCACCGCCAGCGGCTTTGGCCCATGGAAGAGAATGCTTTCCCAGGTTCGCCATTGAATTTCCGGATCGAACAAGACGGGCGACCGATCAATGAAAACAAATCCGGTCGGCAAGGCGACAATCGAGAATACGATCCAGAAGAAGGACAACGGAATCGTGAGCATTCCTTTTTTTATTTGATGATAGAGAAGAACGAAGAAAGGAATTATCATGACATATTGATGTTCCCAGACATGCTTATAAAAAAGAAAGTACGCAAGGATCCACAGAAGAAGAAGGGCCATTCCCGAGTCCCGGGACGTCCTCACCGTCACAACAAGAGCCAATGCCACAAGATCAGCATCTCATTCATTGTTTCGATTCTCAATGCAAATTCATGGACAAAATCGCTCCACACCCCGGCGGATCTCAGAACAACCACTCCGAGCAGCGCTGCGAATCCCTGATTGCCGAAGAGGGTCTGGGCTTTTATGCTTTCGGTAAAGTTACGCGAGAAATCCGCCAGCGAACCGGGTTGCGCGATGAAATAGGGAATGGCAATTGCTGTGGAGATGGCTCCTGCTGCAACGACGAATTTCCATCTCCCTAATTTCAGCAGGACGGGGACAAAAACACCCGAGTTCGATTTCACCATCAGGGAAAGCACCCAGGAGATATCCCCCGGCCGTTCACGTCCTTTCATCCATGCGAGCATGCTCCAGAAGAGAAGACTTCCCATGAGAAACGAGAACTGACCCATATAGAGCTCGAGATAGTATGGACTGAACAAAAGCCATAATCCCGTCGCTTCCGCGGCAGACCGTGCATCGGAGAAAAGAGAACGGGTCAGAAGAATATTCAGGAGGAGAAGCCCTTCCTGGATGAGAACCCAGAGGATATATGAAATATCCGGACGAAGCAGAATCGAAAGAAGGCCGATTGTGCCCGCAACAAACGGATGGTAACGATAAGGATTGTAGTAAGGTACGATCTGTTCAACCGGTTTCGTGGAATAGACACTCACTCCGTCAACAAGATTTTTCCCTGCCTGAACGACCGAGTAGAAATCCACGCCCTGTCCCGAACGGTGTTGTGCATCGTCAAAGAGAGGATTGAGGAACCCCCATTGAAGTGAAAGCAGCATACTGAGGTGCAACAATACTCCGGCAACAAGGATAACCTTGCCTGATTCAATGCCGAGCCGGGGTGATGACATGGAAGGAGAGGACCTTAGACGCGTTGAAAAACTGCGACGTTCCAGGCGAGAGTGGGTTTCTGATAAAGAAGTTGAAACCCGTGTTGAGTGATCTTCTGATTCATAAGCTCCCAATCGTGCCAGAACGGGTGGAATTTTGCCCGGAATAGTTTCAGAATCGAAATTTGGAGCTTGAACATTCCTCCGACGAGGAAGTTATTCCTGGGATGAACAATGCCGTAGATTCGTTTGGTTTTTCCCAATGACTTCTCCAGCAGGCGGTCGAGATCTCCATAGCAGCAAACGACTTTATCCAAAACAGTGATGTCGGCGTCGGGAAGGGAATCTGCAAGTTCGACAAAATCGCCATGTCTGTATGAGACTTTCTCCTGCAGGCCCAGGGTTGATGAGAATTCCCTGGCCTTTTCAAGCATTCCCTCGGCAACATCGATTCCCATTGCCCCGGCGGCTCCTTCCTGCAGCAGTGTAAGATGAAGCGACCCGACTCCGCAACCGATATCAAGGATGTTTTTCTCCCGAACCGTCTCTTTTCTGATCCCGTCAAGAAGCAAACGCTGTACTTTCTCAAGCCCCTTCTTGCGAAACCGTTTCGCATATCTCCGGGCCCACTTCGAGAAGAAGTCGTTGGTTCCACTGCATTGGGGGGATGTGCAACAGTTCATGAATGCCCCCCGGAGTTCTTGAGCACAAAATCGATTTCGAACAGTTCATACGAAGTCTTCTTCATTCCCAGTCGCTCGTATGTTTCCTTTGCCCTTTCATTCTCTTTCTCGGCGTACAAACGCAATCCGCAAACATCCTTCCTGCTCTTTGCTTCCCGTTCAATGAATTGAAACAATGTCTTGAAAACCCCCTTCCCCCTGTATTCCTCCAGTACGTAAACGCTCTGAATCCACCAGAACGTCCCGTTCCTCCAATCGCTCCATTCATAGGTGATCATAAGCTGTCCGACAACCGTCCCCCCTATTTCCGCCACGTAGTATATCCCTTTTGACGGGTCTCCCAGCACCGCCTCGACGCCCAAACGCAGCACTTTGTGTTCCAGAGTGCGGTGCTCGGTTTCCAGGGCCATAAGCGCATTGAATTTGGCGATCAGAGGGCCGTCAGCAGGCGCTGCAGGGTGAATCGTGATGGAAGGCATAAGTCAGTCAAAATATAGGTGAACCTGAAGGGAGAATCAATTCTAACAGGTGTCGTTTGCGTCAAGAGTCGCTCTTGCGTGTGATCATGAGTACATTTGAACCACATCCGGAAGGGAAGCCGCCGTCCCCCGGTCCGGTGCGGCCCGCGTCGGGAAAGGAAACCCCTATTTCATGGATTTTTCAACATGAGATCAACTTATCTTCCTTCCAAGTGGCAACTTTCGATCACGTTTTGCATCTTCAGGTACATTCCAAGGGGGGAAGTCCAGCCCTCTTCCTCAACAATCATCACCTTTCTCACATGAAGGAGTTACTATGAACAAGATCATCACCCTTCTGATGATTCTTCCTGCCTTCGCACTTCTGGCTCAAAAGCAGGTCTCGACTGTCAATCCGTCGAAGCCCAAAGTCGGCGATTCAGTTCTCCTTAGCTACGACGCGGCCGCAAAAGCTGCGAATCTCCGCGATGTCAATGAAATTACGGCAGAAGCCCTCCTTATCAAGGAAAAGGGGATGCCGGAACTGGTGGAAGTTCCGTTAACAAAGAAAGGAACGTCGTGGACAGGATCTTTCAAGATTACTGACGAGGTCATGCTCTTTCTTCTTCGCTATGCATCCGGTGAAAAGACCGATGACAATGGCGAGAACTCCTGGGATGTGTTTGTTTATGACCAGGGGCAACCGCGTCGAGGAGCGTACTACTTCCGCTCCATGATCAATCGGTCGTCAAACTATGCGGGCTTTAAGCGTCAGAAGAACGACGATGCCATGAAAACGGATCTTGCGAAAGAGCTCGAGCTTTACCCCGACAACTGGCGGGCGAGGACCTTCGAATGGGGTCTCGCAAGAAGGGCGAACCCGGGAGAAGAAACCGACAATAGAGTGAAGAAGGAGTTGGCCGATCTTTATAAAAAGTTTGCAGACGATGAAGAAGCCGTTTCCCCTCTCCTTTACTGGTTCCAGCAGATTGGACAAAAGGAGAAGGCGGATGAGATCGAGGCATCGTGGAAGACAAAGAACCCGAAAGGGATGGTCGCTCAGGCAGCAGCACAACGGGCTGTGTTCGCAGAAAAGGATCCAGTGAAAAGAGTGGAATTACTGGAGAAGTTCCTGGAAGAATTCACTCAAAAAGATAACAACATGAAAGACCTGCTTGTGAGTTTCTGCATTCAGGCGAAATTGTACGAAAAGGCGGTCGCGATCGTCGACGCACAACCAAATCCCAATGGCAATATCTACAATAGCCTCGCCTGGCCCTCTATTGAGAAGGGTGAAAACCTTGAACGGGCTGTCGCATGGGCGAAGAAAGGCCTCGACCTCCTCAAGAGCGGAAAGGCCGGAGAAAAACCTTCGTACGTCAGTTCAAGGGATTGGAAGCGGAACCAGGACGTCAGCATCGGGTATATTGCAGATACCTACGCGTACGGCCTCTTTCAGATGGGAAAACTCGCCGAGGCAGAGAAAGCTTACAAAGAAGCTTACGACCTGACGAAAGGGTCCAACGCCAACATCAACGGGCGTCTCGTACAGTGCTATGTCAAGAATGGCAAGCACGATGAAGCCATGGATGTCGCGGACGCCTGTATACTCAAAGGAAAATCGGACAGTATGCTGGTTGCCAACTACAAAGCGGCATATGTTGGAAAGCACGGCTCCCCGGACGGTTTCGATGCGCTGCTGAAGAAATCCACCGATGTCGCCAAGGACGAGACTCGGGCAAAGACCAAGAAAGAG
>Ga0209212_1007578_pt1 | contig 11943 bp, 12 predicted proteins | sample RifGroC2_FD_183996 | JGI IMG/M metagenome (GOLD analysis project Ga0209212, IMG submission 183996) | Groundwater microbial communities from Rifle, Colorado, USA - Groundwater C2 (SPAdes) (version 2) | ecosystem: Environmental > Aquatic > Deep subsurface > Groundwater | place: Rifle, Colorado...
CTATAGCAATAAATATGAGATTCAAACCGCAGGTTGCAATCGGTTCCGGTGGTTACGCAGCCGGTCCGGCAATTTATGCATCTTCATTGTTGAGAGCTAAAGTTATACTGCTCGAGCAGAACAGCTACCCGGGAGTAACCACAAGAATGTTGGAGAAATATGCTGATGAAATCCATATAAGTTTTGAAGATTCTAAGAAATATTTAAAGAATGTAGAGAAAATTTTTACAACCGGAACCCCGGTAAGAGAGAGTCTGAAAAGCATTGATAAAACATCAGCTTTGAAAAATTTCGGTCTGGATCCTTTAAAGAAAACTTTGCTTGTACTTGGCGGCAGCCTGGGCGCAGCCTCAATTAATGAAGCGGTTTCAGGTTTAATTAATTTCTTTATGGAAAAAGATATACAGGTTATATGGCAAACAGGTAATTATTATTTTCCAAAGTACAAACACCTGTCTTCAAAAAACATAATAGTAAAAGATTTTATTAAAGAAATGAATTTCGCTTACTCGGCTTGTGATCTTCTCTTGGCTCGCTCTGGTGCTAGTACCATAGCCGAGTTGCTGACGCTGGTGATTCCTGCGATATTGGTCCCCTCTCCCAATGTTGCAGCGAATCACCAGTATTTTAATGCTAAATCTCTTGCTGACAAGAATGCAGCAATACTCGTGGAAGATTATTTGTTAAAAGATAAACTAAGTGAAATTCTTTCATCGGTTCTTTTCGATGACGAAAAGCTGGAACAGTTAAAAATTAATGCAAGAAAATTAAGCAAGCCCGATGCTGCGGAGATAATTGCCAATAGAGCAATAAAATTTGCGGAAGAATCATGAATGATAAAGCGGTAGCTAAAAAGGTATATAAATATAATATGTCTTTCTACTATCAATCTACCATAATTTATTTTGTTGTTTTTGTACTGTACATAATAATAAGAGGAGAATTCATAGAGGATTCATTCACTTTAATAACTAAGGATCCTATCATTTATTTTTTTGCGATCATCGTTTTTATTTCGGTTTTAAGCCTGTTGTATAATCTTTATAAGAACAGGCATATGGAAGTATCGGACGAACAAATTTCTTTTGTGGACAGGTTTAAAAGAAAATCTTTTAACTACGATGATATGATCAGGATTAAGATTTCTAAAAAGAGAGGGCCATCAAAAAGAAGTCCGTTAAGGCTTATAAGAATAAAACTAAAAAACAGAAGGCGGTTGGTAGTTATTCGCCCTTCTGATTATGAGAACGCAGATGAGTTGTTAAAATTTTTTGATGATCTCAGAATACGGATAGAGAAAATTTAGATGTTTAAAAATATCAGGAAGGTGCATTTTGTCGGGATCGGTGGAATAGGAATGAGCGGAATTGCGGAAATACTTCTTAACCAGGGTTTCGAAATAACCGGCTCAGATAAATCCTTATCGGAAGTAACAAAACGTTTATCAGACCTTGGAATAAAAATATACGAAGGACATTCACGGGAAAATCTTAAAGATGCAGATGTCCTCGTTTATTCATCTGCTGTTACAATAGATAACCCGGAAGTTAAGGAAGCAATTGCAAGAAAGATTCCTGTAATTAAGCGATCCGAAATGCTTGCTGAAACCATGAGGTTGAAGTATGGAATAGGCATAGCTGGAACGCACGGTAAAACAACTACAACTTCTATGGTTGGCTTAGCTCTTACAGAAGGAAACGTTGACCCGACAATAATTGTTGGCGGAAAATTAAGCGGGCTTGGCGGAACCAATGCACGTTTGGGCAACGGTGATTTTATTGTTGTCGAAGCAGATGAATTCGACAGAACATTTCTGAAGCTGACGCCTGTAATAGCCGCTATTACTACGCTGGAAAGCGAACACCTCGATACTTACAGAGATCTCGATGACATCAAATCCGCTTTTATCGAGTTTGCGAACAAAGTGCCTTTTTATGGGTTTGTTGTTATTTGTATGGATGAGCCTGCGCTTCAGGATATAATTCCACAAATAAATAAAAAGATTTTTACTTATGGGCTGACTGCCCAGGCTGATATTAGAGCAGTTGATATATCACATGAAAAATTTTTCAGTTCTTTTACTGTTAAGTATAAAGGAAAAGAGTTAGGAAAAATAAAGCTTAAAATACCCGGCGTTCACAATGTAAAAAACTCGCTTGTTGCTATTTGTGTCGGTATCGAGTTGGGGGTTGATTTCAAAGTTATAAAGAAAGCACTCGAATCGTTCGGAGGCGTTTACAGAAGATTTGAAGTTAAGTATGATAAAGAAATACTTGTAGTTGATGATTATGCTCATCATCCAACTGAAACCAGCGCAACGTTATCCGGAATTAGAGCAGGGTGGGACAACAGGCTTGTTGCTGTTTTTCAGCCTCATCTTTACAGCAGGACGAGAGATTTTTACCAGGAATTCGGCAGATCATTTCTTAATTCCGATGTATTTGTTTGTACTGATGTCTATCCTGCAAGAGAGGAAGCGATTAACGGTGTTACCGGAGAGCTTATTGCCAACGCAACCAAAAATTTCGGGCACAAAAACGTGATTTATATACCCGATAAAAATAATATTCCTGATGTTTTAAAAGGATTAAAACAGGATGGCGATATAATAATTACAATGGGAGCCGGAGATATCTGGAAATTCGGCGAGAAGTTTATCGGGATGCTTGAAAATTGATTATGGAAAGAGAAACAAAAATAAAAATTTTCGGAACGGCTTTTTTTATTATTCTTTTGATGGTATTGAGTTACCTGATTTATAAATCAAACGAAGTAAAGAGAATAAACGTGATTGAAAAGGTGCACGTAACAGGGAACAAGCTATTAGCAGAAAAGGATTATCTGAATTTTACAAAACTTAATAATTCACAGGTAAAAGGATTAACTCTCCCGGTAATAAAAGACAGATTTGAAAAACATCCTTATGTGTTAAGAGCGGATGTTAAATTTATCAATGAAAAAGAGGTCCAAATCTTTGTTACAGAAAAAAAGATTTACGGAGTGATCATAAAAGAGCCCGATCCTTTATTTATCTCTGAGAATTTTGAAGTGTTGCCGGTTATTCCTAATACGAAAATAACTGAAATTCCTGTGCTGAGTAATTTGAAGGAGAGAGCCAAGTTGAAACCTCTCTCCAAATTTAAGACCCCGGACATTTTACAAGCTTTTAAGATAATAGATGCTTCCCGGTTTACGAATACTAAAATGCTGAAGAGTCTTGCTGAAATAAATCTTAGGAACGGTGGGGATGTTGTACTAATGTTTTCCGGACTGAATATCCCGGTGATTTTTGGAAGAGGAAATGAAGCCATAAAAACAGTTTGCCTTGAAGCTGTTCTATCAAATTATTTTGAAGGGAATACTTTACTTGCTGAGAGCAGTTACCTTGATCTCAGGTTTAATAATGAACTTTATATCGGAAGAATGAAGAAAACGGAATTGTGAAATGAAAAAAGATATCATAGCCGGACTTGATTTAGGAACTACAAAAGTATGTGCTGTAATAGCCGAGAAGTTTGACGATAATCATTTTAATATTCTTGGTTTTGGTGTTGCACCTTCCGAGGGGTTGCACAAAGGTCTCGTGGCAAATATTGGCAAAACTGCCGAGGCGATAAAAGAAGCTGTCTCGATTGCATGCAACCGGGCTGGGTTAGAAATAAATACTATAAATGTCGGTGTTGCAGGCGAACATATAACATCCATCAGGCATAGGAATTATATTACGATAAGCAGTGAAGACCGGGAGATTACCAAAGCAGATCTGGAGAGACTTGAAGCAGATGTAAGAACAATTCGCATTCCTTCAGACAGACAGATTCTTCATATTATACCGGAAGAATTTTCAATTGATCACCAGGCAGGAATTGAAAACCCGATAGGGATGTCCGGGGCAAGGCTTGAAGCAACAAATCATATAGTTCTTGCTTCTATTCCTGCGATTCAAAACATAAAGAAGTCTGTAGAACGTGCAGGACTGCTGGTTAAAGATTATATACTGCAGCCGATTGCATCAAGCTCTTCGATTCTTGAAAACAGTGAAAAGGATTTAGGCGTAGCTTTAATTGATATTGGCGGAGGTACAACCGATATAGCGATCTTTCATCGCAAAGCTATAAAACATTCCAAAGTAATTGGAGTTGCCGGCAACCAGGTAACAAATGATATTAGGGAATCGCTTGGTGTCGTTACGGATGAAGCCGAACATCTTAAAAAAGAATTCGGCTATGCAACTGAAAGTGCAATCATAAAGGAAGAAGATATACTCATTAGGGGAGTAGGTGCCAGGGGAAATACAAAAATTCCCATTAGCCTCTTAACCCAGATTATTAGCCTCAGGATGAAAGAACTTTTTGTCCTGGTAGATAACGAAATAAGAAGTGCCGGTTTTAAAAACAAGATAAAAGCAGGAATAGTATTAACTGGCGGAGGATCTTTGTTAAAAGGATGCAGCGAACTTGCGGAAGAGGTCTTCGGTTTGCCGACAAGGATTGGGGTCCCCCAGGAACTTGGTGAAGGTTTATCTAATGAAATTGAAAGTCCCGAATTTGCCACTGTAGCAGGGTTGATTAGAGGAGTGCCGGGAGGCAGATCAAGCGAGTATCAATCTTTGATTAAGGTTAGAAGAAGAGGGGACAAGAATAAAATAACCCAGTTGGTAAAAAAGGTTCAGCAGTTTTTTGACGAATTATAATTAAAAAAAAGAAGGAGGAACAAAATGTCCCGATTTGCAACTCTTGATAGAGGAAAACCGATGTCAGCAATTCTGAAAGTTGTGGGAGTTGGGGGCGGAGGTTGCAATGCAATAGAGAGCATGATTGCAAGAGGCTTGACCGGTGTAGAGTATGTTGCAGTGAATACAGATTCACAGGTGTTAAACAGCAGCAGCGCCTCTCATAAAATTCAGTGCGGTGCAAATGTTACCCGTGGTTTAGGTGCAGGTGCCGATCCGAATGTAGGACGTAAATCGATAGAGGAAGATAGAGAAAAAATTGCCGAAGTTTTATCGGGGTCAGATATGGTTTTTGTGACTTCCGGTATGGGTGGAGGTACAGGAACAGGTGGAGCGCCGGTAGTTGCTTCTATTGCAAAAAGCATGGGGGCTTTAGTTGTCGGGATTGTTACAAAACCTTTCAGGTGGGAAGGTAAAAAAAGAATGCTGAACGCTGAGCAGGGTATCCAGGAATTAAAACAATATGTGGATAGTTTAATAATTATTCCTAACGAAAGACTCCTGAGTGTTCTTGATAAAGATATCAATGCTTTTGATGCGTTCGATAAACCGAATGAAATTCTTTATGAGGCAACGAGGGGAATAGCCGACATTATTACAGTTGAAGGTTTAATAAATGTTGACTTCGCGGATGTCAGGGCTGTAATGAACTCAAGCGGAGAAGCGCTAATGGGCTGCGGAACTGCCAATGGAGCAAACAGGGCGATTGAGGCTGCCCAGAAAGCAATCTCGAGCCCGTTGCTTGAAGGAGTAAATATTAAAGGAGCTAAAAGTGTTCTTCTGAATGTTACAGGCTCAAATAATCTTACAATGCAGGAAATTAATGAGGGCAATAATGTAATCTTCGAAGCTGCAGGAGAAGAAGCAAATGTAATATTTGGCTGTGTAAGAAGAGATGAGATGAATGACGCCGTTTCATATACCGTTATTGCAACCGGGTTCGATGCCTCACAGAAAGGATTTGGAGGAAAACACTTTAAAGTCTCTGTACAAAGAGAACCTGATTTCAGAGGTGGATTTAATTTTATGACAGAAGCTGAAATAGATAGAGAAGATCTTGAAGTTCCGACAATACTGCGGGTAAAGAAACCGAATACGACTTTAGGAAATAAAGAAGATGATCCTCAAACGGGGTTCAGCTTTGAATCATCGAGGTATAACTGGGCTAAAGAAAAAGCTGAGAAGAAAGAAGAAGAGGAAAAGGTAAACCAGGATAAAAATGATGATGAGGACAGCTCTTCATTTCTCAGAATGATTATGGATTAAAATTTATTCGTTATTAATATAGGGTAAGCGGCAGCAAAGTAATTAACTCTTAAAAGAGGTGAGCATGAATCTTCTTGAATTGCTCGGTATAGTTTTTCTCGTTGTGATTATTCTAAACATTATTATTGGAATATGGGCAATTAAAACTGCACTCTTTGGTGAAGAGGATTTGGAGGCTTATTCCGGGCGCTAAAATTAATTATTCGTCTGTAATTCTGGATTCGATAAGAACATTTTCATCATCAGCTAAGTTTGTAGTGATGATGATTCTGTTCGGACGACAACAGATTCTGCATTCTTCAATAAAATCCTGCTTATCAGCCACAGTTAAATCAACCCAAACAGTATTCTCCACTCCACAGTACTGGCATCTCCAAACAAGGTCGTCATCTGTTTGCATCTTTTTACCTTTGAAATCAATATTCTTAACTCGTCAAGAATTTATTTTGATCTTATTTAAAATTAACAAACTGAGTAGGGAAACTAAGATCTGCATCCTTTATCGTCTTAATTATAGCCTGAAGGTCATCTATCTTTGAGCCCTGAACTCTTATCTGTTCATCCTGAATTTGTGCGTTAACCTTAAGCTTAGATTCCTTTATCATCTTAGTAATTATTTTAGCATCATCTTTCGATATGCCGTTCAGCAAATTTAATTTCTGCCTGAGCCTTCCGTTAGCAGCCGCTTCAGGTTCATCCATCTTCAATGCTTTTATAGATATTCCTCTTTTAATAAATTTCGATTGAAGAATATCTATACTTGCTTTTCTGGAATAATCATCCCGCGTATTTATAATAATGTTTTTGTCTTTCTTGTTTAATTCTATTGTGGTATTGGAATCTTTAAGATCGTACCTTTGATGTATTTCTTTTATTGCCTGGTTAACGGCATTATCCGCTTCCTGCAAGTCAATTTCAGATACGATATCCATTGAATGATTTTGAGCCATTTGGATTAGCTATAATTTTTTAGATTCAAATGTTGAAATAAAAATAACTAAACTCCTGCTCAACCGAAAGGGATATTCGGTTCACACTTAATTTGTTGTTTCGCTTTTCTTTAAAATAGTAGTATTCAAATGAAAAAGTTCTTCAAAATACCTTTTGCTTTGAAGCGAAAGAAAACCAAGGCTAAGAAATTGCAGAGATACAATCAGAGAAATTCCTCCTACAAAAAAAGCATATGGCTTTCTCCTGAATATTTCAGCTACGGCAATTGAAAATCTTTCATCAAAATAATTTCCTGTGGTGGTTACTTCCGGATAAATTGCCAAAGTGTTTATAATCAACCATACTATTATGTAAAGAGCTAATATTAATAGTACAAGACCGATAAGCATGAAAAAAATATAGGGTCTTAGGATAAATCCCGACATTAAACCCGAAAGTATTCCTCTGGTAAAACGAATTTTGGATTTTCTTGCAGAAGGAGTTGCTTTTTTGTAACTCCAGTCAAGATGGGCAGGGATTTCAACAATTCGTCCTCGTAATAAAAGAGTTTTATAAATAATTTCAGGATTGATCTCAAAGTCCTGTGCCTTAAGACTAAGGTTTTTCAGAAACTTGCTGTTGTATGCCCTTACCATTCCGGTAAAGGTGTGAATTTTTTGGTGAGAGAGAAGTGAAAGGAATTTATTAACAACCCTGCTGAGCAAATCCCTGGTAAACGGAACATCGGTTACTTTTCCTTCCTTCATATATGGAGAAGCAATTACAACATCGGCGTTGGTTTCAACAATTGTGTCAAGCAATTTTCTTAAATGATCTGTTGAATAACTGAGATCAATATCCATAGTTACAATGTACTTCCCTTCGCAAACGTGGAAAGCTTTTCTTAACGAGTTTCCGAGAAAAAGGTTTGCCTTGTTGTGAAGTACCCTAATGTTTTCTTTTCCTTTTGCAAAATCATCTGCAATTTTCCCGGTTTCATCTTTACTGCCATCATTTATCAAGACAAGCTCCCAGGTGTAATTTTTGAGAGAATTCATGTAGTCGCAAATCCTGGAAATGTTTTCTTTAAGGATAGCAGCTTCGTTATATGCTGAAACTACGATCGACACAAGTGGTTTATTTAAATTATCCATCAGAGGTTTTCGTTATAGTGTTTTGATGATTTGAATTTCCAATCCCAGCCGAAATATTTAAATCTCCATTCAATACCTAATTTAATAAGTTCAAGGTTAGTTTTAAAAGTATCTGAGTTTGTTTTTATAACAGTTAGGTTCAACCTGGTAGTATCTGCAATTGTATTTACATCCGAAATTCTTATATCCTGAATTGATCCTGCAGGGAAAAGGTTTTCAAGATCGCTCTTATCCGAATTGTCGTAGCCAAATTTATAGTCATAAGAAAAGTATCTTCTTGCTTTGTCGGTGTGTCCCTTATTTACTTCAGATAAAAATGCTTTCACTGTTCCTTCAGGGGTTATCAATTCGCTAAAACCTATTTTCCAGATTCCAAATTCATCCTGTGAGAATGGAATCGTATATTGTTTTTCAATCTTATCTTTTTTAACTGATACTGTAACAGGATAGAATTTTTCTTTAGCATTTAAAGAATCAATTTGGACAATTTTAATCCTATCGGGACTAACCTGAAAATCTTTCGAACTGAGTTTAAAAATGATTGAATCGGGTGGGTGGTACCTTCTTAAAATAAAATTTCCGGACCAGTATCCATAAATTATATTATAAAATTTACAATCATAAATATTTTCCACTGAACATATAATAAATTTTTTATCTTCAGAGTATATTTTCGCTTGAATCCGGATCTCAATAGGACAATATTCCCCATTATATTTTTGAGGAGAAATTAGAATTTCTCCAACTTCAAACGGCAGGTTAACTGATTGAAAATACTGAATTAATCTTTTTTTCACTTCACTATCTGCGGGAGGTTCTTGTGAGCATCCCAAGGGAAATAAAGACAGAAAGCTAAAAATTAAAATGTATTTCTTTTTCAAGTTAGATCAGTTGGTTAATGGTTAGATGCTTTTGGCTTTCTTAATTCATCCTTGCTGAGAAACCAAATTCCGTCTTTACTGTAACGTACTATTGAATAGTTTTCTTTAATAAGCTTGACAGTTTCAGATGATAAATCCGGTATAAGCTTCCAATAGCCGGAATCTAAAAAAATATAAACAGGTTTATTTTTTAGTATTTGCTCATTTAATTTAACCCATTGTTCAGGAAGTATTAAACTTAAAACCCATCCGTTTAATGGAACTGCCGGATGTCTTCCCGATAAGTAATAAAATAAAGGTAAACCTATTACATAAATTTCACCCTGAATGCTCTCAGGTTCAGTTAAAATATCGAGATTTCTGTAAACGTACGGGTAGTCATTTTCTTTGGCACGGAGGCTTGCTATTACTTCCTTTCTTGATTCGCTTGTTTGAGCAGATACATACTTTATAAAGAATTTTGTTTTACCGGCTGCCTCGTGAATGGTTGGAAAAAATAATATGAAAAATGTTAATACAAGTACAATTTTACCTTTCCAGGAATTAACAAAATTCATTTTTTTTACACCGTATATCAAAAAATCGATTGAGGTAAGGAATAAAATTCCAACAGGTACATTTAAAAGCTGCAAGTGATAATCCCACCACGATGTGCGGGTTATAATTATAATTATTGTACCGAGGATGAGCCAAAAAATAAGATTTAACAAAATTAAGTTTCTCTTATACCAAAGAATAATGAAAATACCAAATGTTGCCAGAGCCAGCATAGGATAAAATTTATCGATATACCAAAGAAAAAGGTTATATAGTTTACTAAAACCACCCACAGGAATTTCTGTTACTAATCTTGGAGGATAAACAAAAAAAGTTTTATAGACCACTCCTAAAAGATCCATTTTCAAAAAGTAAATAAACAAAATAATGATCGGCAGAAAAAAACCTAAAGCGAGCGGCAAAAGATATTTTGTGAGTATAATAGAAAGCTTTTCTTTTTGCTTGAATATCAAGTTCAAAAAGATACTGAGCCAAAAAACTCCTACTATAGGAAGAAATATTAATTTAAATGTTATAACTATTCCGCCCATTAATCCGGAAAAAAACATTAGCGATTTTTTTTTGGTTTCACTCTTTAATGATGCAACTGCAAGCCACACTGTTGTAAACAAGAAAAAATTAATTAATGCTTCAACCTGCGTTAAAAAATAAACTGTACATGAGGAATAGAATATTCCTGCTGTAAATAATGGTGCTAAACTGGCAGAGAATTTATTTTCGAAAACATTAGAGTGTTTAAAAGCTATGATTAAAATAAGAGATAAAGAAAGCCAACAAATTAATTCAAACAAATGTATTCCAATCTCGGAAAAACCAAATAAAGTGCCGGCAATGTAGAAGAAGTAATAAATTCCGGGGGGTTTGAAATCCCAAAAATCTCTGTATAATACCTTTCCCCTTACCATTTCCTGTGCGCCTGTAATAAAGAGTGATTGGTCATCTCCCAGCGGGTAGGGCAAATTAATAATTCCCAGAGCTGCTATTGCTGCCAGAACAATAAAATCGAGTTTTGTTAACTGAAGGTTTCGAAAAAAAGAGATCATTTGATCATTAATTTAGTAAAAAAAGTGCATTCAGGAGATAACAAGTTTAAGTCCATAATATAATCGAAAAGAGCTTATCGAATATTTCGGAAATGCAATTTTGTCCTTCATTTTAAAATATTTTAATAATGTAGGTATAATGTAGTTTCTTCTGTCTTCATAATCTTTTTTTGCATTTTCACCGGTTAAGATTTTTAAACCCGCATCAAGTAATTCAGAAACTCCCGGCGTAATTATTATTAAGCATCCGTTTTTCTTTAAGACCCTTCTGATTTCTAAACATGCCTCATTCAGCTTATCTATAAACTCGATAGAACTTATCGCCACTATACAGTCAAAGAATTCATTTTCAAGAGGCATATTAACTGCACTCCCCGATATAAGTTTCGATTTAATATTATTCTTCTCAAGGATCTCTTCAACTTGTTTGTTCTTTGTATGTATGTCTATTCCAAACAACTCGTTTGTGAAATCAGAAATGGTTGGTAAAAATATTCCGCTCCCGTAACCAATTTCTAAAAGCCTGTCGTATTTTCTATCACCAAGCAGTTTTAAGCAGAGCTTAAACCGCTTAAGCTGAATATATTTAATTACGCTTTTGTAGTTCCAGTCGGCATGATCTACGGGACCTGTAGTAATTAAGTCTTTTTTAGGAAGCAGATTAATTTTGTGCATCATCCATCGATAAAATATCTATGCCTGTTGATGGGAATTATTCTTAAATAAACGGGCATGAAAGCTCATATTTACTAATTCGAAGTTATATGATAACTGGTTTATAACCTTAATAAATAACTCGGTTTTTTTTCCACTATTTACGTTCATTCCCGGGAAGAAACTTAGCTCAGGAACCATGTCTCCACCAATTAAATCCAAAGGATGCAAGAGGAAACTTGGGGAAGTTTTTGTCATTTTACAAAAAGTTATTGCTGTGCTTAAATACAGTTTCATTAGCAAGGGGGAAATATTGTTCAAATAAATCAGGTAGCTTAAATGAAATGGCGTTTTTATAAATGGAATTGTTGTTACGGGTATTTCCAATAATTCTTTGACTCCGTCAAATTTCCAGAAATATGGTTTTACAGATCTGAATCCATCTTTAAAGGATCCAAATAATTTCTTTCTCTCTTTTTTTTCTTCGGGAGTTAATTTTGCAGTTCTAAAATAGTAGAAACGTGCAAAAGGTCCTATAAAAGTCGGCAGGGTAGAGGCATCATAATCATAGCCAAGCTCGGATAAAACTTCGATTAAATTTTTGCTCCAGCTAAAACCAGGCCCTCTGAATCCGTTAGGTTTCTTTCCTGTAACATTTTCTATGTGTTTTTCAGCTGTTAGTATTTCATCCCTGATTTTTTCCTTTTGGTATAAATGCAGCCAGG
>Ga0209212_1007579_pt1 | contig 11943 bp, 12 predicted proteins | sample RifGroC2_FD_183996 | JGI IMG/M metagenome (GOLD analysis project Ga0209212, IMG submission 183996) | Groundwater microbial communities from Rifle, Colorado, USA - Groundwater C2 (SPAdes) (version 2) | ecosystem: Environmental > Aquatic > Deep subsurface > Groundwater | place: Rifle, Colorado...
GAGGCGCCCCCTTATAGCAGGGGAACCCGCCGGATGTCAAGGAAGTGGAGGGGGCCGAGCCGGAAGGCCGGCGCGTGCCGGAATGCCCCGAACGCCGCAGGTGACGGGCCGGCGCTGCCGCAGCCTGGGAGGCGGCGGGCTGCGTGGCCCGGGGGCGGAGCAGGGGCTCCAGCACGCGGCCGAGGCGCGTCTCGTCGGCCGAGCCGTGGGTGCGCGCCGCCATCTCGCCCTTCCTGTCGATCACCACGGTCCCGCGTCGGCGGCCGTGTCCTGCACGTGCACGGCCACGAGCTGCGCGCCGCGCGGCCGGTACCTCTGGTAGGCGCGCTCGAGGCCCGGCGCCTCGGCGGGGCAGAGCGACCACCGTCGCAGGGAAAGAAGGGGGATTTGGCTAAGGGAGATGACCGGGCCACTCGATGACTCCGGCTACTGCCGCCCAGTCAGTCTCGCGGAAGGCCCGCATGAATGCGGCCACGAAGCGCGGCTCGGCCTGCTGCGGCAGGATCGTGAGAACGACCGTGACGGGACCAGGCTGCTCGAGCGCGCCGACCTGGGCGGTGAACTCACGATCCTTGGTGAAGAAGAGGTCGTAACGCCCGGCGACCTCTCGGTAGAGGCGACCGTTGTCGAGTCCTTTGAGCGTCAGGCTGCCGACGGAGTCTACGGTGTGACCGAGCTGCCTGAGTGGAGCAAGCAGACCCTCGGGGATGTTCTCGTCGAGGAGAATCCTCACGAAACGGCCAGTTCCTTCGAGTGAGCAAGCTCCTCGAGCGCCCCGCGGACCGCTTCCTCGGTGAGAGTCGGATAGGCCCTGACGATCTCGGGAATCGTCATGCCGGCGGCGAGCGACTCCAGGAGGAACGCGATCGAGATACGGGTCCCTACGACCCGGGGTTTGCCGCCCAGATGCTCGCGATCGGCCTCGATCCACTTCATGAGTCTCACCTCCCGTCCCGGCGCCATTGTACCGGTGGCGCACCGAGAACGTCTACGGCGTGGCGCGAGCTACCGCAGGCGGGCCGGGGGCTTGCGGCGGGGCGGGGTGCGCAGGAGCGGGTCGAGCACCCTGGCGAGGCGCGTCTCGTCGGCCGAGCCGTGGATGCGCGCTGCCATCTCGCCCCTCCTGTCGATCACCACGGTATAGGGCGTGCCCTTGAGGCCGAAGCGGTTGGCGATGCGGAGCCGGGGATCGAGGCCCGCCGGGTAGGTCGCGCCGTGGGCCTTGAGGAAGGCGCGGGCGTCCGCCTCCGTGTCCTGGACGTGCACGGCCACGAGCTCCACGCCGCGCGGCCGGTACTTCTGGTAGGCGCGCTCGATCCCCGGCGCCTCGGCGGCGCAGAGCTTGCACCATGAGGCCTGGAAGCGGATCACCAGGACGTTCTTGCCCATCAGCGCGCGCGAGTCGATCCGCTTGCCGTCGAGCGTGGTCAGCGCGAAGGCGGGCGCCGCGGGGGCGGCGGCCGCCGGCGCGGCGAGCACGAGGAGGGCGAGGAGCGCGGAGAGGCGGATCACCCGCGTAGTATAATCCGCGCCGTGACCGACCTCGAACACGAAGTGCGCCGCGCCGTCGAGGGTGAGGTCCGCTTCGACCCTTACTCGCGCCTGCTCTACTCCACCGATGCCTCCATGTACCAGGTGGAGCCCATCGGCGTCGTGATCCCCCGCCACGCCGGGGACGTCCAGGCGGCGATCGAGGTCGCCGGCCGGCACGATGCGGCGCTGCTCCCGCGCGGCGGCGGCACCTCGCTCACCGGCCAGACGGTCAATCGCGCCGTGGTGCTCGACTTCTCGCGCCACATGAATCGCGTGCTCGAGGTGAACGAGGAGGAGCTGTGGGCGCGCGTGGAGCCCGGCCTCGTCCAGGATGAGCTGAATCATCACGTGCGTCCCGTGGGGCTCCTCTTCGGCCCCGACACCTCCACGTCGAGCCGCGCCACCCTCGGCGGCATGCTCGGCAACAACTCGGGCGGCGCCCACTCCATCGCCTACGGCCTCACCATCGAGCACGTGATCGAGGTGACGGGGTGCCTGGCCGACGGGAGCCGGATCGTCCTCGGCGAGGTGAGCCCGGCCGCCTTCGAGGCGAAGATGCGGCTGACTTCGCTCGAGGGGCAGGTGTACCGCGAGGTGGCGAGGATCCGCGAGCAGTACGCGGAGGACATCCGGCGGCGCTACCCGCGCCACTGGCGGCGGGCCTGCGGCTACAGCCTCGACGAGCTGGTCAAGGACCGGCCGCTCAACATGGCGCGGCTCGTCGTCGGGTCGGAGGGCACGCTGCTCACGATCGTCGAGGCGAAGATGCGTCTCGTGCGCAGGCCCAGGCACACGGCGCTCGACGTGATCCACTACCACGACATCCAGGAGGCGCTCGAGTCCTCCCAGGCCATCCTCGAGACGGGCCCCTACGCCGTCGAGCTGACGGACAGGATGATCCTCGACCTCGCCCGCGGCAACATCGAGCAGTCCAAGCGCATGGGCTTCGTCCAGGGCGATCCGGCGGCCATCCTCATCGTGGAGTACGCGGGGGAGAGCGAGGCCGAGGTGAAGAGCAAGGTGGAGGGGCTCGAGGCGCGGCGGACGCAGGGGCGCTTCGGCTACGCCTCGCATATCGCCCAGGACCCGGCCGAGCAGCAGTCCATCTGGAAGCTCCGCAAGGCAGGCCTCGGGCTCCTGCTCGGCACCCGCGGGGACAGCAAGCCCATCGCCTTCATCGAGGACACGGCGGTGGACCCGAAGCATCTGGCGGAGTTCATCCCGCGCTTCCGGGACATCATGGCCAGGCACGGCGCCGAGGGCGCTTATTACGGCCACTGCTCGGTGGGGTGCATCCACATCCGCCCGCTGATCAATCTCAAGACCCAGCGCGGGCTCGAGCAGGTGGAGGCCATCGCCACCGAGATCTTCGACATGGTGCTGGAGTTCGGCGGGGTCATCTCCAGCGAGCACGGTGACGGGCGGGCGCGCAGCCCCTTCCTCGAGCGGGCGTTCGGCCCCGCGGTCTTCCAGGCCTTCCGCGACTTCAAGCGGGCCTTCGACCCCAAGAACCTGATGAACCCGGGCAACCTCGTGGACAGCCCCGGCCTGACGCGGCACCTGCGCTACGGCCCCGAGTACCGCACGTGGGAGCCGCCGACCCTGCTCGACTTCTCGGAGCAGGGGGGCTTCGCGGCGGCCGTCGAGATGTGCAACGGCGTGGGGGTCTGCCGCAAGAGCCTCGAGGGGACCATGTGCCCCTCCTACATGGCGACCCGCGACGAGGAGCACTCCACGCGCGGGCGGGCCAACGCCCTCCGCGCCGTGCTCTCCGGGAAGGTGCCGGCGGAGGACTTCACCGGCCGGCGGCTCTACGACGTCATGGATCTCTGCCTCGAGTGCAAGGGGTGCAAGGCCGAGTGCCCGTCCAACGTGGACATGGCCAAGATGAAGTACGAGTTCCTCCACCACTACCACGCGGCTCACGGAGTTCCGCTCCGGGCCCGGTTCTTCGGCCGCATCGGGGACCTCTCGTGGTGGGGCTCGCGTCTTGCCCCTGTCTCCAACTGGCTCGCCGCCGCGCCGCCGAGCCGATGGCTCCTGGAGCGCCTCCTCGGCATCGATCGGCGCCGCCCGCTGCCGCCCTTCGCGCGCGAGAGCTTCACCGACTGGTTCGACCGGCGCCCGGTGCGCCGGGACGCGCCCCGCGGGTCGGTGGTCCTGTTCAACGACACCTTCGTCACCTACAACGCGCCGGAGATCGGGCGGGCTGCGGTGGAGGTGCTGGAGGTCGCGGGTTACCGCGTGGAGATGGTGGATCGCAAGTGCTGTGGCCGCCCGCTCATCTCCAAGGGCATGCTCGACGAGGCGCGCGCGAGCGCGGCCTTCAACGTGGCGCGCCTGCACCCCTTCGCCGTCCGCGGCATCGCCGTGGTGGGGCTCGAGCCCTCCTGTCTTCTCACGCTGCGCGACGAGTACGTGGACCTGCTGCGGAGCGAGGAGGCGCGGCTGGTGGCGCGGTCGGCCTTCCTGCTGGAGGAGTTCCTCCTCCGTGAGCGCGCGCGCGGGCTCACCCTGCGCTTCCGCGACGGTGCGCGGCGGGCGCTGCTCCACGGCCACTGCCACCAGAAGGCGAGCGTCGGCACGGCTCCCACGGTGGCGGCGCTCAACTGGGCGGGCTACGAGGTGACGGAGGTGGACTCGGGCTGTTGCGGGATGGCGGGCTCCTTCGGTTTCGAGAAGGAGCACTACGAGCTGTCCGTGACGCTGGGCAATCGCCGGCTGGCCCCGGCCGTCCAGGCCGCGGCGGCCGACACCGAGGTGGTGGCGCCCGGCATCTCCTGCCGCCAGCAGATCGAGCACCTCGCCGGCCGACGTGCCAAGCACCCCGCCGAGGTACTCCGGGACGCCCTGGCAACCGACTGACAGCCGCTGGCCGGCAGACAGGGGTTGCGAGCGCTTTCTCTTGTATTCTCGCCCTCTTCGGTGCTATGGATATGTCCCACTACGGGAAACCCTTGAACATGAGCCCAGACCCCGCGAGGCCGCCAGAACCGCTTCCGGTGCCCGCCGCTGGAAGCGCGGACTGCGCCGCAGTGCTGGCTCCCGACGGGACGATCTGCCGGGCGAGCGCCGAGGGGGCCGGGGCGCTTGGCTACACCTCCCAGGATCTGATCGGCAAGAGCCTCGCCCTGCTCCTGCACCCCGATGACGTGGCCGGGGCCCGCCGGGTGCTCGAGGCCGGCACCGCCACGCCGGGTTTCGCCGCGGCGTTCGAGGCCCGCCTCCGCCACAGGGACGGGTCGTGGCGGAGATTCTCCATCCTCGGGATCAGCGGCCTCGAGGAGCCGGACCCCGCCGGCATCATCGTCTACTGCCGGGACATCACGGCGAGCGAACCCGCGGAGGAAGCGGCTCGCGTCCTCATGGACGTCCAGCGCGAGCTGGTGGAGACGCTCGATCCCGCCAAGGTGCCGGGCCGGATCGTCTCCTCCATGTTGTGGCTGTTCCGCTGCAGGCGCGCCGTGCTCTACCACGTCGATCCGGAGTCCGGCGGCCTCGTCTGCGCCGCCACGGCGGGGGCGACCGATCCCGCGCGCTGGATCGGCGAGACGTTGCCCCCGGGCGCCGGGGCGGGCGGGCGGGCCGTGGCGGAGGGGCGACCGGTGAGGAGCGCCGACCTCCTGAGCGACCCCGCCACGCCCCTTCCAGACTGGCTCCAGGCCCGGCTCCGCGAGGAGGGCTGCCCCGTGGCGGCCGCGGCGCCCATGATCGGCCGCGGCGAGATGCTGGGCGCCATCGTGCTCCACGACGCCCCCGGCCGGGACTTCACGGACGGGGACCTGAGGCTGCTCGCCGCCTTCGCCGACCAGGCGGCGCTGGCCTGCCAGAACGCGCGGCTCTACCGGAAGGCCGAGCAGCGGGCCGAGCGGCTCGCGAACCTCCACAGCCTCGTCAAGTCCCTCGGCGAGGCGTCAGGCATGCGGGCAACGCTCGAGGCCGTGGCGGAAGCGGCCGCCGTGGCCGTGGGGGCCAGGGCCGCCGGCGTCTTCGTCGCCGACCCCGAGGCTCGAGCGCTGAGGGTCAGGGCGACCTCAGGCATCGGTGAGGAGATACAGCGCGAGGCCCCGCGGCCAGTCGTCATCGGATACGGCGAGGGGCTGACGGGCAGGGTCTTCGAGTCCCGCACGCCCGAGTACGTGGAGGATCTGGGGGCGGACGCCCGCGGGGCTCTCCGGTTATTCGCCATGCGGGCCGGCTTCCGCGCGTATGCGGGACTGCCCCTCGTCGTCCAGGGCACGGCCGTGGGAGTGCTGACAGTCGTCTTCGGGGAGTCCCGGCGGATCGAGGACGAGGAAAAGGAGCTGCTCGAGCTCCTCGCCGGCCATGCGGCCATCGCGTTGAGAAAGGCGCAGGTCGCCGAGGAGTCCCGGGCCGCCCTCGAGCGCTCGGAGGCCTCGGAGGAGCGCTTCCGCCTGCTGCTCGAAGAGCTGGACGCCATCGTCTGGGAGGCCGATGCGGCCACCGAAAACCTCGTCATCCTGAGCCCGGGCGCGGCGACGGCGCTCAGCCCGGGCGGGGAGCCGGTCTCCTCGCTGACGGAGCTGTGCGAGAGGTTCGTCCACCCCGACGATCGCCAGCGGACCCTGGCCTTCCTCCGGATGGCCGCCGCCGAGGGAACGGGTGCGGCCGCCGAGCACCGGCTGCTGGCGGCGGATGGGCGGGTGTTCTGGGTGCTGCACCGCGTGGTGGTGGGGGGGGACGCCGAGGGCCGCGTCCGCCGGCTCCGGGGGCTCTTGGTGGACATCACCGGGGAGAAGCGGGTGGAGCAGCGCCAGCGCCTCCAGGCGACGGTGACGCGCGTCCTGGCCGCGGCGCCGACCCTGAGTACCGCCATTCCCCCGGTGCTTCGCGCCGTGTGCGAGCTCGCCGGCTGGGACCTCGGCGAGCTGTGGCTCATCGACAAGGACGCGGGGGTCCTGGCCTGGGATTACATGTGGAGCATCCCCGCCCTCGAGGCCGACGACTTCGGCGCGGCCGGGGCGGCGATGATCTTCGCGCCGGGCACCGGCCTGCCCGGCCGCAGCTGGGTCGAGGGGAAGGCCATCTGGGTCCCGGACGTGGCCGCCGATCCCGGGTTCGTCCGCAAGGCCCTCGCCGCCAGGCTGGGGCTTCACGCGGCCTTCGCCTTCCCCATCCGCGCCCGGGGCGAGGTGACTGGCGTGATGCTGTTCCTGAGCCGGGACGTCCGCCCCCCGGACCCCATGCTGCTGGAGGTCGTCGCCGACCTCGGCGAGCACATCGGCCAGTTCGCCGAGCGGAAGCGGGTCGAGGAGGCACTCGCGCAGAGCCAGGAGATGCTCCGGCAGGCGCAGAAGATGGAGGGGCTGGGCCGGCTGGCGGGCGGGGTGGCGCATGACTTCAACAACCTGCTCACGGTCATCATCGGCCGGAGCGCGCTCCTGCAGTCGGCGCTGGAGGAGTCGAGCCCGCTCCGGCGCTATGCCGACATCGTCCACCAGACCGCCGAGCGGGCGGCTGCTCTCACCCGGCAGCTCCTGGCCTTCAGCCGCCAGCAAAAGCTCCAGCCGCGGGTGCTGGACCTCTCCCAGCTCCTGTCCGGCCTCGAGGAGATGCTCAGGCGGCTCATCCGCGAGGACATCGAGCTGGCCGTCCCGCGCACCTCCGGGCTGTGGCGCGTGAGGGCCGATCCGACACAGCTCGAGCAGGTGATCGTGAACCTCGCCGTGAACGCCCGGGACGCCATGCCCGAGGGGGGGCGGCTCACGATCCGCGCGGCCAACGTCGAGCTGAACGGGGCCATCGCCGCCCAGCATCCGGGCGCCCGGCCAGGGGCCTTCGTCCTGCTGGAGGTGGCGGACACGGGCGTCGGCATGAGTCCGGACGTCCAGGCGCGCATCTTCGAGCCGTTCTTTACCACGAAGGAGATGGGCCGCGGCACGGGGCTGGGGCTGGCCACGGTGTACGGCATCGTCCGGCAGCACGAGGGCTGGATCGAGGTCAGGAGCCAGCCCGGCCGCGGCACGACCTTCGCCGTCTATCTCCCGCGCGTCGAGGACCCCGCCGACGCGGACGAGGCCCGCCCGGCGCATCGGGAGCGCCTCACGGGCTCGGAGACGATCCTGCTGGCCGAGGACGAGGACGAGGTCCGCAGCGTCGTCCGCGAGATGCTGGAGTCGCTCGGCTACCGGGTCATCGTCGCGGGCGGCCCCGCCGAGGCCCTCGAGCGCGTCCAGCGGCTGCAGGAGCCCATCCACCTCCTGCTCACCGACGTGGTGATGCCAGGCATGCGCGGGCCTGAGCTGGCCCGACGCGCGACGGAGCTGCGCCCGGCGCTCAAGGTCCTCTACATCTCCGGCCACGCCGACGACACGGTGTTTCGCGACGCGGTGATCCCGCGCGGCATGGTGATCCTGGAGAAGCCCTTCACCCCGGAGAGCCTGGCGGTGAAGGTGAGAGAGGTGCTAGCCCGCTAGCGAACGGGGGCGACGACGACGTCGGTGGGCTTGCCCGCGAGGAAGCGCTCCACGTTCTCGACGGCGCGCAGGAGGCCGTCGCGCACCACCTCGGGGGTCTGCCCCGCGTTGTGGGGGGAGCAGACCACGCCGGGGAGCGCGAGGACCGGATCGTTGGCGGGGAGCGGCTCCTGGTGGAAGACGTCGAGCCCGGCCCCCATGATGCGCCGCTCGCGGAGCGCCGCCAGCAGCGCGTCGCGCTCCACGAGCGCGCCGCGCCCGGTGTTGACCAGGATGGCCGTGGGCTTCATGAGCGCCAGCTCCTTCTTGCCGATGAAGCCGCGCGTCTCGGTGCTGAGCCGCACGTGCAGGCTCACCACGTCGGCCTGACGGAGGATCTCCTCCTTGCCGCAGGGCTTCGCCCCGGCGGCCCGGATGCGCCCCTCGTCCCCCATGGCGCTCCACCCGAGGACGTTCATCCCGATTCCCCGCCCGAGGGCGGCCATCCGCCTGCCGATGGTACCCATGCCGAAGACACCCAGCGTCTTGCCCAGGCACTGGGTGAGCATCTCCCGCGGCCACTTGCCGGCATGCATCTCCCGGTCGAGGAGCGTGATCTTCCGCGCCACGGCCAGCATGAGGGTGAGGGCGTGCTCGGCCACGGCGAAGGCGTTGACGCCGGGGGTGTTGCAGACGGTGACCCCCCGCATGCCGGCGGCGTTGAGGTCCACGTTGTCGGTGCCGGTGCCCCAGACCGAGACCAGCTTGAGGGCGGGGCAGGCGGTGAAGACGCCCTCGGTGAAGCGGGCATGCGCCCGGATGTTGACGGCGATGCGGGCCTTGCCGATGCGGCGGATCAGCTCGGCCTCCTCGTCGGCGCCGCGCTCGGAGTACACGCGCACTTCATCGAGCGCCTGCGCCCGCTCGTGAGCCGCGCTGCCCGCGAAGACCGAGGGGAAGTCGTCCGGGACGACGATCACGCGGACTGCGCCGAGAAGATGGCCTGGGCGGCGGCCACGCCGGCGCCGGCCTCGGCCCTGTAGCCGAGGTCGCGGAGCGTCAGCTCGAGGGCCGAGAGCGTCGGGAGCACGTAGAGGGGGCTCGCGGTGATCCCCATGTGCCCCACGCGGAGCGTGAGCGCGCGGATCTTGTCGAGTCCCGTGCCGATGAGGATGCCGTACCGGTCGCGCATGGTCCGGACGATGGCCGCCGTCTCCAGGCCGGCCGGCGCCTTGAAGCACGACACCGTGTCGGACAGGATGGAGGCCTCGGGGAACATCTCGATCCGCATGGCGTCGAGCCCGGCGCGGAAGGCCCGTCCTGCCACGGCGTGACGGCGGAAGCGGTGGGGCAGCCCCTCCTCGACGATGAGGCGCGTGGCCTCGCCGAGGGCGGCCGTGAGGTGCGTCGGGATGGACACCGGCTGCCGCCGCGGGGCGCCATCGGGCACCTGCCCACCGCGGGAGGTCGGGATCCACTGCTCCTTCCAGCGCAGGAGGTCGTACACGAAGGAGCCGGCCTTGTGCTTGCGCCGCTCCATGGCCTCCCAGGCGCCGGGGCTCACCGCCACCAGCGACATGCCCAGGGGGGCGGCCAGGCACTTCTGCGAGCCCGTCATGTTGAGGTCCACGCCCCACTCGTCGGTGCGGACGTCGAGTCCCGCCAGGGATGAGACCGTGTCGAGCAGGAAGAGCGCCCCGTGGTCCTTCGCGAGCCGGGCCACGGCCGCCGCCGGGTAGGTGGTCCCCGTGGAGGTCTCGTTGTGCACCAGCGTGACGGCCCTGGGCCGCACGCGCTCGATCTCCCGCTCGAGGCGGACGAGGTCGATGGGCTGGCCCCACTCGACGCTGAACTCCGTCACCTCGGCGCCCACGCGCGTCATGATCTCCCGCATGAGGGCCCCGAACACCCCCGCGGTGATCACCAGCACCGGATCCCCCGGCTCGATGACGGACACGGCGCCGGCCTCGAGCGCGGTGCGCCCGGAGCCGGGCATCACGATGACCTCGCCCCGGGGCGTCTGGAACACCTCGCGGAGGGCAAGCGTGATGGGCTCGAGGACCTTCACGTCGAAGTGGAGATCGTACTGGATGGTCGGCGGCTGGTTCATGGCCTGGATCACCGGCCAGGGCAGCTCCGTCGGGCCGGGGATCATGAGGATCGGGCGCGCCTGCGGCTTGCCCCACTGGATGCTCGAGTCCATGACGGGTCTCCCTGGGTCAAGTCCCGGCCGCGGCCGGGCGTTCCTTGCGGCGGATCAGGAACAGGTTGCGGAGATAGACGAAGAGCCCCGCGCCCTGTCCGAGGATGAACACGGGGTCGAGCCGGTACACCGCATAGACGAGGAGCGTCAGCCCGCCGCCGATGGAGAAGAACCAGAACGACACGGGGATGACGCTTTCCTTCTTGCGCTCCGAGGCGATCCACTGCACGAGGAAGCGCATGGAGAAGAACGCCTGCCCGAGGAACCCCACCGCCAGCCAGAACGTTTCCGGGCTCATGTCCTGTGACCTTACCGGAGCGCCCCCGGGTGCCGCAAGGGGTTTTCCTCCGCGCGTGCGGGCGCAGACGCGCGACGAGCGCCTCGGCGCGCGCCGGGGGGCCCTACGTCCGCGGCGGCTGCGGCGGCCGCGCCGGCAGGTCCACCAGCTTCCTGAGCGGCACCTTGAGCGCGACGGACACGCGGTAGAGGCTGTCCACGGAGATGGACTTCTCCCCGCGCTCGACCTCGCCGATGAACTTCCCGCTCAGGTCGGAGTGCCGTCCCAGGGCCTCCTGGCTCCAGCCGCGGTCGCGCCGGAGCAGACGGAGCTTCGTGCCGAGGGCTCGCCGGATATGCGGTGCGCGTCGTTGCATGTCAGAGCACCTCCGTGGGGCCCGACGTGACGGCGAAGACCAGGGCCCCGGTCTCGCTCACGACGGAGTGTAGGCAGCCCGGCGGCCGCCGGGCATAGTTCCCTGCGGTGCAGACGCCGGTGTCGTCGGCGACACTCCCCTCGAGGACGAAGATCTGCTCGTCCCCGAGGTGGCGGTGGCGGGGGATCGTTGCCCCCGGCGCGTAGCGCATGAGCATGGCCTTGTGGCGTCCATCCGGATCCTCCCAGAGTACCTTTAAGGATACTCCCGGGCGGCGCTCTGTCCAGGCCACATCTCCGGCGTTGACGAAGAGACTCACGGGCGCTGGGATCATGCGGACTCTCCTGGGCTCGGGGGAGGGAGCCGCTACTTCCGGCCCGCATCCTCCAGGGCGTCCCGGACGGCTTCCCGGAACGTCTCGATGGGGTGCGCCCCTACCAGCCGCCGGCCGTTGACGAAGAACGTGGGGGTTCCGCGCACGCCGAGCGCCGTGCCCTCGGCGAGATCCGCCCCCACCGCCTTCCTGAACCGCCCGCTGTCCAGACAGGCCGTGAAGGCCGGCTGGTCGAGCCCCAGGCGGGCGGCGTAGCGGATGAGGTTCTCCCGGGAGAACTCGGGCTGGGCCAGGAACAGGAGATCGTGGTACTCCCAGTAGCGTCCCGACTGGGCCGCGCAGCGGGCCGCCTCGGCGGCGGGACGGGCGCCCTCGTGGAAGTCCAGCGGGAAGTCCTTGAAGACGAGGCGGACCTTGCCGGGGAACTCCGCGAGGACCTGGCCCAGCACCTGCTGGGCGCGCTTGCAGTAGGGTCACTGGTAGTCGGAGAACTCGATGATCGTGACGGGCGCCGTGGTCGCGCCGCGGATCAGGCGCGGGTCCGTCGTCAGCGCGGCCGCCGCCACCGGGTCAGACTGCCCCGAGCACGCGGCCGCCCACAGGGCGACCGTCACGGCGGCGATGGTCAGGCTCCGGCTCATGGTGCCCCTTCGAGCGTGAGTCACTATAGTAGATGTCCGTCTCGACAGCGCGCAGCGACAGGGGCCAGGATACGCCAGAGCATGCGATGTGGCAAGCGACGGCCGCGGTCTGCCTCGCATGCTCCCCGGCCTCTGAGTATGTCTACGTAGATCGCGTTCCAGG
>Ga0209212_1007580_pt1 | contig 11942 bp, 10 predicted proteins | sample RifGroC2_FD_183996 | JGI IMG/M metagenome (GOLD analysis project Ga0209212, IMG submission 183996) | Groundwater microbial communities from Rifle, Colorado, USA - Groundwater C2 (SPAdes) (version 2) | ecosystem: Environmental > Aquatic > Deep subsurface > Groundwater | place: Rifle, Colorado...
GCGATGGTGACGGTCTTGGAATCGTCGCGCACCGTGCCGCCCTTCGTGATCTCGGCGTAGGACTTCAGGTTGGCCAGGCCCTTTTCGGACTGGACCTTTACCAGCGCGGTGGTAAGAGTGGATTTACCGTGGTCGACGTGGCCGATGGTGCCGACGTTGACGTGGGGCTTGCTGCGGTCAAACTTTGCTTTTGCCATTGTGATCTCTCCTGAGTTTTAGTCTATTGTAAAAACCGGCGAACAACACTTCGCTTACTTCCTGCAAAAAAGTAAGCTGGGGATGGGGATTGAACCCACGACCTCTTCATTACCAATGAAGTGCTCTACCAGCTGAGCTACCCCAGCAAAACGAACTTACCTTACTGCTTTAACAAAGAACTGCTTAGTCCGAAAGCGGGCGACGCGCGAGCGTCAGCGAGCTTCTTTATCAGGCCATTCACATCGTCCGCTCTTCGATATCCGGCAAGCCGGATATCGAAGAGCGGGCGATGGGAATCGAACCCACGTGATCAGCTTGGAAGGCTGACGTTCTACCATTGAACTACGCCCGCACATTATTAAAGATCCAAAAACAGCCGGAGGGGCAAACCCCTGCGGAAGATAAATTATATTTATTTATCCCTTTCCAGTCAAGGAAACTCCGCCCGCTTGCTCCCGCATTCCTTTAAAATTATATAATAACCGTGGCAAGGGGGCCGCATGTACCAGAAAGATTCGGGCGATAAAAAGTATTTCCGGGTACTCAACATTCTCAACAGGCTCAACGAAGGCCCCGTCCGCGTGGCCGAGCTGTCCGCCGAGTTCGGCGTCTCGGAACGCTCCATCCAGCGCGACATCGAGCGCATCAACCTCACCGGCTTCCACCTCGACGCCCCCGAAAAAGGCGTATATACCTTCTCCGGCGGCGTTTCCCTGAAGACCTTCAACCTGACCAGCGACCAGCTCTCGGTGCTGGTGCTGATGCGGGAGATGGCGGGCGGCATGGGCGGCGCCATAGCGGAGGCCTTCGACAAGGTCTTCGCCAGGGCCACCTCCGCGTCCGCCTCCGATTCCCACTTCTACGCCGTGGGGCCGCGGGCGCTGAACCCGCTGACCCGCAAGTTCTACGAGGACATCTCCTTCGCGATAGAGCAGCGCAAGAAGCTGAAGGTCCGCTACGCCTCCGTCAGCGGCGAGAAGGAGCGCGTGCTCTGCCCGGTCAAGATCCTGGCCAGCGAAACTTTCTTCTACATGATGGCTTCCGTGGACGGGGGCAAAGAGGGGCAGTTCCCCAAGTTCCGCGTGGACCGCATAAAGAAGCTGGAGATCCTGCCCGAAGAGTTCACCCCCCCGCCGCCGGAGCTCATAAAGAAGATCATAGGCACCGCCACCAGCATCTGGGGCGTCAACGAGGGCAAGAAGACGCCGGTAACCCTCAGGGCCGCCGGGGCCGCCGCGGATTTCCTGCTTAACAAGGAGATCCTGCCGCGCCAGAAGGTCTCAAAGCCCGGCGCCGACGGCAGCGTAACGGTGAAGGCCGTGATCCACCATCCCATGGAAGTGGTGCCGCTGGTGCTGCACTGGATGCCCGAGATAACTATTTCGGAACCGGCCGACCTGCGCGCCGAAGTGAAGAAGCGCATAGACGACTACCTTAAACTATAACTCCATGAAACCCGCGACACTGAGATACTGCTGCCTGCTGCTGGCCGCCTGCTTCGCCGCAGCGGCGCGGCTGGGCGCCGAGTGGGAGGACAAACTGGTGCTCCCCCTGTGCGGCCGCGACCTGCTGCGGGCCCAGTCTTCCGAAGACGAAGAAGAGGACGAAGAAGAAGAGCAGGAATATACCTCCAGGGAAAAACGCACCGAGAAGGGGACTTCGCAGAAGATCTTCCGCGAAGGCACCGCCCTGAAGGCGCAGTACGGCTTCATTAATTTCAACAAGGACCAGGTCACCGTCAGCTTCGGGATGAGCGCGGCCGAGTATAAAAAATACCTCGCCGGCTACGGCTACAGCGATATCGACCTGGCCAAGCTCAGGATCTGGCGGGACGCCACCCGGACCGAGGCCTGGAACGAGACCTACAAGGCCGGCGGCAAGGCGGCGGCCGAAAAAGCCGTGGCCGAAGTGGACATGGATTACGAGACCAAGCTGCGCGCCCTGCTGCGCTCGCGCGGGCTGGCCATGCGCGCGGGCAATGTCGTGGAGAACGACATCCCCGTGATCGTGAGGAAGAACGTCAAGCTGCTGAGCCCGCTGGCGGTGGCCCTGCAGAAGGTAGCGACCGAAAGGAACTACTCGGAAGAAGAGCTGGTGGGCTCCGCCGTTTCCCTGGTGCAGACCTCCATACGCTACAAGGTCCCCCCTGCCATGGAAGGCGACCTCCACACCTGCGGCCTGCTGCCGCCCGCCCGCGCGCTGCTCTCCGGCTGGGGCGACTGCGACACCAAGACCGCCCTGCTCGGCTCCATACTGGGCAGCTGGAACGGCATAAAGATGGTCGGCATAGCCGTGCCGGGCCATTACCTGATGGCCATACGCCGCCTGCCCGGCAAAGGCGACATGTTCGTGCGGCACGAGGGGCTGGAATACGTCCTGATAGAGCCGGCCGGCCCGGCCTGGCTTGAACCCGGCATGGTGGGCACGGCCACCAAGGGGCTACTCGCCGGCAAGCAGGGCTACAGGCTGGAACCGTTTTTTTAGCTCGCGCCGGCTTTCAAGGCCCGCAAGAATTTAAGTTTAGCTGGAGGAAAAATGTTCAACACAAGGCTGCTGGTAAGCGTTTTCGAGTTTATCCTCTCCGTCGTGATGTCGGGGCTGATCATAGTTCTGACATACAGGGTTTTCATAAAGGCGAACCCCGACTTCAACATGGAGGAGGAGATAAAGAAAGGCAATACCGCCGTCGGGGCGCTGGTGGCGGCCATCCTGTTCGCGGCCTCGATGATCCTGCAGAAGGGCTTGGGGTCGGTGGTCAGCATGTTCCGCCTGTACGTGTCCGCCCCCGGCGAGAACAGCCTGAGCTTCGGCAAGCTGGCGCTGCTGTCTACCGCGCACCTGGGCCTCTCCATGCTGCTGGCCGTGATAACCATCTCGGTGACGCTGCGCCTGTTCGGCAAGCTGGTGCGCAACCACTACCGCCCCGGCAAGGAAATTGAAAGAGGGAACCTGGCCGTGGGCCTGGTGCTGGCCAGCGTGGTGCTGGTGGCCGCCATGTACGTAGGCGAAGGCGTCAGCGCCATTTCCAAGGCCCTGGTGCCGCAGCCTTCCATAGGGCAGATAGAAATAATGCAGTGACGCTTCAAAATTAAAAGAACAGCGAAAACGAACCCGACACGCCCTTGTCGGGTTCGTCTGTTATGCTATAGGCATGACAAACAAGAACCGCAGATCGCTACTCAGCGCCCAAGCAGGCGCCTTCGGCGGCAGGCTCAGGGGCAGCCTGCGCGTCTACGCCCTGGGGGGCGGGGCCGACACCGATATCTACTTCTCTTTCAGGCTTTGGCTCGCCGCCGCGCAGCGGCAGCAGCGGCTTTCCGGCCAGGCGGCCTACGCCGTACGCTAGGGGCGCTAATCCGCCCCGCGCATGCGGGGTGCGACAGGCGAGGGAGGTATTATGAGCTGGAAGATAAAGGATTGGGTGGGCGGCGGCTTCAGGGCAGAAAGGGAAGACGGGGAGCTGGTCTTCATCTACAAACGGCCGTCCTGGGGCACGGGGATGTCCGGGCTGAAAAACTTCTACGAACTGCGCAGCCGCGGCCTGCTGGTGGGCAGGATCTCCTCGGAAAATTCCTGGCGGCCGCAGGTCAAAGCCGAATGGCTGGCCGAAACCGACCGCCCGGTGAACGAGACCGACCTGATAGAAATAACCGCGGCCCTTAAGTTTTGACGGCCGCTTCGCGAAATATATAGTAGAATTCAGGCTGCCGGGCTCGGCCCGGCGGGGGCATGGACAAGCAAAAAGGTTTTCTCGAAGAATCGCTCGCGGAATCGCAGGGCAAGGACGTCTGCCGGGCTATTTTCGACGGCTCGCCCGACGCTATCTTTTTGGCTGACCCCAAGACCGGCATTATTATAGACGCCAACCCCGAGGCCGAGCGCCTCCTGGGCCGCCCTTTGAACGAGATAATCGGCCTGCACCAGACGGCCCTGCATCCCCCGAAACGAGAAGCCGCCTCCCGCAATATCTTCAGGGAACACTCCGCCTCTAACGGCAGAACCATCTCCGCCGGGCCCGAAGAACATTACGCGCTCCGGTCCGACGGCACGGAACTGCCGATAGAGATCACAGCAAAGGTCATCAGGATAAAAGGCCGCAAGGTCCTGCAGGGTTTTTTTCGAGACGTCTCCGCGCGCAAGGCGGCCGAGCTGGCCCTGGTGGATTCCGAGGAAAAGTTCAAACTGCTCACGGAAAGATCCGTGATGGGGGTCTACCTTATACAGGACGGCCTTTTCCGCCACGTAAACCCCGTCCTGGCGCAGATCTTCGGCTACACGCCGCGGGAACTGATAGACAAGAAAGGGCCCAAAGACCTGACCCACCCCGAGGACCTGCACCTGGTAGAGGAAAACACCCGCAAGCGGTTCGAAGGCGGGGTGGTGACCACCAACTACGGTTTCCGCGGGGTAAAGAAGGACGGCGGCATAATTTACGCAGAGGTCTTCGGCTCCAGGATAGACTACCTGGGCCGCCCGGCCATCATAGGCACGCTGCTGGACGTCACAGAGCGCAGGAAGGCGCAGGAGTCCCTGCGCGAGAGCGAAGAGCTGTACCGCTCGCTGGTGGACCACGCCCCGGTCGGCATAGTGGTGCACGCCCTGGGGGTGATACGCTTTGTCAACAAAAGGATGGCGGAAATAGTCCGCGTGGCGGACCCCTCCAAACTCATAGGCGGGGACGCGCTGAGCTTCGTGCACCCGGAAGACCGGGAGAGGGCCAGGGAGAGGACGCGCGAGATCACCGTGGACGGCAAGCTGCTGCCGCCGGTGGAGGAAAAGTTCATCGCCGAAGACGGGACGGTGCTGGACGCGGCCGTGCACTCCGTGCCCATAGTGTACCGCGGGGAACGCTGCATGCTGACCATGATAGAGGACATCACCGCCCGCAAGATGGCGGAGCTGCAGCTGGTGCTGGCGCACCGCAAGCTGGTAGAGACCAACGTCCTCCTTGAAGCGCGGGTGGAAGAGCGCACCTCCCAGCTGGAGGACCTCAACAAGGAGCTGGAGGCTTTCTCCTACTCGGCCGCGCACGACCTGAAGGCCCCGCTGCGGCGCATAAACATCTTTTCGGACATGCTGGAGAAAGAAGCCGGCAGCGTGCTGAAGCACGACACCCACGATTACCTGGTCAACATACACAAGTCGGCCACCCACATGGCGCGGCTGGTGGACGGCCTGCTGACGCTCTCGACTACCGGCCGCAAGCCGCTGGACATGGAGCCCGTAGAGCTGACGGACCTGCTGGAGGAGGCGGCCGCCGACATAAAGGCCGAGAATCCCGGGCGCGAAATAGAGTGGAAGCTGCAGAAAATGCCTGCGGTAAAATGCGACAAGCTCATGATGCGGCAGGTTTTCATCAATCTGCTCAACAACGCCGCCAAGTATTCGCGCGGCCGCGCGCCGGCCCGCATAGAAGTATTTTACACGGCGGCCGCCAGGGAACATGTCATAGCGGTGCGCGACAACGGCGTGGGCTTCTGCATGGATTTCGCGGACAAGGTCTTCGGGGTTTTCCAGCGGCTGCACAAGAGCGAGGATTTCGAGGGCACGGGCATAGGCCTTTCCACGGTGAAGCGCATAATCGCCCGCCACGGGGGCCGGGTCTGGGCCGAGAGCGAGCCCTGCGTGGGCTCTACCTTCTATTTCACGCTGCCGGCTAAATGAAAAAACCTTTCCGCCCGAAAGGCGGCCCCAGGCCCGGCAGTTGATTTTCCTCAACCTCTTTATGTAGTATTCTCCGTATGAAGTCAGCCGCCCTCTCCCTCCTTTTAGCGCTGCCGCTGCCGGCTACCTGCCAGGCCCCCTGGTACGCCGCCCCGCGCGAAGAGATCTCGTTCCCCGCCCCCGAGCTGGCCGCGGATATCCTTGATACCTGCCCCAAGCTGAACCTCAAGGCGAACGAAGGCTACGCGGACGCCCCGGCGGTGAAGGAAGTGGCGCAGGTCGGGGGAGAAGTCCTGCCGCTGCCCGCCGACGACCTGGAGCGAGCCGGCCTGCTGGAGATCTTAAAAACCGACCTCGACTACTGGAACGCCCGCCCCGACTCGGCGAAGATCCAGGTCGGCCCCGATTCCTACGACGCCCCGCGCCTGCGCCGCACGGCGCAGGCCCTGCGGGAGCTCTTCGCTTCGGAGCTGCCCGCCGCCGAAATACAGCGGGCCCTCAAAGAGCGCTTCAGGATCTACCGCGCCTCCGCCGACGACGGCACCGGCAAGACCGTGATCACCGGCTATTACGAGGCGGAGATTAAAGTTTCCAGGACGCCCGACGCACAGCACAAGTACGCGGTGCATTTGAAGCCGGCCGACCTGGTAAAGACCACTCCGGCGATGGGCGTGGATTTCGACTACGGCCGCTACGACGAGGCCGGCAGCCTGGTGCGCCATTATTCCCGGGAGGGCATACACGCGGGGGCGCTGGCCGGGCAGGGCCTGGAACTGGTCTGGTCGGCCCACCCCTCGCAGATCATGCTGCTGCAGATACAGGGCTCGGGCATACTGCGCTTCCCGGACGGGGATTATACGCGGGCCGGCTTCGACGGCGCCAACGGCCACCCGTTCCGCAGCGTGCAGAAGATCCTGATAGACTGCGGCGAGGTCCCGGCGATGTCCTTCAAGGATTTCATAGCCTACCTCTCCGCCCAGGGCCCGCGCGAAGAGCGCCTGGCGGACCTGAACCCGCGCTATATCTATTTCAAGGAGCGCCCGAAGGACAGCCGCCCCTACGGCGCCATCGGCCGCGCGCTCACGCCGGGCCGCTCCGTGGCCATCGACCCCAAGTACGTGCCGCTGGGCCTGTTCGGCCTGCTGAAGTCGCGCCGGCCCGTCGCCTCGGGTCCCGGCCTGGCCTTCAAGGATTTCTCCCGTTTCGTCTCGACGCACGACACGGGCTCGGCCATCCGCGGCCCGGGCCGCGTGGACCTGTTCTGGGGCTCCGGCGCGACGGCCGAGACGGAGGCTTCCTCCATGAAGGCCCCCGGCGAGCTCTACCTCTTCATAATAAAATAAACCGCTCTTGACTTGTCAATGTTTTCCCCTTGACAATTCAAATCCATCTGCTATACTATTTTCGGAGCGGAACACCTTATCGACGGTTGCCTTCCGCTCCTTACTTTTGAGGGAGACAGCGACGGCGCGGGCGCAAGCCCGCGCCGCCAGTTTTTATCCCCCATGTCCACAAAGGCAAGCCCAGCCGCAGAATCCTTAATAAGAAGTCGTCCATAACAAGGCGGCCTACCGTGCCGACCGGAACGCCCACTATAGTAGGCCGGCGAGGGCATGCCTTCTCCGGGTACGCTCGGCCACACCGTGGCCTCGCTCTGTCGCTCGCGCTCGGCGCTACGCAAGCCTCGCACTCGCGAGGCCCCTCCGAAGGCACACCCTCACCAGCCTCAGTCTGTTCTTGGCGATGTTTTAAGTGGAGAGCCTGGCGGAGACCGCAGGGGCAGGATAAGAAAAACCGTCGGTGAGTCCGCCGCTTGCATAAGCGCGGCGGGCGAGCACCGAGCGAGGCCACGGTGTGGCCGAGCGTGTTTTTCGTTCCTGCCCCTGCGGTAGGCCGCCTAAATTTCAGCGGTTAATTTATCTTCTTGGAAAGTTCGTAGAAGGTGACGGCGGCGGCGTTGCTGGCGTTGAGGCTTTGCACGCCGCCCTTCTGCGGGATGGAAACCATCTCGTCGCAATGCTCGCGCGTCTTCTGGTGCAGGCCCTCGCCCTCGGAGCCTATGATGATGAAAGCCGGCAGGGTGAATTCCACCTGCGGCATAGGCTTGCCGCCCATGTCCAGGCCGTAGATCCAGAAGCCCTTTTCCTTCAGCTTGAGAATGGTCTGATTGAGGTTCACCACCTCCACCACGTTCACGCGCTCCAGCGCGCCGGAGGCCGCCTTCTGCGCCGTCGGCGTAAGCCCGGCGGAGCGCCGCTCGGGCAGCACCACCGTGGTGACCCCGAAACAGGCCGCGGACCTGATGATGGCCCCGAGGTTCATCGGGTCCGTGATGCCGTCCAGGGCGGTCCAGATAGTTTTCTTCGGGTCCCGGATGAGGTGCAGCGCGTCGTCCAGGGTCAGCTTCTTCGGCGGCTCGGCCTCTATGATAACGCCCTGGTGATGGCCGCCCTTCGACAGCTTCTCCAGGACATTGGAAGAGCAGAACTCCACCGGCACGCCCTTGCTGCGGGCCAGCCCGGACAGCGCGTTGACGCGAGCCCCTTTCTCGTCGCGGGAGATGAGCAGGCGCACCACCCGGCGGCGCCCGGCGTTCAATATTTCCTCGGCGGTGTTGATGCCGAACAGGATTTCAGTGGACATAAGTTTTCAGCCTAGAACGGAGAAGGATAGACCGGGTCTTTTTCCTTGGAGATCACGTAGAGCACGGCTGCGAGTATATGGGCCGGGTGGCCCAGCCGCGCAAAGGCGAAGTCCATGTGGATCTGGAAACGGTCCGCGGAAGAGGGGTCCAGGAAGACGAAGCCCGCCCGCCTGTCCTGCGCGAAGATGCCATAGCGCGAGCGCAGCGCCCCGCCGAGGCTGCCGAAGAGCTTGCGCAGCAGGTAGCCCTTGGGGAAATCGTCGCGGATAGAGAAAACCACCAAATTATCGGTGTCGACGAACTCCCAGTAGCGGTAGAGGAAGGTGCCCTTCTTGACGAGCCGCGCCACTTCCTTGCCCGCCCCGTCCTTGATGAGGCCGTAGACGATCTCGGGCTTCGCCTCTAGCACCAGGGTGTTCTGCGCGTCAAAAAGCTGAAGCTCGCGCTTCTTGGTGAAATACATGAACAGCCCCGCCGCGAAGGGCACGATAAAGAATATCTCCGGCAGGGAAGCCAGCGCGCGGCCGAGCAGCGGCACGCGCAGCAGGATGTTGGTCACCGCCTCGCCGTTGCCGGTCAGCGCCAGCAGGCTCCAGGCCGCGTGGAAAAGCGCGCAGCCATAGATCGAACCCGCAAGGTACACGTCGTGCTCGGAGACGTACTCCGCCATCAGCCGCTGCTTCTGGCGGGTGATGATCTGGTACGTGACGTCCCTGAACGAGGAGGCCTTGGAGATCACGAAAGGGAAGAAGAAGTCCGGCGGCACGTCCGCCGGCGGCGGCGGCAGTTTGGGATTCTGGTAAGTGGCCGCGATGCCGCGGGCGACGAAAGAGCCGCCCACCCAAAGAGCTATCAAGCCCCCCCACAGCAGGGCGGACAGCGGCTGGCGCGGGATGTAGGGCGGCAGGCCGGAGTCGCCCTCTTTCTTCCTGGAGAGCTCTGTAAGGAAATTCTGCGCCGCCTCTCCGGCCGCGCCCGCCACCGTCTGAGTGGAGACCGCGCCTATGGCGGTTTCGGTGGAAGCCGAGAAAGCGTTCAGGATGGAATCGGTGGAGCCCGCCACGGCGGCGGTGGAAACCGCATCGCCGTCGCCGTCCTTGAAGATCTGCGTGGTGTAATCTTCTTCTGGCTCCTTCTTCTTGCGCAGCACCTTTATCTTCTTGGGCTTGGGGACCTCTATCTTCTCACCCGGCTTGCGCACGCTGGCCATTACCCCGCGGAACTCCCCGTCGGAAAGCCCCCGCGCGGAGATGGCGTAGGAGGCCGAGTTATAGGTGAAGAAGGCGATGTAGGACTCGGCACCCATGGATTCGTAGGAGGTGTAGTAGGCGGTGGAAACGCCGTGCAGGCTGACGGAGCGCACGTCGCCGCCGAGAGTGGTGCCCTTGGAGCGCAGCGAGTCCACCTGCTCCTTCACGCGGGCCTTCAGGTAATAATCCCCAAGCTCCGAATCCTGCTTCGAGAATTCAAAAGAAGCCTTGCCTTTTTCAAGCTTCAGGGTTACGGTGGGATCGTCGCTTTTGCCCGCGGCCCAGCCGGCGGGGAAATCCACGGCTATGGTCTCGCCCTTATCCTTGAATTCCCCAGCGAAGGCGCAAAGGGGCAGCAGCAGGAGCGTCAGCGCGGATAAAAGGACTTTTCTCAGCATAGCAATGCGGATTATAAAATAAAGCGCGGAATGATTATTGAAAGTATAGAATATTATGTAACTCAAGTCACATCAAGAAACATTCAAGACATTGCCCGGGCAGTTCAGCCGTGGCCGTGCCGGTGGTGCGCGTCCGGCTGGTGCGAATGCTCGTGCTCGTCCGGCTCGTGCCGGTGGAGGTGCGAATGCGCGCCGGGAGGCGCCCCGCCGTGCGTGTGGCCGTGGTGGCCGTCGTCGTGGGAATGCGCGTGCTCGTGCTCCAGCGGGTCGTGGAAGTGGCGGTGGCCGTGGCGCTCGGTGACCAGCGCGGCGAAAGCCGCCAGCATCAGCGCGCCAGCTACCAGCAGCCTGCCCGTCACCGGGTCCCCCAGCAGGGCGACGCTCAGCGCCGCGCCGATGAACGGGTAGGAGCCGAAGAAAGCCCCGGCCCGCGAGGCCCCGAGCCCCCGCATGGAGAGGATGAACAGGACGAGGCTAAGCCCGTAGCTGAAAAGGCCGAGCACCAGCGCCGCCGCGGCCCAGCCGGCCGGCGGCAGGGAACGGTAGGCGTATAGCGCCAGGGCGCCGTTTATCAGGCCTCCGGCCAGCCCCTTTATCATCGCCAGCGTGACGGGGTCCTTTATGGAGACGCGCGCGGTGAGGTTGTTGTCCACCCCCCACATAAAGCTCGAGCCCAGCACCAGCGCCGCGCCCCAGCCGAAGCTCAGGCCGCCTCCCTCCCAGGAGAGCGCCAGACCGCCCGCGGTAATAAGCGCGGCGGCCGACCAGAACCGCCAGCCGCCGTGCTCACGGAAGACCAGCACAGCTATCAGCGAGGTGAAGACCAGCTCGAAATTCAGCAGCATCGACGCCGATGACGAGGAGGTATGGTTCAGCCCGGTAAAAAGCAGCAGCGGCGCCAGCACCCCGCCGGCCAGCACGAAACCCGCCGCGTAAGGCAGTTCCCGCCGCCCCAGCGGGGCCTCGTTCGGAGCCCCGGAGAACAGGCGCCAGGCGGCCAGACCCAGCCCGCTGCCCAGGTAGCACAGCGCGGAAAGCTCCAGCGGCTTCAGGTGGGCCAGCAGGAACTTGCCGGCCGGCACGGACAGGGCGAACAGCACCGCCGCGCCGAGCGCGAAGAGGTAATTCATGGTTAAATTTTACTAAAAAGGGCGGGGCTCGCCCCGTTTTTTTATAACGGCCGCCTGTGTTGACAACCCATATTTAGGTTTGTAATATAAATCTATAGCTTTTAGTCTGTTTTCAGTTTCACACCTCGGCAAATAAAAAAAAGGATAAGGAAAGAAATCATGTCTAAACCCTCAGCTGTAGCGGAGAAAGGCAAGAAGTCTGTTCACGATTATGTAAACGGCGTGCTGGCGAACGTCATCGCCAAGAACCCCGGCGAAAAAGAATTCCACCAGGCGGTCAAGGAAGTCCTCGAAACCCTCACCCCGGTGCTCGAGAAGCACCCCGAATACGTGAAGGCCAAGATCCTCGACAGGATCGTCGAGCCGGAACGCTCCATCACTTTCCGCGTGCCGTGGACCGACGACAAGGGCGAAGTCCAGGTCAACCGCGGCTTCCGCTTCGAGTTCAACAGCGCCATCGGCCCGTATAAGGGCGGCCTGCGCTTCCACCCCTCCGTCAACGCCAGCATCCTCAAGTTCCTGGGCTTCGAACAGATCTTCAAGAACGCCCTGACCACGCTGCCCATGGGCGGCGGCAAGGGCGGCTCCGACTTCGACCCCAAGGGCAAGTCCGACGCCGAAGTGATGCGCTTCTGCCAGAGCTTCATGACCGAACTGT
>Ga0209212_1007584_pt1 | contig 11939 bp, 20 predicted proteins | sample RifGroC2_FD_183996 | JGI IMG/M metagenome (GOLD analysis project Ga0209212, IMG submission 183996) | Groundwater microbial communities from Rifle, Colorado, USA - Groundwater C2 (SPAdes) (version 2) | ecosystem: Environmental > Aquatic > Deep subsurface > Groundwater | place: Rifle, Colorado...
CACACCCGCTACATGAAAAGGATGTAGGGACAGACCTTCAGGTCTGTCCAAAACAGGCATAGAAGTGGACAAACCTAAAGGTTTGTCCCTACGAGCTCGGGAATTTTCACGGTAAAAGTTTGCAGGAGGTTAGATGGAAAAAGAGGGTGTTCTTATCGTAGGCAAGGGTAATGGTTCTGCAGAGATAAAAAAGTCTCTCGAGAACATAGGAATAGAAGTCACTGTAATCAGAGATGTCTTAGAGGCAAAAAAGAGGGTAAGTAAAACCCCTTACAAATTAGTCGGATTTGAGCCTGAGTCCTTTGTTTCTTTTATATCGCAACATACTCATTCTTCCATATCTCTTAAAGAGTATATGGAGACAAGGTTACATGATTTCATAAAGAGATTCAAGGCCTCTGAGGGATCCAATCTCTACTACACTTTGCTCCGTGAAATAGAAAAACCTCTTATTACAATGGTGCTGAAAGAGACAAGAGGCAATCAGATACAAGCCTCTCATATACTCGGGTTGAACAGGAATACACTCCGGAAAAAGATAAAAGAATTAAATATTCCTCTTGACAACCTCACTTGAAGCTGGTAATTTCCTCCATTGTTGACCTTAATTAAAAGGGGCCTTTCTATGACAAAATCAGAACTAATAGATAAGATAGCTAATTCCGCAGGAATTAGCAGGACTGCGGCAAATAATGCATTAAATGCAACCCTCGATAATATTACCAGGTCCTTAAAAAGGGGACAGAAGGTTACATTGATAGGCTTTGGAACCTTTTCAGTTCATGATAGGAAGGCACGCACAGGCCGGAATCCAAAAACCGGTGAATCAATCAAAATACCATCCGTCAGGATCCCAAAATTCACAGCAGGGAAGGCACTTAAAAACTCCATAAAGTAGTTGACACTCAAAGATGCCCGGCTACAAGGAAGGACGAGGATTTGAGCCGAGGCGTACTCATTGTACGTTGAGACTCAAATCCGAAGTCCTGACGCCGTAGACGGGTATCTTTCAGTGTCAACTTAGTCTTACCCTTCGGCCAGGTCTAATACTGTATTGCAATTCATGCATAGATATCCTTCACCTTCTCTCATACGGCAGGATTCGGAAATGTATCTTATCTCATACACCATCCCGCATTTGTTACAGGTAATTTGATGTTTCATTGCAGGATCATTAGATCCAGTATTACTGTCACCTTTTTTTTTAATTTGGTCAGCCACTTTTGCCGGTCAACCTCCTGTTAAATTAATACAGCACCTTTACTGCCTGATGTAACCATCCTCGCATACCTGCCAAGCCAACCTTTCTCCAGCTTTGGCACGGGATGTTTCCACATATTTCGTCTCTGAATTAGTTCTTCCTGACTTAATTTTACATTTATTGTACGCCCAACAAGGTCAATGTTTATAATATCGCCATCTCTTATAAGGGCTATCGGGCCGCCTTCTGCAGCCTCAGGTGATACATGACCGATACATGCACCACGTGTACCTCCGGAGAAACGGCCATCAGTGATCAGCGCTACTTTATCCCCGAGGCCCATCCCCATGATGTTAGCCGTAGGGGCCAGCATCTCCTGCATCCCGGGTCCACCCTTTGGGCCTTCATATCTGATAACTACCACATGACCTGGTTTAACCTTACCGCCAAGGATACCTTCACATGCATCCTCCTGTGATTCAAATATTATTGCAGGGCCTTCATGTCTCAGCATTGAAGGATCCACACCGGCAGTCTTTATCACAGAGCCTTCCGGAGCCAGATTCCCGAATAATATTGCAAGTCCGCCATCTTTGCTGTAGGCGTTATCAATGGGCCTTATTACATCTTTATTCTTTATAGATGCATCTTTTATGTTCTCGCCCAGCGTCTTCAGGGAAACACTCTTCTGCTCCAGATTAACTACCCCTTCTATCCTGGTTAATTCTTTTAAAATGGCGCTTACACCACCTGCATTGTGGACATCTTCAATATGCCATTGGGAAGATGGACTAACCCTGCATATGTTTGGCACACGCATTGAAAGTTCATTTATCCTTTTAAGGTCATAGCTAACACCTGCCTCATATGCAATGGCAAGTGTATGGAGCACGGTATTGGTTGAACCACCCATTGCCATATCAAGGACAAGGGCATTGTCAATAGCCTCCCTAGTTACTATATCCCTGGGCTTCAAATCAACCCTGATCAGTTCGAGTATCTGTCTTGCTGCACAAAGTAAGAGTTCTTCCCTCTCATGAGAGATTGCAAGGGCAGTCCCATTGCCAGGGAGTGCAATGCCGAGGGCCTCCATGAGACAGTTCATGGAATTAGCTGTAAAAAGCCCTGAGCAGGACCCGCAGGTTGGGCAGCCATGATCCTCAATATCCTTTAGCTGTGCCTCTGAAATCTTACCTGCCTGATATTCACCCACACCTTCAAAGACTGAAATCAGGTCAACTACCCTGCCGTTTGAGGTCCTCCCTGCTGCCATGGGACCGCCGCTTACAAAGATAGTCGGGATATTTACCCGCATAGCCCCCATGATCATACCCGGTACTATCTTGTCACAATTTGGTATGCACACAAGCCCATCAAGCATATGGGCCTGTGCCATAGTCTCAACAGAGTCTGCTATTAGTTCCCGGCTCGGCAAAGAATAGAGCATCCCTTTATGCCCCATTGCAATCCCGTCATCCACACCTATAGTATTAAACTCAAATGGCACGCCTCCTGCCTTCCTTATCTCCTGCTTTATTATTCTCCCAAACTCCTGTAGGTGGACATGACCGGGAATGATATCGATATATGAATTGACCACGCCAATAAACGGCTTATCAAAATCCTCATCCTTAAGCCCGCAGGCCTTTAGAAGACTCCTGTGAGGTGCCCTTTCAAAACCCTTTTTAATCGTATCACTTCGCATAGTATTTCCTTATTTGTTAATAACCTTAATAGCCTTTTTATCATCTGCGGTTTTAAATACGCATGTAGATGACCTTCCCCCAAATGCGGTCCCATACATGTAGTGTATATCTATTCCTGCATCAGCAATCCTTTTAGTCACACCATCCAATGCCCCGGGTTTGTTGGGCATCTCAACAGCAATAACATCTTCCTCTTTAAACTCAGATGTCATTGAAGAGATAATCTTCTTTGTCTTTGGATAACTTTCAGTTACCAGCATAAAATATGCCATGTTATCCATTTCATAACCGCATACAGCATTAATATTGACCTTTGCCTTTGTAATTGCTGAACTGATCTCAGAAAGGAGACCAACCCTGTTCGGCAATGTGAAACTGATCTGTTTTATCTTCTTTGCCTTTGCCATAATTAATCCCTCCTTTTTTGATTACTGAGGTAAATATTTAAAAGCAAGAATAACGAATACAATAATACATTATACATTAGGAAAGATTAATATGGAAGCCGAGGAGGGGAATTGAACCCCCAACCTGCGCATTACGAAGGCAATAAAGATAAAAACTCTAACTCCTTGATTCTTGGCCTGGTTTCCCGCTAATACTTAATAATCAAGGGGTTCAGGCGTTATGATGGTTATGTCCATTATAGGATATTTCCGTTGATTTGGAAAACTTTTATCACATTTTTATCACATTTTGATGAGGTGCCATTCTGAACGGACCAAAGATAAGCTATGAAAACCAGCTTGCTAAAAATAAAATGTAAAGAATTTCTGCAAGCTAAGATAAAATTTGCTATAATATAAGCTCATTAGAGCCGATACCCTATGAAAACGTTTAATATATATCTAACATAAAAGTTTTGAGGAGACGAAAATTAGTAAATTCATATTAGAAAATGCAACCTATGTTGTTCTTGGGGCATGGAATACTGCAATTTTAAATCCTATGTGGTTAGCACAAAAGATATTTGATTTACCCCAAGATGCCCAGCTTCCCTTGGAATTATCGGGAGGCATCCTTGGTATTCCTACATACTTTAGGGCACAAATTAAGGGGTTATATATTATTCCAACTGCTGAAAAATTTATAATTAATCCTTCAAAAGAAGAAGACGGTCTTTTCGAATTAGCCGATATAGCAGTCTCGAAGCTATATGATATTCTTCCGCATACTCCTATATTAGCACTTGGGCATAACTTTTCTTATGAGATAGAGGGAGATGAAGCCTTTTTCTTAGATTTTGATTTGAGTGCTTCCCAGTGGGAAAAAAATTATAAAAATATCGGAGCTTCACCGGCGCCTGAAGCGTTAATTCAACATTCTTTAAATATAAGCGGTGACCCTTTTGTAATTTTACATATTTCGTTCAAGGTAATAGGCGAGAAAAAATTTCTAAACATGAATTATCATTATCAAGTCGATAATGATAGTTATAAAATAAAGAATGCCTTGAGTAAATTCCACCAAAATTATAAACATACTAAGTTAATTAGTACTACATTAATTAAAGAGAAAGGAGCATAAGAAACATGCCTTCTGTAATAGATGATAAAACAAGAACAACCGTATCTCCTGAATATATTACAAGGAGATTAGAGCCTGTTGTGGACACAAAATTTCAATATCCTGAGCTCAAGCCAGATTCATTTTGGGATATCCACTTTAAACCATGTTACATAATATCTGATAGAAAAGTAATAAGTGTACAGCATGGCGTAACAAAAGAAGTGGAAACAATAAATTCGCTTATCACGATAGGCAATATCATTTTTAAAGATGGTCGCGATATATCACCTGATGAGTCAGTTGCGATGCATTCGTATATCAAAAAGAAATACACGAAAATTAGAAAATAAGATGACGTTTGAAGATGCTATCCACAAAGCTTTTATAATACTTCCCGAACATAAAGAAGAATTTATCAGGTACTTAAAAAAATTTCCAGACGGAATAGAAAAATGGCTGTATTCTCCCAGTCTTATATCTTCCGATTCGCTTTACCAAGGAGATATTTTAATAAATTTGCCGACATGTTTTATTGACGATGATGGCGACACTATTCAAGGTGAGGATTTTGTAGTCTTGGTCTCAAATACATGTGATATGCAACTTGGCCGAAAAGAATTTGTAATAGTATCTCCCATTGTATTCCTTGATGATTATAAAGAACACCTAAATCAATTTTCAGAAAAAACAGACCAAGTGCTTCAAGATATTAGAAAAAACAGAATTTTTAGCTTCTTCTATCTACCGCCCAGGAATATACTTCCGGAGAGCTTTATAGATTTCTCAAGAATGATATCAATTAGTAATGGTTATATAAACAATATAAAAAGAAATATAAGTCATAAATGTTTGCTCTCCTTATCCCCTCATGGCTTCTACCTTTTCCTAATAAAGTTAACCTTTCATCTTGCAAGAATGGAAACATTAACTTCAGTATGAAAATATACATTCCTACCTTAATTTAGAAGATGTGAAATTATATCCCCTCCTCATCCTCAAAACGATATGATTTGTTGCTCTCTGTTGAGTAATAGGAATAACCGATGATGATATGGTCTAAAACGGAAATACCCAAAAGCTACCATGCCGCCTTGAGTCGACTTGTAATGTTTAAATCGTCCTCTGATGGCGTAGGGTCACCTGACGGGTGGTTGTGTGCAAGGATGATTGATGCTGCATTAGTGAGGATGGCAGGTTTAAAAACCTCTCTCGGGTGCACTAAAGATGATGTAAGAGTTCCTATAGATACAGTATTGATTGCGGTTATCCGGTTCTTTCCTTTTAACATGATAACTAAACAGTGTTCCCTGTCAGCCTCCAACAGCAACGGCTTAATTATGTGTGCTATGTCCTTCGGTTCATTGATTCTCTTAGTTGCCGATGTAACATATCCATTGCTAACAGCAAGTAGTTTTATATGGCGTATTTTATACATGGCTGTGACCCTCCTTTCCTTTAAAAACAACATCTCCCCCCCAACCGCCCCCTTCAAAAAATCAGAGGGGGCAGTGGGGGAGGATCAACGGGTTATCCGTCATTTAAAGATGAGGAGGGCAAGGGGTATGACAAAAGAGGGGTTCCTTTGGCAGACCCCTTGCTGTCCTCGTACCGCAAAAGGATAACCAGTACCTTTGGGGTTACAGGTGTTATAGGGTAATGTAAACTTCTTCCTGTATGATGGGATTGATGAGGTGTCTTTCTAAGAGTATTTCTCTTTTCACTCTGTTTTTATTGACATTTTTATTGCTCCATCTCTTGTGCATATTTTCTGTATCTAATATAGTCTTGTCATAATTCAGTTGCTTTTATACAGATAAAGCGTGAAGTAAAATTATAAATAAAAGGAGGACAATTCAATGGCAATTCCTACAAAAATCGCACGTAGATTGTCTGACGGCCTAAAACGTTTCCAACCAATTACTTCGTCTGCAAAGGCACGCGATGCAAATGAATCTGATACCTCAATGATTGTCACTGATATGATGGCCGAATTATTTGGATATGATAAATATAGTGAAATTACAAAGGAACTCGCAATCCGTGGAACTTACTGTGATTTGGCGACTAAGATAGCAGGTAAATTTCAAATGCTGATCGAAGTTAAGGCGGTCGGCATTGATTTGAAGGAAAACCATATTAAACAAGCAGTCGATTATGCCTCAAATAAGGGCATCGAGTGGGTTGCTCTTACTAATGCCAATAACTGGAAGGTTTTTAAGGTAATATTTTCAAAGCCAATTGATTTTGAAGTAGTTTTAGATATCGATATACTCAGTATAAATCTTAAGAGCGAAACCCATATGGAAAATCTTTTTCTGCTGACCAAAGAGAGTATGATTAAATCTGGTCTTTATGCTTATCATGATCAGATACAGGCCACAAATAAGTTTTATTTGGGAGCAATCATATTAAGCGACTCTATCTTAGAATCAATCAGAAGAGAACTCAGGCGTATTTCGCCGGACGTTAAAGTTCCAAAGGAAGACCTACGCAATGTTTTAATACAGGATGTTTTAAAGCGGGAAGTAATAGAAGGCGATAAAGCTGACATAGCAAAGAAAAAAGTCCAAAAGGTAGCACGTAAGTTATTGCGTACTAAGAAAGAAAATAATGTACAGGAACCTTCTTCTGAATCGCAGGCCTCAGAACTATCGGAGATAATATCAGAAGAAATGACGAATGAAGGATCATGATTCAACAAAGTCATCCAGCTACCCCAATAGCCGCTTTCTTTTTCAGTCCTGCAGCTGTCTGTGGCAGAGTCGGCTATTGATTAACATTAGGGTATATCGATACGGCGACAACATGCGTATTCTTTTCTTTGTATTGCTGATTTCATTGATTTCATTAACCCCTCCTGCTTGGGCTGGATGCACAGTTTCTTATATCAGCATTAAGTCCATAAAAGCGAAATTCATAGATACATGCAAGAGATCACCGTGCCCCTCCATGAAGGGCGTAGCGGTATTGACTAACCACTGCTCAGAACCCGTTGGCGTGGAAATCAAGATCACAGCTTACGACAAGTCGGGAAACCCCGTTGCAGCCCGTGATTTGTGGCCTGCAAGCACAAACAACATACCTCCAGGCAATTACACATTTTCACTTGATCAATGGCTTGATTACGATCCAGAAATAAAGACGTTTGAGCTGACACCAATTACCATTAGACTGTGGCGCTGATAGGAAGGAACAAGGGGCCAGATTTACCTTGTGGGAAATAAATCTGACCCCTTTTACAGTTTTGCCTACTAAAGTTCGCACATTGAGAGCACTTAGGATTTATGCTACAGTAATATTTCTAAAAGCTATCGCCTTCCTGAAAACAGGCCAATGTCTGAACATGTTTGGTGCAGATACAATGATATTGGAACCCTTAGTCTTCTGTGATAAAATATAAAAAATATGAACCAAATTTACTCGACATTAGAATATATTTGGAAGCGTGCCCACTGCGGAGAGTCAGTGGATATTGAAAGTGATATTATCGGGCTGCTATCAAGGCAAAATATTAAGATCCGTCAGATAGATGGAGACCTGACGCAAATCAACATATCAATACCAATAACGATTAAGAATGCATTTGTGATAGGTCTCCGTTATATCAAAAAGGATGGTACTTGTACTGAAGACCATTTCTTGTGTGAGAAGAATGTTGTGTCAAGCACAATGCAACTTGAAATTGAACCACATTACAAGGCACGGTTGGAGTTTAGATTGCATGAGTACCACGGTACTCATAACAGCAAGTCGATTTTATTCAACCAAATGCCAAAAACAGCATCATAACGCAGGTAAACACCATTACCTATCTGAAAGGTGTAAGATAGGGCTTACTTATTCCATTTGCCAGGCATTTCTGTTGTAAAATTGCTTGCTTTAATATATGCTTCATCACCTATTTCTTCATTGGTAAGGTATCTTTCTTTGGAAAGGGTCCTTATTGGAGCATGGATTATTTTGAGCCAGCCGCTGCCATCATCTGCGACTCCAACAGATGCCGGTGCTGCAAGGGTACCAATTGGTTTTTTTTCACTTTTCCCTTTGTAAACAAGACAGTTATACCTAATCCAACCCTCCAATTTCTTGGCTGATGCACCCAATCGGATTTCCTTGATTGGAATCCATCCTGTATGGGATTCCCTCAACCAATCGGGTTCTTCAACTTGGATTTCTGCCCATCCTTTCTCAACCTTTAAAACCCGAATGGTTGTTGATTCATCAATAGACAAATATTCTTTCTTTCCTAACATTTCTGTGGCCTTCTTGTTGATTTTCTTCTCAAACTTTTCTCCAGGTCCGCTTCTTAATACGGTGGAACCAAGAACATCATATCTTTCTCCAATTTTTATTTCCGCGTTATCAGCAAATGCTAATTCGGCAATAAAGCACGCCATGACAGCCATGACCGCAAAAAACAAAACTCGTCTCTCATAGATATCTCCCTTCATTGATTATAGAAAAAGGGATCAAGTTAATTTTCTATCCCTTCACGTACCCTGAAGAGTTATTCCCTCAATCCTTGAGGCCCTTAATTTTCAGCCTCCGGATGTTCAAAAAGATAGAGTTCAAATCCTGTAGATAGTTTTTGATTCTTGAATAATTCTTCGCTGGTCATGATGTCTCAATAAATTTTAAGCCCTTTTAGCAAAATCAAACACAGGAACCTCTATGGTCTTGACAGGTCTGAACTCATCCTTTGCAAACTTCAAAAGCTTGTCCGTCACTTCAGGAGAATAAATTCTCTCTCCGCATTTATTGCATACGAAGGCAGGGACATGCTCTACAAATACGTATTTGTCTTCCTTTTCATAAGTAAATGTAACTACTCTATCCTCTAACATACCTGCACAGAATGCGCACTTCATTATTTTTAAAGATGCTATCAGGCTGCTGCAAAATTTGCTATTGATACTGTGCGCTTTTCAGCAAAACTCTTCTTATGAAGCTTAATGCGCTCGATTTCGTGAAGCGTCTCTGCCTCCAGATAGCTTTCACTACAATGTGGGCAGGTTACGACAGGAATGTTTTCTATGATCAGGATATCTTTTCCTTTACCATAGGTTCTGGAAGCCTTATGGACACGCGCCCCTTCTTTTCCGCAAATATCACATATCATCAGATTCACTACTTTCATATATATTACGGTATATACACTGTTATTATAACCAATTTGCCCGTTGGACTCAATTTGGCAATAACTTCTGCTTCACTGTCATCAACTATATGTCCGTTGATCCGATATTTCCACTCGGCGGTCAAATTGTCTTTCTGGCGCTCTACAATTTTCCCTGTAAGTATACACCGTTCGATATCATAAATTGATAAACAATCAGGAGGGAGAGGATAAGGATAATTTCAGGATTTGTTTAATTGACACTACAGGCTCTTTTGTGTAAGATTTCCATATGTGTTACCCATGTTGGGGGATACTTTTTAGTAGTATATTGAGAATATCAAGGAGGTGGTAAGATGGCAGGAATAAAGGAGCAAGTTATCCATATGATTCAATCTCTCCCGGAGGATGCCACTGTTGACGATATTATGTCGGAGTTGTATTTTAAATTGCAGGTTGATGCCGGCTTGAGAGAATTGGATGAAGGTAAAGGAATACCACACGAGGAAGTTCAAAAACGGATGTCCCGATGGCTTACAAAATAAGATGGTCTCCCCGGGCTGCATCTAACCTTGAAGATATCTGCAACTATATAGCTAAAGATTCCGAACATTACGCATCCCTTTTTGCAAAGAAGGCGAATGCCATCATTGAATCTATTCCCCAATTTCCTAAAGCCGGAAGAATTGTTCCAGAATATGGAGATGAAAATCTACGGGAAAAGATTTATGAGAATTACAGAATCGTCTATCGGCTTAAAGGAGAAGTTGTTGAGATAGTTGTCATCTGTCACGGTGCCAAACTATTGGATGACATCATCTAATATGGTTTTAACAGACCTGAATTCATTCTTTGCAAATTTCAGTAACTTGTCAGAGACTTGAGGAGAATATACACTATAAATCACCGCTGAATTAAAAATCAATCCATTCTTTCGGATCTTCGGATCAGGATCATATGCAACCCCTTGATTTTACTGGAGCCGAGGAGGGGAATTGAACCCCCAACCTGCGCATTACGAATGCAATTTAAACAAGTTTTGTAAGTGGGCTTCCTGTCTGCAAAATTCCATAAAGCCCTTTAATTTAAAGGGGTTACAGTGTTATATTATTTAATGTATTTTCTGCCCTTTAAGGCGGTTTAGGATAAATTCGGTGACATTTTGGTGACAGTGGAAATTAATGAACAGTCACAATAAAAAACCATCTGTCCCTGCACATATTGATTGTCAATATTTTTTACCGAAATCCTGCCTTGTTAGAATTCTAACAACATTTACATCTGTACCCTTCCATTCAAATACAACCCTGTATTCCCCTATGCGTAACCGATACAGGTCTTCATATCCTTTGAGTTTCTTTATATGCTTACCATCGGGGATAGGATTATCTTCAAGCCTTTTGCATCCATCTACTATTCGGCTGAAATCATTATATGAGAGTACATCTATATCTTTTTCCGCCTTATTTGAAAAAAGGATGTTATATTTTCCCACCTGTGGCCTTTCTCCGGGCTATTAGTTTATCTATAGATATAACTCGACCTTCCCGGATGTCTTTCAGACCTTCATCAATCTTGGCTCTGAGTTGTGAATCTAATACAATATATAAATCTTCTAATTCATCCTCAACAGCCCTGTGGATTATAGACTCTAACTCCTCAACGGTTAAATCAGATACCTTCATGGCTTTTCTCCTTTGAGTCTGTTAATGTAACGACTCAACCAGTCGTCCCAGTTTTACGGCGCCTTACAAAATACTCCCTGGCTGAACCTGGTTTACCCTTAACCTTTTTAGATTCCTCAATCAAAACTATATCAATAAGGTCTTCTCTCAGTTCAGTGTCACTTATCACCTTTTCAAGGAAGGCTTCTTTCTCTTTGTTCTTAAGCGCCTTAAAGACAGTGTAAAACACTTCTGCTGTGGCCTTATTTGTTTTCAAAACTTCACCTCCTTTTATTTTGCGTAATCATTTTATCACATCTACTTTTAAAATGTATTTGACCTCGTTATCTCTTGTCACAGGTCACATTAAAGGGAAAATAAATCTGTCCCCTTTCCTTTTTGTCCTTTCCTTTTGTCATTGATTAGTTCAAGTATTTTTGGAATATCTTATCACCTTCTTTTTCAAGCAAGAGTTGTTGACAATAATAAAGATGGGCATAAATCTCTAATAGAGTAACTATGTTTTTTTGAACTGCTGACAATGTATCATTTTGATTAAAGCTTCTAACCTTCTCAATGTAAGAATCAAGTTCACCAAACTCAGAAGTATCCTGCAATGTCGAGTAGACATTTTCAAATACCTCCTTTAGGTATGTTTTGTATTCCCTGTTTCTCTCCTCTTTCGATATGGAGAGTGTCACAATATTCAACCATAGAAAGCATCTTAACGCCCCTCACAGAAC
>Ga0209212_1007587_pt1 | contig 11936 bp, 5 predicted proteins | sample RifGroC2_FD_183996 | JGI IMG/M metagenome (GOLD analysis project Ga0209212, IMG submission 183996) | Groundwater microbial communities from Rifle, Colorado, USA - Groundwater C2 (SPAdes) (version 2) | ecosystem: Environmental > Aquatic > Deep subsurface > Groundwater | place: Rifle, Colorado...
GACCACAGGAATCAGCAACAGTGGCAATATAGGAACAGGAACATTATCCACCACAGGGGCAGCAACGTTGAACAGTGCAGCCGTTACAAACAATGCGACAGTGGGAGGAACTTTAGGAGTGACAGGAGCTACGAGTTTATCGACATTAAGTACAAGTGGATTAGCAACTTTAGCGAGTGCCACAGTAACAGGAGCTACAACGACCAATGGAATTACCAACACAGGAGATATAAGCACAGGGACACTAACATCAACAGGCTTGGCAACTTTGGCCAGTGTAGATATCAATGGGGGTGCGATAGATGGAGTTACGTTGGGTACAAACAGTGTAGTCACACAGGCTAATATAGACAACATCCAGATAGATGGGAACACTATTTCATCTACCAATGCCAATGGGAATGTCATATTGGATCCGAACGGTACAGGTGTTGTAGATGTAAACAGTAGTTTGATCAGCAATGTAACAGATCCGGTAGGCGCACAGGATGCAGCAACGAAGAATTATGTAGATGGCTTGGTAGATACAGAAAATAATCTTGCCGAGGGGAACATCTGGGTAGGGAATAATCTGGGTAACCAGGCAGCAGTAGATGCGTCAGGGATAGGTTTTATGCTTATAGGCGATGGGACGACAGTTAACAGTGTAGATATCACAGGAGACATAGACGTCAGTACAACAGGAGATGCACAGATACAGGCAAATGCAGTAACGACGAATGAGATAGCATTAAATACTATAGTAGCAGATGACATAGCCACAGGTGCAGTTACCACGGCAGAGATATTTGATGGTACTATATTAGAGGAAGATCTTGCAGATGATGCAGTCACCTCAGTTAAGATCCTTGATGATGAGATTGTCGATGCAGATATCAACACCGCTGCATCGATAGCTATATCGAAGCTTGCAGCAGCAACACCAGGACAGATCATAGTAGGTGCAGCAGTTACAGGAGTACCGACATATGTAACGCCGAGTGGAGATATAGATGTATCGACCCTTGGAGCCTTGACGATCAAGAGCAATGCAGTCACCAATGATAAGATGGCAGATAATTCGGTTCAGACTGAGAACATAGTAGATGGACAGGTACAGACCAATGACATCGCTAATCTGAATGTGACCACAGGGAAGCTTGCAGATGATGCAGTTACTACCGTTAAGATACTGGATACGAATGTAACATATGCCAAGATACAGAATGTAAGTGCAACAGATAAGGTATTAGGAAGAGTATCAGCAGGTGCAGGAGTTATTGAGGAGATTTCAACAACCGGATCAGGAGATGTTGTTAGAGCTACATCACCAACTCTTGTTACCCCTAACTTGGGAACACCATCTGTACTGGTTGGTACAAACATAACAGGGACAGCTGCCGGTTTAACAGCCGGTAATGTTACCACCAATGCGAACCTGACAGGTATGGTAACCAGTGTAGGCAATGCAACAACAGTAGTTACCAATGCCAATTTAACAGGAGAAGTCACATCAGTGGGTAATACAACCACTGTTACTAACGCATCTGTAATAGGTAAAGTATTAACCGGATATACAAGTGGCGCAGGAACAGTAGCCGCTACAGATAATATCTTGCAGGCTATCCAGAAGCTGGATGGTAATAATGCAACCAATGCAAATCTGACAGGTCCCATAACAAGTGTAGGCAATGCGACAAGTGTAGCCTCACAGACAGGAACGGGGTCGACATTTGTTATGGATTCATCACCGACGTTGGTTACTCCGATATTAGGTGTGGCGACAGCTACCAGTATAAACAAGTTAACGTTAACAGCTCCAGCATCAGGAGCTACCTTAACTTTAGCAGATAATAGTACTTTAGTAACATCAGGCGCATTTTCAACAACATTAACGACAACAGGAGCAACGAATGTAACCCTACCGACATCAGGGACATTGGCTACAACAGGTGATTTGAGTCAGTTTGCAGCGACAACATCAGCACAACTTGCGACTCTGATATCAGATGAGACAGGTACAGCAGGATCAGTAGTATTTTCAAATGCACCTACTTTCGCAGGGTTGACTTCTTCTGGTGCAGTAGTTAATATAAACGCAGGTTCAAATTTTGCGACTAATATAAATACAGGAACCTCAACAGGAGCTGTAAATATTGCCAATGGTGGCACAGGAGGCAATGTAATTGCCATAGGAAATACAAATGGAGCTACTTCAATTATTCAAAGGGTTGGTTCTGGCAACTTTAGTCTCGATGGTGTTGCTGGTTCAATATATATAGTAGGTGCTTCAACGACAACTGGAACAATCTCTATTGGTGGAACAGCTCAAACCGGAACTATTACTCTTGGTTCATCCACAGGAGCAGGTCAAACAGTAAATATTGGCACAGGAAATACAGCAGGTACAGATATTATCAACATCGGAACCGGAACCGCTACAACAGCAAAAACTGTAAATATAGCCTCTACAGGAGCAACACAGACAAACGTAAATATTGCAAATGGGAATGGTGCAGCAACAATCTCATTAGGTGATGGCAACACCGCTAAAACAATAACAATTGGCGGTGGTGTAAGCGGAAATACTGTTTCCGTTGCAAATGGTGTTAATACTTCAGCACAAACAATTAACGTTGGTGCGGGTGCAAGTACTGCAAATAACACGATCAATATTGGTTCCGGAACTAACACAGCCGGTGTAACAGCTGTAACCATTGGTTCTAACACAAACTTAGCCAACACAACTCTTATCAAAGGGGGAAATGGGGCTGGTGCAATTACAATGACTCCACAAACAAATGGGACTATCGTAATTGGTGCTACAGCAGGTGGTGGAGCAATAACAGTTGGTTCATCCACAGCAGCTCAGACAGTTAATATTGGAACTGGGACTGGTGCTTCAACGGTGAATATTGCTACGGGAATAACTACTGGGAAGGCTATTAATATTGGAACAGGAGCGGTAGCCAATACAGTAACTATCGGAAATACAACCGGTGCAACAGCAGTAAATATTAATGCGGGAACAGGTAATATCCTGATTGGTGGCCCGGCTGCCTATTATCAAACCATTGCCAGAAACGCTACTGACGGTGCACTGGGTATCTGGGGAGGTACATCTGAGGCTAACGGTGCATATTTTAAAATCACCGGTTCAACTTATGCTGCTTCTCCAGGCAATGGAAGTGCAGAATTTGTTGTAAGGGACTTTACCGGGGCTAATGCCTCCAGATTTGCTCTATGGGGATATGACGGAGCATCAACCTGGGCACCTATTTTTAGGACAGATGGAGCAACGGGTAATACATGGTTAGCTCCTACTGATACTTATACTACCGGAAAGGTTGGCGTAGGATTAACAACCGGGACAACCCCTACTGCAGCCCTTCATCTTAAAGCAGGAGTTGCGGCAGCAGGCGGAGCTCCGCTCAAATTTACTTCAGGCACTAACTTAACTGCAGCTGAAGCCGGCGCTGTGGAATATAATGGGACTAACTTTTTTGTAACTAACAGTACAGCAACACGCTATACCCTTGCTAAAACCTTAACCAATACAGCTGCTTTGGATTTTGTAAGTACAAATACAATGTTAAGTTCGGATTTAACGATAACAGTCACAGGAGCTGCACTTAATGATGCAGTAGTCCTGGGTATTCCAAACGGTTCGGTTATGGCAAATTCAACTTTTACAGCATGGGTTAGTGCAGCAAATACGGTAACTGTAAGATTCAATAATTACAGTGCAGGTACTCTTGACCCTGCTTCCGGAACTTTCCGTGTAAGCGTTTTACAATATTGATAATAACAGTGAAAAAAGACAAAAGAAGAAAGGCACAAGTTGAGGCGAAGCCGAAATCATGCATAGCGGGAAGGAAAGTGGAATAAGTACTCAAGGCGCTCGACGCACGACGCAGGGAAGAAGGACGCAAGGCGCAGGTATGAGGACTGAGGGACTAAGGAACAGATTGCTTCGTCGTTCCTCCTCGCAATGACTGACGGAGAGACAAGAAATTAGTAAGAAGCAGGCAGTAATGAGTAAAAGATAAAAGATAAAAGGAAAAACAAGCGTAGAGCGTAGAGCGTAAAGCGTAAAGCAAAGAATAAGACAAAAGGTTAGAGGCAAAGAGCAAAGGGCAAGGAGCAAAGGGCAAAGAAGATAAATGTTATAGTTATGTAGGGCGAAGTCGTGACTTCGCTTAAGACAGAAGTAAAAAAAGCGTAGAGCAGAGAGCGTAAAGCGGAGAGAGGAAGAAAAGGCAAAAGGCAAAAGGCAAAAGTAAAAGGGCAAACGTAAAAAGGAACGAGTAACGTAAAACGAGAAATGCAAATCAATAAAGGGATAAATGGTAACAAACACTGTCATCCAACAGCTGGTTGAGCGAATTAAGCAATTCGACCCGGAAAAGATTATTCTTTTTGGGAGCTATGCTTATGGCACACCTTCTGAAGATAGCGATGTTGATCTGTTAGTGATTAAGAATATTGACCTGAAGGATATTCGGGAAACCCGTATTGAGATTAGAAGAAGCCTCTTCAGTATCCGATATGAAAATCAAATTGAAATTGATCTTCTTGTAGATAATGAGGACCATATCAATTACAGGATAAATATTGGCGATAAATTTTATGAAGAATTAATAACCAAAGGTAAAATACTATATGCCAAACAAGGTATTAGCAAAAGATTGGCTTGAATCGGGGAAGAAACATCTCGATGTAGCTGAGATATTATTTAAAAATAGTCATTATACTGATATTGTTGGTATTGAATTACAACATTCTATTGAAAGAGTTTTAAAATCGGTACTTGCTTATAACAACCTGGAAATAGCACGAACCCATGATTTGGCAATACTATTAGAGACTGTTAAAAGTGAAATAGAATTTGATAACAACATCAGGAAGCAATGTGAAATTGCAACAGATTACTTTATTGATAACCGATACCCTGTCCGGGGAAGCAACTTTCTTCCTTCAGAAAATGAGATTGAAAAAGTGATTGAATCTGCACATTTTATATATAACACAGTAAATGAATATATTAACAAATAGATTAACAAAGACAAGTGAAAAGAAATGAAAAATATGGATTGAACTAAGTAACAGAGTTAGTAAAAGCGAAAAAGATTGCTTCGCTTCGCTCGCAATGACGGTAAATAAAGTACAGAGCTCAGGGCTTAGAGAGGAGAGCGTAAAGCGATTAAAAGCAACAATTACAAGATAACAGATAACAAAACGAAAAACTTAGATATGAAATACACCAAACCCGCAATTGTAACATTTGTTACATTTTTAATAACAATCAGCTTAGCGGCTCAGCAGCCCGCTGCTAAGCCTGCAACGCAGTCAGCAGCACCGGCGAAACTGACATCGGCAGCCGACACATTGCAGTATACACTTGGAGCCTTCTTTGGCCAGTGGATGGTAAAAAACGGATTTACAGTTACCAACCAGACTCTTTTTAAAAGAGGAATGGATGATGTACTGCAGAAGAAGCCGCTGGCTCTGGCCGATACAATTATCTCTCCGCTTATTGCCTCTTATCAGCAACTGATCCAGAATACCCGCAGCCGGCAGCTCGAGGACCAGCTCTTCGCTGCTCTGAAAGGCAAACCTGGCGTAGGTGTACTGCCTAACGGTGTACATTATATTGTGGTCAAAGCCTCACAGGGAGTAAGGCCAACACCTGCTGACTCAGTTGTCATAAATGCAATCGGAGTCTTCCCTGACGGAACTGTATTCGAGGATACCTTCCAGAAAAAGAAGCCCATTACTACTCTTACCAGTCAGCTTATACCCGGACTGAGCGAAGCAGTACAGCTTATGCCTGTGGGTTCGGTGTGGAGAATATTTGTGCCGGCGGCGTTGGGATATGGTCCTGCCGGATTGCAGAATATTATTCCGCCAAATACGGCGCTGGTGTTTGATATTACACTTATGGAAGTTAAGGGAAAGAAATAAGACAAAAGACAAAAGACAAAAGTTGAGGAACGAAGTGAGGAAATCCCGCCACAGCGGGAACAAAAGGAAGAATTCATCCGGTAAATTCCCCCTCTTTACGCAGTAGAGAGGGGGCCGGGGGGTGAGTTCATAAAGTAAACAAAACAAAACGCAAAACGGCTAATTGATTAACAGGCGAACACATATTACAAAGCTGATATTCAGAAAGAATTCTGACTTCATCCGGAGCAGGTTCATTCTTCTTGCTGCGTTTATATTTTTTCCGTCTGTTATTATCCGCGCCCAGGTCATTAACAATAACGGCGCTGCCATTACGGTTACAACAGGAGCCGCTGTAGTTGCAAAAGATATGACCAACAGCTCGGGTGCCTTTAACGCACGATTCCTTAATAACGGTACAATTAACCTTAGCGGAAATTATATAAATAGCATTAGTTCCATAACCGGAGGTAGCGGAACATACAGACTGGGAGGTAACTGGACCAATAACGGGACATTTAACTACGATTTGAGCACAGTGATCTTTAATGGCTCTGCAGAACAGCTCATAACAAAACCCTCCCCCGAATCCTTCTATAACCTCTCAATCGAAAACACCGGTGCATTATCGGGGTTTACGGTAAAACTGTCAAATAACGTGCAGGTTATAGGGAATCTGTATATGAAGACTGGTAATGTCACTGCGACAGGCTTCAAGCTTCAGCTTGTAAATCAGGCTGCCGCATCGCTCAATTATACATCGACAACAGGAAGCCGGATCTTCGGACAATTCGAAAGAGGTGTAGGCCAGGCAGCAAGCTATCTCTTCCCTCTGGGAAACATCACAAGACCCTCATTTTATAATCCTGCCACACTGATTACAAATGTTACTCCCACTGTCGGGTCGGTGTTGTCAGAGTTCCTGACATCTCCTCCCCCGGGTAATAACGGACTTCCTCTGGCCGATCCTCCCGTAGAGGTTGACAGCGCTTATACAGCAGGCTACTGGAGCATGATTGCCAGAAATGGTTTTTCAATCTCAGATTACAGTGTTACCCTTGAAGCAGAAGGCTTCACAAATTCAATCGATACTGTACGTGACATTACGCGTGTTATAAAACGTACCGGTGGAGGTGACTGGACACTGGATGGTGTCCACAGCACTGCTACTGGCAATCTCGTGAAAAGAAATAATCTTACCGGTAATATATCCACCGCTGGCACTCAGTTTGCCCTGGGCCGTGCAAATCCTCTGATAACAGATCATCCCGACGATCTGATAGTGTGTGAGATGACATATCCTGCATTTATAGTTGTTGCAACAGGCGCTGAGCCACTTACATATCTGTGGTACAAAGATGGCGCCCCCATTCTAAGCGGACCCCACTACACAGGAAACAGATCAAGTACTCTTATAATTAATGAAGCTGTACTCTCTGACGCCGGTAATTACTATTGCGTTGTGAGGGACAGATACCGGAATACAACAATAAGTTTATCAGCTACTCTTGTTGTTAACAAGATCCCAATTGCAAGAGTAACTCCTGATACACAGGGTCATGAATGTTCAGAGGTGCCGTTTGACGACATAGTTATGACACTTGATTATTTTAACCCGGGTACAACTTTCATATGGAGTCGCACAACACCTGCCGGAATAATTACATCGGTACCTGTTACCGGTACTGCAAATAATATCGGCGATGTCCTTGCCGGATCATTCCAGAATACAACCGATGCTCCGATAATAATTACCTTTGAAATAATTCCGATCGGTCCTGCCCCGACATACTGCACCGGACTACCTGTATATGCAACAGTTACGGTTAACCCTCGTCCGCGCGTGATACCGGTTATGAAGGAGATTTGTTATGGTGAATCAACAAGTATCACATTAGTATCTCCTTCAACAATGACACAGCCGGGTGTAATAAGATTCAATTACGATATTACCGTGTCATCAGGCACTGTAGGCGGAAATATGGTACCTGCAAATAATGTAGCATACGGAAGTGTCCTCTCATTCCCATATACCAACAGCGATGACATAGCTCAATCAGTATTCTATAATGTTACACCAATTGTTCCTGCTCTTGGATGTCCCGACGGAATCAAATTGCCGTTCGAGACCAGCATACATGCCAAACCTTTGCAGAGTCTTGTAATTACTGAACCTCTGACATGTGAGGGAGGTTCAAATGCTGACCTGAAAGCGATCACCTCAAGAGAAGCAGGAGGTACAAACGGATACTATTTTGACTGGGTAAGAACACAGCTCGACCAGGTTCACGGGTACAGTATTCCTGAACTTGTTAACCGGAGAGGTGGTCGATGGGATGTAACTGTGACTGACAACCTTAATTGTCAGAGCTCCGGGTTCATATTTGTATCAGGCGCTAAGCTCGACTCGTATATGTATGTTCCTGTCGATCCTGTATCAGGCTATGCAACATCATGCCCCGGATCAAGCGATGGCGAGCTCTGGATTATGGAAACGAACAGTTCTACAGGTATTGCTCCGTTCGAATACTGGATAACCAGGAATAATCAGGATACTGCATCAACAGATATTCACGGGCACCTTGCAACCAAAGAGGTATTTGATACCTGGCCCGGACTTCTTGCCGGTAATTATCATCTTTACATAAAAGATGCCAATGGGTGTATCAATGTTACTATGCCAACAATTGACATAATTGAACCCGAGGTAATCACCGTTACTTTCGAATCGAAAAAATATGATGGCAACTTCGATATATCATGCAAAGGGTATAATGATGGTTCAGTATGGGTTAAGACAATTACCGGTGGCAACGGAGGTTACAGGTATAAATGGACAACAATCAACGGGACCATAGCAGGTATTGATACTCTCGACAGACTTGATAATGTCACTGCCGGAACCTACTATCTGCATACTACAGATATAAAAAGCTGTATGAAAACTGACAGTGTGACAATTACCGAACCTTCCGGTATGGTGCTGACAGCTTCCGAACTTTCGATACAGGCTGATGGAACTTATAATGTTTCCTGTAACGGAGGTTCAGACGGGTATATTAACATGACAATAACCGGCGGATCGGGTAACTATACATATTCATGGGCAGGACCCGGTGGTTTCACAGATACCAGGGAAGATATCTCACAACTGAATGCCGGCGATTACATTTGTACAGTAAGGGATCTGAACGGTTGTATTTTGGCACCTGTTCCATCATTTACCCTCTCAGAACCGGATGATCTTACAATAACATCGTCAGAATCGGTCTCTCCGGATGGAGGGTATAATATGGCCTGCCACGGAGGCACCGGAACGATCCAGATCACGGTTGCGGGTGGAATCGCGGGAACATATCAGTACTTCTGGAGCACATCCGGCGGATCGGGAATTGAAGCAGGACAGGAGGATCAGAATAACCTTACGGCTGGTACTTACAATCTGATAATAAGGGATATTAACGGCTGTGAGGATAGTATTAAAATAACTCTGAGTCAGCCTGATCAGATTGTGCTGCTGCTTGATGAAAAGAATATTACCTGTGCTTCCGGTGTTTTCAATGACGGGGCAATAGATCTCATTGTTTCAGGTGGTATCGGCCCGTACAGTTATCTCTGGTCAAACGGAGCATCAACAGAGGATATTTCAGACCTGACAGAAGGTACATACAGCGTAACTGTAACTGACGCCAACGGATGTACAGCAACTGCTTCCGGTGGTGTTGTTAATCCTCCGCCTTTGAATTACACAAAGACAATTTCCGACTATAACGGATATAATATCAGCTGTTTTGGACTGTTAAATGGTTCGATTTCAGTTAATACCACCAGTGGTACACCTCCGTTCATCTTTAACTGGACAGGTCCGGATGGATTTACTGCAACGACTCCGGGCATCTCAGGTCTCAGGGCAGGGACCTATACGTTGAATATTATTGACAGCCTTGCATGCAATGTTACCGAGATAATAGTACTCACAGAGCCGGGTCAGCTGGGAATGGCATTCAGCCTCTCTTCAAGCACAACAGGTGGCTATAATATTGATTGTGCCGGGGCAGTCACTGGTTACATAGGCATTGAACCACTTAACCAGGTTAAAGATGTTGAATATCTCTGGTCCGACGGATTATTTGGCAAGACCAGGACAAACCTCCCTGCCGGAGAATACAGTGTAATAATTACAGATGCAAATAACTGTTACGCAAGTGCAACAGTATCTTTGACTGAACCCGATTCAATAAGGATTGATTTTACGGTAACAGAGCCGTTCTGTCCGGATATGCCGAATGGAGTAGTAGCTGCAACTGTTACAGGTGGTGTACCGGGATCTGATTATACCTACAGGTGGTCAGATAATTCCACGGGTAGTGTAGTCACAGATATACTTGCCGGATATTATTCACTGACTGTGAAAGACCTTAATGGCTGTACAGTAAGGGATTCTGTGAAGGTTGAGCCTGTCAATGAAACATGTCTGGTAATTCCAAATGCAATATCGCCAAACGGTGACATGATAAATGATGAATGGAATATTGATAATATTGAGCTTTATCCTCAGATAGAAGTTAAGATATTCAACAGGTGGGGTCTGAATGTGTGGAGGTCTGAAAAAGGATATCCGCAGCCATGGGATGGACGCAGAAGCGGAAAGGCTCTGCCAATAGATTCATACCATTATATAATTGATCTGCATAACGGCACCAAACCGGTTATTGGTACTATAACGATAGTAAGGTAAAAAGTAAAATTGAAAAACAGGTGAGAATAAAGGCGATCATATTAACGGTGTTTCTGACCGGGAATCTTGCATCCGGCCAGCAGCTGCCGGTATACAGCCAGTACCTGTATAATAAATTTCTGATCAATCCTTCAATTGCAGGCAGCGACGGTTATACAAGCGTAAACCTTACTGCAAGGGAACAATGGGTAGGATATGAAGGGGCACCACGAACCTTTTCTTTTGCGGTGCAGAGCAGGATACTCAAACGAAGCTACATTCTGAAACAGACAAATGTAAGGAGGCAGATTTACAGGCCTAAATCAGATGGTAAAGTTGGTCTGGGAGCTCATGTTTTCTCTGACAGGAACGGGCTCATTAACCGGACCGGTTTCCAGGCTTCCTATGCATATCACACATGGCTCCAAAACAGTACCCAGCTCTCTTTCGGACTTTCACTGAACGGGTACCACTATAAGATTGATCAGGATGCAATAAATTTTGAGGACAATAATGATCCGTTGCTAAACAACTCTCTTCGCAGAGGTTTATTTATACCTGATGCAGCTTTCGGGGTATCGCTGCTTAATGCAAAATACAGTTTTGGTTTTTCAGCCGATCAGCTTTTTGAGGCTTCGGCAAAGCTGGGAGGCGCTGCAGCCTATCAGAATTTCAGTCTTGAAAGACAATATTATCTTTTCGGATCATACGACTTCAGCCACGGACCCTATAATATAATTCAGCCATCTTTCCTGATCATGAGCTCAGAACAGCTTCAGCCTCAGGCTGACTTCGGTGTTACATATATCTTCCATGACGATTTCTGGGCAGGGCTGGCTTACAGGACAAGTAAGGCTCTGATATCAACAGTGGGAGTGAAGTATCAGAATATATTCATGGGTTATGCCTTTGACTTCACATTATCTGAAATCCAGAGAGTTACCTATGGCACTCATGAGATTACGTTCGCTCTAAAGTTCGGGGATAATAAGAGGAAGTACCGCTGGCTCGACAGGTATTGATTTTCGAGGCTCCGGTGGCGCGGATTTAGCGAAGCGTAATCCGTGCCTCATAAATCTTTTGCTGTATTAAATATGGCACCAATTACAAATTGGCGCCAGCGGAATTCCAGATAAGGACTGCAGATCTACTTCTTTAAGATATAGATCAGCGAGCTGCTTTTTCCTGTTTTGAGCGGTTTATAGTCCCATGAAAACATAACTATTTGATAAGTAGCAAATAAGAGAATTATTTATTGTAAATTTGGGTGTCTCTCCATTCTTGATAAAACGAATTT
>Ga0209212_1007590_pt1 | contig 11933 bp, 12 predicted proteins | sample RifGroC2_FD_183996 | JGI IMG/M metagenome (GOLD analysis project Ga0209212, IMG submission 183996) | Groundwater microbial communities from Rifle, Colorado, USA - Groundwater C2 (SPAdes) (version 2) | ecosystem: Environmental > Aquatic > Deep subsurface > Groundwater | place: Rifle, Colorado...
CTGTTCATTAATACTCTCTGTTGCTTTTGTTATGCCCTTAAGCGCCTTCTTTGTCTCAACATAAAGCGTTTCATCATTGACAAGCTTCCCGATTGTCCCCTCACCCCTCTCTATTTTCTGTGCAACTCTATTAAAACTCTCTACTGCACCCCTTGCCTGGTCATATAGTGCATCATCAGTCATCAGCTTACCCAAAGAACCTTTACCTGCCTTTACATCTTCAGCTATGCTATTCAGATTACCCATCGCATCTTTTGCATTTGCAACCAACTTCATTATTTCATTATATGCCTCCGGATCATTGATTAATTTTGCAACAGTCCCCTCTCCGCTCTCAAGCTTCTTCGTAATACTGCTTATATTATCCAATGCCTCTTTTGCACTTGCATACAATTCATCATCTGTAACAAGCTTTCCGAGAGTCCCCTCACCGGCCTCCATTTTCTTTGTAATATTGTTCAAACTGGCAACCAGTTCTTTTGCATCTTTTGAAAGGGTAGGCAGGTCATCTGTAAACTTTTCAACATTCGCCACTATCTTATTAATTTTTTCATCATTATCCTTTACAATATTATTAACGCCTGCCGATGCTTCTTTAATATTATCCACAATACTCTTTATGGAATCTTTCCCTTCTGTGCCACCGAGAACCTCACTTATTGGCTGTGTTATAGATTTAATATCAGCGGCTATCGAGTTCAACTGGACTATAAGCTTGTCCATATCCGGAGGCGGAGCACCCTGCAGTATCTCATCCCCTGCTTTAAGCTCTGCAGTCCCAGTTGTGCCTGGGTCTATCTCAAGAAATTTCTCGCCTAAGAGGCTCTCCATCTTTACATAAGCCTTTGCATCCTTTCTAATCTTTATATGATAGGGGAGATTTATTGTCAACTTTGCCTTTCTGTCTGTCAGGGAAATATCTGTTATCTTTCCTATCTCCACGCCTGCTGTCTTGACATTAGTATGCTTAACCAATCCCTGTGCCGTATCCAGCATCGCATACACATTGTATCCCCTCTCACCCCCAACCTGAATCTTCTCTATATTAACTGTCATATATGCCAGAAATAAAATACCGAGAACCACAAATATGCCAACCTTAACCTCCGTCTTCATTCCACCCATAAAACCTCCCTCCCTAAAATATAGCAATGAGCAACGAGCAATGAGTAATAAGTCTTTTTCCTCATTGCTTTTCACTCATTGCTCTCTTGTTATAGGTCCTTCTGCCCTCCCATGAATAAACTGCTGGACAATCTCACTCTTTGAATTTTTTATTTCGTCAGGCGTCCCGATTTCTATGATTTTCCCCTTGTAAAGCATGGCAATCCTGTCTGCAATCTTATAGGCACTTACCATATCATGCGTAATTGCAATTGATGTAACTTTTATTCTTTCCCTTAAATGAATAATCAGTTCATTTATCACATCCGCCATTATAGGGTCAAGCCCGGTTGTCGGCTCATCGTATAATAGAATCTCAGGCTCCATTGCTATAGCCCGGGCTAAACTTACCCTCTTCCTCATACCGCCAGAAAGGTCTGAAGGCATGAGGTTCTCTACATTTTTTAATCCAACAAGTTGAAGTTTCTTAATGGCAATATCTCTTATCTCATTATCCTTTAATCGGGTATGCTGTTTCAAACCAAAACCAACATTTTCCCATACCCGCATTGAATCAAATAAAGCACCCCACTGAAATAACATACCAAATTTTTTTCTAAGTTCATTTAAATCATTTTCCTTCAAAGAAGTAACATCCTGCCCATCAACATATACCTTGCCACCCTCAGGCATTAGCAGTCCTATAATACACTTAATAAGGACACTCTTTCCTGTCCCGCTTCCGCCTATAACAACCATGCTCTCCCCTTTTCTTATATCAAGAAACGCACCCCTCAGGACATGGTTGCCGCCAAAAGACTTATATACATCCTGAACACTGATTTTTATATCAGAGTTTGTAAGGTTCATAAAGTTAAAAGTTTATAAAATTGAAAGTTGCTTATTTTTACTTCATACATTTCTCTTAACCCTTTTAAACTCGTCCACATCAAACACAATATTCTTTCCTATTCTTTTTGAATTTAAGATTTTTTCCTTAACCCATCTTCTGACCGTTATCTCTGCCACTTCCAGATATTCTGCTGCCTCTTTTATTGTAAATGGCTCACGTCTGATGTCGTCAAACACCTCGGCATGAGTGTAAATCTCTTTCTCAAATCCCTGCCTTGCAATAACTGTAAATAGCTTTTCTCTCTCTTTTACCGGCATCTCTAATATTTCTTTGTAAACCTTTTCTGCTGTTACGGCATACATAAATCCTCCCTTATTTTATGCAGCGTTTTAAATCTCTATAAAAGTTTTCATGTGTGCCTATAGGGAATGGAGAATCTTATAAAAACAATAAGTTAGAGACTCTTCGCCTTCGGCTCAGGGTGACAAATTTAGATTTGTGCAACAGTCTCATTATGACTTTTTAAAACATCAATGCTGTTATAAAGTAGTTTGCTACAAGAATAAGGAGCGAAGACCATACAACTGCCTTTGTAGTAGCCTTGCCGACACCTGATGCACCGCCCTCTGTATTAAATCCCTGATAACAGCTTACAATGGCGATTATCACCCCGAAGACAGTTGCTTTGAGAAGCCCGCTATATACATCATTCAGCTTTAAGAAATCCCATGTCCTTCTTTCATATATTGTAGGATTACTGCCGAGGATATAAACACTCACCATATACCCCCCTATTATCCCGATTATATCTGCAAAGATGGTAAGTATGGGCATTATTATAGTTGTAGCGAGAAATCTTGGAACAATGAGATATTTTATAGGATTTGTAGCGAGTGTATAGAGAGCGTCTATTTGCTCTGTAACCTGCATAGTGCCGAGTTCTGCTGCCATGGCAGAGCCAACCCTCCCTGAAACCATCAGCCCTGAAAGGACTGGACCGAGCTCCCTTGTTATGGAAAGGGCAACCACAGTCCCAACAAATGTCTCAGCACCAAATCTCTTAAAGCCGGTATGGCTCTGGAGCGATAAGACCATCCCCGTAAATGCCCCTGTTATCAAAATCACAGGGATAGAATTTACGCCAACCTCCTCTATCTGGTTAAGGATATTTTTAAGATTAAAAGGCGGACGAAATGTCCAGAGAAGGGTCTTTAAAAAAATAATAAAAAGTTTTCCGCCTTCTTCCACAAATTTTAGAAACCTATTTCCTATAATTTCAAATAAACGAAACATAAATTATTTACGATTTAAGATTTTTGATTTACGATTTTAAATTAAGGATTTTTAAATTGTAATTCGTAATTCGCAAATCATAAATCTAATATATATATACTCTCCTCACCCTTCTCCCAATGGAGCAGAATATCTCGTATGAAATCGTCCCTGCAATAGATGCAAGCTCCTCAACCTTAATTTCCTCATCCCCCTGTCTGCCCAATAATACCACATCATCACCAACCTTTACATCAGGCAAATCGGTTACATCTATCATACACATATCCATACATATTGTCCCTATCTGATTAACCCTCCTACCCTTTATAATCACCTGAACTTTATTGGATAGGGAACGGCTGTAACCATCGGCATAGCCTACAGGTATAGTTGCTATTATACTATTTCTCTTGGTAATAAATCTTCTCCCATAGCTTATTCCTGTTTTTTCTGGAGTATTATGAAGATGGACAATAGATGTCTTCCAGCTCATTACAGGTTTTATTAAAAAATCTTCCACAGGGAAATCAAATGGAATAGAGCCGTAGAGTATTATGCCGGGTCTTACAGTATTAAAATAGGAATCAGGGTAATTTACAATAGCGGCACTGTTAGATGCGTGCATGAATGAAAATAAAAATCCTGACTTTTTTAGCTCCTCTATAACCCCTTTAAATATTTTTATCTGCCTTTCAGTAAACTCCTTGTCCACTTCATAGGCTGTGGCAAAATGAGTCAATATCCCTTCAATTTTTATGTTTTTAAAGGAGCTTACTTTTTTAACGAACCCCATAACTTCATCTGACTGTATGCCAATTCTTCCCATCCCTGTATCAACTTTTATATGGACATCTGCTATTTTGCCTTGTCTCTCAGCTTCTTTTGACAGGTTCAGAACTGCATCAAAAGAATAGATTATGCTTTTTAGATTATAAGAGACAATATATTCTGCATCTCCTTTTGAACAGCCGCCGAGCAATAAAATCGGAGACTCAATTTCAGCCTCTCTCAGTTCAATTCCCTCTCCAACAGTACTGACGCCAAGCATGTCGGCACCACTGACAGATGACCTTTTTGCAATTTCTACAGCCCCATGCCCATAGGCATCCGCCTTTATTATAGAAATAATTTTTCTATCTTTACCAACTTTAAGTCTTACCTGTTTTAAATTATGGGAGAAGGCATTCAGGTCTATCTCAGCGAAGGTAGGGGATTTTGAAATAAGGGATTTAGGATTGAAAATTGGAGACTTAATTCTGATTTCTGACTTCTGGCGAGATACTGCCACAGGTGCCTTGAAATCATTCATGCAGCCTCTCCATAATCTTCCTTCGTATCGTCAAGGTTATCAAATCTTGTATATTCTTTAAAAAATGCAAGAGGAACCGTTCCTGTAGGCCCGTTCCTCTGTTTTCCAATATTAATCTCCGCTATCCCCTGATTTTCAGGAGTCTCTTTATAAAACTCCTCTCTGTAAACAAATACAACCAAATCTGCATCCTGCTCAATTGCACCTGATTCCCTCAAATCAGATAGTTGAGGTTTTCTATCCGTCCTCTGTTCAGGTGCCCTGCTTAACTGAGATATGGCGATTACAGGCACCTTTAACTCCTTTGCAAGCGCCTTTAGAGACCTTGTAATATCAGAAATCTCCTGCTGCCTGTTCTCCACCCTCCCCCTGCTCCTCATAAGCTGGAGATAATCCACTATAATGAGGTCAAGCCCTTTTCTTTCAGCCTGTAACCTCCTCGCCTTTGCCCTTATGTCAAGGACAGACTGTGCAGGGGAATCATCTATGAATATTGACGACTCGGACAGGAGGCCAGCCGCTCTTGTAAGGTCAGGCCAGTCAGATTTTGAAAGATACCCTGTCCTCACTTTGCCGGCATTTATCCTTGCCTCCGAACAGAGCATTCTTATTACAAGCTGTTCACGGGACATCTCAAGGCTGAATATGGCTATAGTCTTTTTTTTATTTACTCCAATATGGGTGGCTATATTCATACAGAATGCCGTTTTACCCATAGACGGTCTTCCGGCTACTATAATCAGGTCTGATGAGTGAAGTCCGGCAGTCATTGCATCAAATTTTTTAAAGCCTGTGGGAAGTCCTGTAACAAGCTCCTTTCTCTCAAAGAGCTTTTCAATAGTAATGAAACTCTCATTTACAACCTGACTTATGTTTACAAAACTCGGGGAAATCTTATTTTCTGATATGTCAAATATCTGCTTCTCTGCATAATCCAGAAGCTCATCAATATCTTCCGTATCCTCATAACATCTGTTGTGTATCTCTGTAGATGTTGATATCAGCTTCCTCAGTATTGCTTTTTCTTTTACTATTCTTGAGTGATATTGGATATTTGCTGCGGTGGGGGTTGATGCCACAAGAGATGCAATATAGTCTAAGCCGCCTACCTCTTCCAACTGATTCTTTTTCTTCAGTTGTTCATTGAGGGTCATTACATCTACAGGCTGATTTTTTTCAAAAAGGTCTATTATTGCAGCAAAAATCTTACGGTGGGAATCCCTGTAAAAAAAACTCTCATCCCTGAGAATCTCCAATGACCTTGGCAGTGCCTCATTTTCCAGAAGTATAGCACCGAGGATAGACTGCTCTACCTCTATGTTTTGAGGAGGGAGTTTGGTTGGAGAGATATCAGTTTTTGCCATTATTTATACAGAATTCAGAATACAGAAGTTTTTATTCTAACTTCCGTATTCTGCTTTTTATTCCTTCACCACTTCAACCTTAAGATTGGCAACAACACCAGGATAAACTCTTATTGAGACAGAATGGGTTCCAAGATTCTTTATGGGAGTATCTATATCTATCTTCCTTTTATCAATATTAAACCCCTCTTTCTTTAGCTGTTCTGCAATCTCCTGAGATGTAACAGAGCCAAAAAGCTTATCACTCTCCCCTGCTTTTTTAGCAAGCCTGCAAGAAATCTTCTCTATCCTTTTAGCCAAATCCTCTGCTTCACCTTTTAGTTTTACAATCTTTCTGCCCTTCTGGCTAATCTCATTCTTTAATATCTTTAAATTGCCGACAGTGGCAGCCATTGCTAATCCCTTTGGTATAAGATAATTTCTTCCATAACCATCTGCCACATCTACCTCCTGCCCCATACCTCCAAGTCCTTTCACATCGTCTTTTAAAATTAATTTCATCTTTTTTTACCCCCAGAATACAGTTATTGTATTAGTTTTAGTGGAAATCAATTACTAGTACTAATCACTAACACTAACCACTTTCTTTTACTTTTCCACAGTAAATGGCAATATGGCAATATTCCTTGCTCTCTTAATTGCGTAAGTAAGCTGGCGCTGGTGTTTTGCACAGTTTCCAGAAACCCTGCTTGGCATTATCTTGCCCCTTTCTGTAACAAGGGTTTTAAGTGTCTTAATATCTTTATAATCTATATAATCTACCTTGTCCGCACAGAATCTACAATTCCTCTTTGCAATAAATTGAACCCTCTTTCGTCTTACCTTCTTTTCCTTCGGCATCTAACCCCCCTTTAAATTGACAACTGACTAATTGACGATTAACTATTATTCAATATTAAATAATCAATCTTCAATTAAAATGGTACATCGTCTTCTACAGATTCTTTTTCAGGGACAACATCTTCCGCTCCTGAACCTTTATCAGAAGTCTTTTCTCCCGCCCTTTGGAGAAACTGCACATTATTTGCCACAACCTCAAGCTTGCTCCTCTTCTGCCCTTCATCAGTTTCCCAAGAACGATAGGAGAGTCTTCCCTCAACCATAACCCCTCTTCCCTTACTCAGATATTCGGCACAATTTTCAGCAGTTTTACCCCAAACTGTAATATCAACAAAACAGGTCTCATCCTTAACCGTATCTCCCTGTTTATACTTCCTATTAACAGCAAGTCCAAAACTTGCCACTGCTGAACCATTAGGGGTATAGCGGAGTTCTGGATCCCTTGTCAGATTACCCATCAGAAAAACCTTATTCAGACTTGCCATTATACAGCCTCCTCCATTATATCCTCATCTATCTCTTTAATAATACCTTCTGCACTTTTAGGTTCAGCACCTTCCCCCGGGGTAGCAGCCTTTTTGCTGCACTCCTGATATATAACCGTCATATATCTTATGATATCTTCATTAAGCTTGTAGTTTCTCTGTAAGTCAGATATCAAGGCTGGTTCTGATTCAAAGCGGAGAAGAACATATATCCCAAATCTGTTCTTCTTTACAATATAGGCAAGTTTCTTTTTCCCCCACTTTTCAACAGCAATTATCTTGCCGCTGTTCTTTTCAATAAATCCCTTTACCTTCTCAATCTGCTCATCAACCTTTTTATCATTAAGGTCGGGTTTTAAAACAAAAATACTCTCATACGGTCTCATATATCTCCTCCTTTTGGATATAAAGTCCCGCACATATTTATGTGCGTGACAAGAAGTTATTTTTTTATTATTAACACAATAAATTTTCCAAATCAAGATTTTTTTAATTTTTTAATTTTTGCTTTTAAAATTGAATAGCCTGCAAAGTTCTGATACTATCTCAACATGAAGATTCTATATTTTGATTGTTTCTCGGGTGTTAGCGGCAACATGATTCTCGGGGCAATGGTGGATGCCGAAATTGATATTAAGGTATTAAGAAAGGAACTAAAAAAACTTGATTTGCACGGTTATAGCCTAAAGGTTTCAAAAGTAAAGAGGAAAGGGATAAAAGGGACAAAGGTAGATGTAATAGTTGATAAGAAGAAACATCTTCATCATACACTTTATAAAGACATAAAGAGGCTGATAGAAAGGAGTAAACTTTCTAAAAAAATAAAAGAGGATTCTCTCGCCATATTCAAAGATATTGCAGAGGCAGAGGCAAAAATTCATAGGACATCTGTTGACAATGTCCATTTTCATGAGGTCGGGGCTGTTGATTCTATTGTTGATGTTGTAGGCGCTTCAATATGTATAAATCTCCTCAACCCTGATATTATCTTATCTTCACCAATAAATACAGGGAAAGGGATGGTAAAGACAGAGCATGGATTATTACCTGTCCCCGCCCCTGCCACTACCGAGATGCTTAAAGGTTTTCCGTCATATTCATCTGATATAGAGTTTGAACTTGCAACACCTACAGGTGTTGGAATAATTACAGCAGTGGCAAAGGCAAGCAATACTATTCCCGTTATGAAGACAGATGCAATCGGGTATGGTGCGGGCTCAAAGGATTTTTCAGATTCACCAAATCTCTTAAGAATTATGATAGGCGAAGGTTACAGCCCTTCTGAACAGGATTCTATTACAGTGATTGAATCAAATATTGATGATATGAATCCACAGTTCTATGACCATATAATGAATAGAATCTTTGATGCAGGTGCATTGGATGTTTTCCTAACACCTGTAATAATGAAAAAAAACCGCCCTGCCGTAAAGATAACCCTACTATCCGATAATGATAATGTAAATAAGCTTGCAGATATATTGTTAAAAGAGACAACATCTTTTGGGTTGAGAATATATAAGACAGAAAGGGTAAAACTTGATAAGGAGATAAAAGCAATAAAAACAGAATATGGAAATGCAAGGGTCAAGATAGGAAAAAGAAACGGAAAGATAATTAATATAGCCCCTGAATATGAAGACTGTAAGAGAATTGCAAAAGAGAAGGGAATACCAATTAGAGAGGTTTACGAGAAAGTAAAATTCACCGCAAAAACAAAAAAATAATAAGCCACAGATTTACACTGATAACTACAGATAAAAAGATTTTAGTCAGTAAAAGTCTGTGGCAATATTTTTAATTTCTTATGTCAAATCAGATTCGTGTCCGTTTTGCACCAAGCCCTACAGGTTATCTTCATATAGGCAATGTAAGAACTGCCCTATTTAACTACCTATTTACCAAAAAATATAATGGCGCGTTTATATTGAGGATAGAAGATACAGATTTTGACAGGGTTAAAAGAGAGTATGAAGACAGCATTTTGGAAGATTTAAAATGGCTGGGTCTTAAATGGGATGAAGGTTCTGATTGCGGAGGCAATTATGCTCCATACCGACAGTCTGAAAGGATTAACACATATAAGGAATACGCAGATAAATTACTAAATGAAGGCAGGGCATATAAGTGTTTTTGCTCTGGAGAAGAGTTAGAGAGAAAAAGAAAAGAGGCTCAATCAAAGAAGCTACCTCCACGCTATGACGGGAAATGCCGCAATCTCTCAGGGGAAGAGATTAATAGGCTTGAAAAACAGGGGGCTAAACCGACTATCAGGTTTAAGGTTGAAGATAGGCTAATAGAATTTGAAGATATAATAAGGGGAAAAGTAGGTTTTAAGGGCTCGGATATAGGGGATTTTGTAATCCTCCGTTCAGACGGCATAGCCTCATATAACTTTGCAGCAGCAATAGATGATGCTCTTATGAAAATAACCCATGTAATAAGGGGAGAAGACCACCTTTCAAATACGCCGAGACAAATTCTTTTAAATCAGGCAATGGGGTTTGATATACCCAAATTTACCCATCTCTCCATGATACTTGGACCGGATAAATCCCGATTGAGTAAAAGACACGGTGCAGAATCCGTAACAGAGCTTAAAGAGGAGGGGTATTTGTCGGAGGCAGTTATTAATTATCTGTCACTACTCGGCTGGTCGTCAGAAGATGGGAGAGAAATTATGCCACTAACCGACATTATAAAAAATTTCTCACTTGAAAGAGTATCAAAAAGTCCTGCTGTATTTGATATTAAAAAATTAAAATGGATTAACAACCATTATATAAAAAATAAAGATATTGCCGAATTAACTGAACTCTCCATCCCATTTTTAGTAAAGGCTGGTGTAAGAACAGAAGCAGTAAACAGGGAGTGGCTTTATAAAGTAATAGATGCCATCAGAGGCAATATAGAGATCCTATCGGAGATTGATAAATATGCAGGAATATTTTTTGATGAAATTATTAAAATTGAGCCAGAAAACTTAGAAATTCTGAAGGAGAATACAGCAGTTGAACTCTTAAAACTCCTTAAAAGAATGATAGAAAAAGAGGAGAATATTACAGAAGTAATTGCCGATAAAATCATATCAGACATAAAAGAAAAAACTAATCTAAAGGGCAAAAAACTCATGATGCCTATAAGAATAGCCCTAACTGGAAAAACAGAAGGACCAGAATTAAAAAAGATAATGTCTGTTCTTGGGAAAGAGAGGATTACTAAGAGGATAGACTTGGCTCAAAAATTAATCCCTTCCGACTGACCTCATGCCCAAAATCAAATATCTCCCACATCTCAATTTCTAACACATCAGCAGGTTTGATAAGTATGTTTTTCTATTTTTTGATAATACAATCTAATCTTGATTTTTATTGATGGTTATAATAGGATAAAAACAGGCTAAAGGTTAAAATTTTTAGTTTAAATCTTTTTAAATGTATAATAAATAGCCACAGACTTTCACAGACTAAAATCTTTTTATCTGTAGTTATCAGTGTAAATCTGTGGCTTATTATTTTTTTGTTCTTGATGAATATTATATTTATGGGGACTCCGGATTTTGCCGTTCCAACATTAGAAGGACTGATTAATTCTAATCATAAAATAATTGCTGTATTAACACAGCCTGATAGACCAAAAGGAAGAGGTAGAAAAGTAGTCCCATCACCTGTAAAAGTAAAGGCAGATGCGAATAATATTCCTGTATTACAGCCAGAGAAGGTCAAAGAGCCTGATTTTATAAAAAAAATAAGTGAATATAATCCTGACTGTATTGTAGTTGTTGCATTTGGACAGATCTTTCCTAAAGATATACTCAATCTACCCCGATATGGATGTATAAACCTTCATGCCTCTTTGCTTCCAAAATACAGAGGTGCCGCACCAATAAACTGGGCATTGATTAAGGGAGAGACAAAGACAGGTGTGACATCAATGTTTATGGACGAGAGAATGGATACGGGAGATATATTAATTCAGAGAGAAATAGAAATAAAGGAAGATGACAATGCAGGAACTTTACATGATAGACTATCTCAGATAGGGCGTGATGTCATACTTGAGACACTTGATGGGATTAAGAAGGAAACAATAAGCAGGATAAAACAGGATGCATCAATTGCTACATACGCACCAAAGATAAAAAAAGAGGATTGTATAATAGATTGGAATGCGGGTGCTGAAGATATACTAAATAAAATCAGAGGACTAACACCTCTGCCCGGTGCATATACATTATATAATGGAAAGAGATTAAAAATAGCGAATGCAGGCCATAAGAAACAAGAAGCAAGAGGCGAAAGAGGTGAGGTTTTTGAAGTCAACAGGAATGGTATAAAGGTAACTTGCAGAGATGGAATAGTTATTATAAAAAACCTTCAGCCTGAGGGCAAGAGGGTTATGAGTGCAGGTGAATTTCTTTCTGGGCATAATATAAAAAAAGGAGAAATATTGGGAGGGAGAAGGGAGTGAAATTATGAATATCTGTGTTATTGGCACTGGATATGTTGGGCTTGTTACAGGGGTTATCTTTGCAGACCTTGGAAATGATGTTACATGTGTTGACAAGATAAAAGAAAAGATTGACTCTCTCAATAAAGGGATAATGCCTATTTATGAGCCTGGACTTGAGGAGATGGTGAAAAGGAATGTGGTTGATAACAGGCTCTTTTTCTCTACCGATTTACATGGTGCTGTGGAAAAGG
>Ga0209212_1007592_pt1 | contig 11930 bp, 13 predicted proteins | sample RifGroC2_FD_183996 | JGI IMG/M metagenome (GOLD analysis project Ga0209212, IMG submission 183996) | Groundwater microbial communities from Rifle, Colorado, USA - Groundwater C2 (SPAdes) (version 2) | ecosystem: Environmental > Aquatic > Deep subsurface > Groundwater | place: Rifle, Colorado...
CCGTTTTGTCTCCCAGATCCCACAATGCCTCCGCGGCCGCCCAGCGCATGGCCTTTCTTCCGTCCTTCAACTGGTCGGCGAGGACTTGCAGGTACTTCGTATTCTTCGTCTCGCCAAGCTTCCTCGCCGCCTCAATTCGAACCGCGGTGTCGGCCTTGGCGTCCGCAACGACCTTAGCCCAGCCATCGAAGTTTTCTTTCTCGGCCGGCAGTAAGACAGAAGGGCTCTCCAGGACGGCCAGGAGAAAAACGACAAGGCCGAGGAACGCCTTCCCTCTAGCGGCCATAGGAATAGGGAAAGAGCTCTCTTTCCTGGTAAAGAACTTCATAGACTTTCTTGTAGGCCTCCGCAGCCTTCTTCTCCATCCCTTTTTCCTCATAGGCGCGCGCCATGGCGTAATAGGCCTGATACTCGAGAGGGTTCAAGCGGACCGCCTTTTGGAACTCCTCTTCCCCCTGCTTGATCTTACCCTCGCGCACCAGAAGAGCTGAAAGAAAAAATTGCGCCGGCGTGTAGGAAGAGTCTCTGCTGATCGCCTCCGCCAACCTCTCCCTGGCGGCCTCCCTTTTTCCCTGGGACATGAAAATCAAAGCCGCCTCTGTCAAGACCGGGGGATTTTGCGGCGCCAGCTTCATCGCCTTTTCCATCAGCAGCGCCGCTTCTTTCAGATACCTCTCCCGTTCGGGTTTGAAGGTGGCCGTAACGACAGCCGAGCCGCGGTATTCAATCGCCTCTTCCGTTTCCGCCCGTTCACGGTACAGGCGGGCCAGCAGCAGCAGGGGAAGAACAAAGTTGGCGTCCGTGGCGATGGATTTCTTCAGGTTGTCGTCCACGACCTCGACATCCAACATCCCGCGACCGGCCATCGCGCGCGCGAGATTGTAGTAGCGGACGGCCCGAGGGACAGGCTGATAGCCGGAAGCCTGTGGGCGCTTTTTTATCGGCCTCGCTTCCGCCAGGGCCTCGATCAAGTCGAAGAGATCCTCCCGCACCGCCAGGGGATAGGCGGCCATCTCCCCCCGGATGGTTCCCTCCTTGTCGATCACCACGGTCGAGGGGACCGCGACAACGCCGTACTCGCGAAAGCTCTTGAGCCCCTCGTCGACAAGCACCGGAAAGGTAATGCCGATGCGACCCGCCATCTTCTTGATCTCGGCAAGCTCCCGGGGCTCGAGCTGCTGTTTGTCGACATTCACCGCCAGCACGTGCAGCTTCTCTTTCTTGTACTTGCGGTAAAGGCCCTCCAGCCTCTCGAGCACACCAGCCGAGTGGTCGCTCCATGTGGCCCAGAAGACCACCACTGCGGCGTTGGCATCCCGTTGCTCTGTCAAGGCCGTTTCTTTTCCTTGAAGATCTCTAAGCTTGATCAGGGGCGCCTTCATGCCCACTTGAAGCCCTTCCAGAGCCCCGGCGGTTCCGGCATGAAGGACGAGGGCTAAAATGATCGAAGAACAAAGGGCCCGCTTGCGGCTGCTCATGAGAATCCTCCTAATCGGCTGTAAACTGGTTGTAGTCAATCGGGTTTTGCACTTTCTTTGCCCGGTTGTAACCCCGCGGCACATGGCAGCCTGGAGAGCATTTCCCTCCGCCCCGGTACTTCATGTAGTTGGTCGGGAGACTCCATCCTCCGTACGGCACCGAATCCCGGATGTGTTTGGGGTTGTTGCTGGCGTGCACCTCGTGACAGGCGCGGCACGTCCGACCTTTCACCGTCTGGTTGACGTGGCGGAAGTGAAGGTTCTCATCCCCGTTGCGAAAATTGGTGAGGGTGGTGGTAAAACGGTCGAGCACCAGTGTCCTCTCGTGACAACCGAAGCAGAGCCCGTAGTTTTCCTGGGCGAAGGGCGCGTAAAATTCCCTGGGGTAAGGGCGCTTGAGCAGACGGAAATTGTCCGTGCCGTGCGGGTTATGGCAGGCCGGACAGTCCTTTTGCCGGATCGGGCCGTGCTGGTCGCGATTGCCTTCCAGCCACTTCTTCATATTCATGATCTTTCCCGTGGGAGTCTCCAGTTCCTTGTCGTGGCAGGAAAGACACAGGTCCGCCGGCGCGGCCTTCAACTGCTTGGGAAAATTCGTGTAGTGCGGATCATGGCAGTTCAGGCACTTGCGGTCGATTTTGTAGGCATCGTGCTGGGTCCTGGCCTGGTGGATGTGCTCCTTCTTTTCAGGATGGCAGCCGAAGCAAAGGGCCGGAACCGAGTTGTTAAGGCGCATCGGGTTCGGCGAGGTGTGGGGATCGTGACAGTTGGAGCAATCATACTTGGCCGGGGGATGGCCGAATCTCTTGGGCAAAAATTCCTCTTTTTTCTCCGTATGACAGGTGAAGCAGAGGTTCTGTCCCTTGGCAATCAAGCGGTACTGATAGGGCGAGCTGTGCGGATCATGGCAGGCCACGCAGTCTCCCACAGCCACAGGGCCGTGAACCTCCTTTTCGATCGTCTTGTCGTTGACATGGCACTGATAGCAGAGCCGGCTCGGCGGGCTCGCCTTGAGCCGGTAGCGGTAAGGGGACTGGTGCGGATCGTGGCAGGCAGTGCAGAGCCCGAAGCGCACCGGGCCATGAACTACCTGCTGGATGTCCAAGCGCCGCTCATGGCAAAGATAGCAAAGCTCGCGCTCCTCACGCGCCATCTTGAAGTGATGCTTTCTGGCGTCGTACATGGTCTCTTGCTCGACTGGCACATGGCAACGCACACACTCGCCGGCAGCGACAGGACCGTGCACATATCTCTGTTGCTTGAGGTTGCCGTGACAATCCAGACACGATTTCTTCTCTGCTGTGGCTGCGTCTCCGATCTCACTCTGCATCAACACCAACAGAGCGATGGCAGAAATCACGAACAGCCCTTTGACACGCCAACCCATCAGAAAACCTCTCCTTATCACTTCGGGCCCAGAATATAGGCCGCCAATGCCTTGGCCTCCTCCGCGGAAACCTGCAGATTAGGCATCCGGGTATCCAGATAATGCGCCGGACGCTGAATAAAATTCACAACCCATCCCGGACGAAGCCGCTTTCCGGCGTCGGTGAGCTCAGGGCCAATGCCGGCGGGATTCTCGCCAATCCGATGACAGTTATTGCAGCGCTTCTCTCTAAAAAGGGTGCGGCCCTTGCTGGCTAGACTAGGATCCACAGTCGCGTTCCGCTCGGCTTCCTCGTCTACCAGTATCTGCGAGATATATTTCACGACAGCAGCCAGCTCGTCGTTCTTGAAGTGAAAGGTGGGCATCCGCGCAGGGCTACCCATAAGGGCGTATTCCGGCTTGATAGTGTACGGGGCGCGCAAGAATTCGCTCAGCCATTCCTTGAGTACCCGGCTTCCCTGGTAGGTGAGGTTAGGGCCGATTTCTTTGCCCTCGGGCAGGACTGCCACTTCATGGCAACCGACGCAGTTAAGCCGCATCATGAGCGCCCGTCCCTCGGAGGGGGTCACATCCGGATACTTTGCTTTGGCCTGAGCATAGGCAGGAAAGCTCTCCGCCCTGCCGACGCTCATCAGGAACTTGATAATCGCCGCCATTTGTTTGCTTTCATCCCCGCCGAAAATATCGTCCGGGCCGGAATCTTTGTCCGGGAAAAAGGCGGGCATCTTCGTTCCGGGTCGGAACTTGTCCGGCCCCTGTAGCCACTTGAAAAGAAAATCCTGATTGATGCGGCCTCTTACCCTGGTCAGATCGGGAGCCCATTCCTCCGGCTTGCCAGCAGGCATCTTGTCGCCCAGGATGTGGCAATTAAAACAGTTGAAATAGTCATTAGATGTGAGTTTTTTGGCCGCCTCCGCCTCCTCCGGCGAGTTTTTGGCGTCTTTGAGCCTCAGGCCGGTAACCTTCTCCCCTTGGACCAGGCCGGCGAGGTATTCGGTGATCGCCAGGGCTTCTCGGTCCGTAAGCCTGAAATCTGGCATCCGAGCCTTAACCGCGGGCCTTATTCTGTAGGGCTCCTTTAAAAAGGCAAACAGCCAACTGGGCTTGACGATCTCGCCCTCGAATGTCAGGTTGGGTGCCTCGTCTCTTACACTCGTTTTGTGTTCCTTTATTGTGTGACAGGCAAGGCATCCTAATTCTTGGATTAACGCCTTGCCCTTCTCCAAATCGGGCGCATCTTTTTCTCGCCCCTTTTCCTGTGGCTGCGCGAAACCCGCACACATCAAGACCAAGAAAAAAACTGGCAAAACGGTCCATAGCGCTGAAAAGTATCTGATTTTGAAGGATATTTTTGTGCGCAAAATTACTCCGTGACGAACCTGCTTAGAGCAGACCAACACTGACTTTGTTTTGAGCAAGTCCTATGCCAGGAACAGGGGGTCTTCTCAGAATGGTATTTGCCTAAAGAACGGATGGTGAGGGGCCACAGGCTAGAAAGGGGAGACCGGAGAAGAGCACCCTGGCAAATCAGCTCGTATTTCCTCTATCGCGGACGAATAGGCTGCTTACCTTCTCTACGAAATGGCCGGGCGCAGAATTTTTCTCTGTATTTTCAAGGCTCCTCGTGGTAGTTTCCCATCCGGATCGTCAAAGCTGGTGGCAGGCACTCAGTTTTTCACATCTACCTTTGAGAGGGTTCCCGTCGTGTAGTGGGACGAGCAGAATCTTTATTACGCCGCTATCTCCGATAGCGGGGTTAACGATCTCATAGAGTTTGGTCTTATTTGCGTGAAAGGAAAGCGACAGTGAAAATTGTAATAAGTATACGAGGAGAAAAACCGATGGAAAAGACCGGGGCGTTGAACCTACGGGGCATATTTACTGTGTTAGCGGGCATAGTCCTGATCCTATGGACCGGCCAGGGGCTTGGCCAGACGGGGAAGCCCACCACACATACGATCTTCATGACCGCCCTAGAGGTTAAGGGCGGGACCACCACCGACAAGCTCGCGCCACCCCACTTGAATCCGGGGGACCTCTCTAAGGGATACGATTTTAAGCGACCTGGCGAGGCCGATAAGAACAACCCCAATAGGTGGGAGGTATCTAGTTACAGGCTCGATCCCGGCTTTGTGACTATCCACCAGGGTGATACCGTGAAGCTGATCGTTTTTATCGTCAATGGCGATAAGCACGACGTGCGCATCACAGATCCTGACGGGCGTGAGGCAGTCCCCGTCGCTATATGGAACCGCGGCCGAGAATATCAGCTCTCTTTTGTGGCAAAAAAGACTGGCGCTTACCAGTTGACCTGTTCGCAGCACGCGCCGACAATGACGGCCACCTTCTTGATCTTGCCGAGGAAGTGATGGCAAGCTCTCTTTCGTGTCAGTTTTGCATGTTGGCTATTTCTTTCTGCGGATTTGCAAGGGCTCATTGAGACGACCGATATGCAACCCGAAAGACAAGTGATCAGCCCGGGTTTCTATCCCATTAATGCTGCAGTTTTTTAATTGGAATGAATGGCTAAATACCGATTCTTTACAGTATTGCGCTGTCTCTACCCTCTCGTAGAGGGTTGGTGCGCCCGCCGAGAATCGAACTCGGACTTAGGGTTCCGGAGACCCTCGTGATATCCTTTTCACTACGGGCGCCGTGATTTTTTCTATCATTCGACCGGGAACGAGTCAATGTTTCTTGGTATCCATGCGTGTTTCCTCTGAGTGAGATCGTTGGCAACACCGGGCCACTATGTTACCTAAAGGAGTATGAGGATTCGAGCGCCCGCAAAGGTAAATCTCTCCCTTCGGATCGTCGGGAAGAGAAAAGACGGCTATCATCTCCTGGACACGGTGATGATTCCGGTCGATCTCTACGACGAGATTCAAATTAACAGATCCAAATCGAAAAGGGCAGCGGTGGAAAATTTAAAGGTGACATGCAATCACCCGCTGGTGCCATCGGGAGCGGGAAACCTTGCTTACCAGGCAGCGTCTCTGCTGCTGGCAAGAAAGGGCATTTTAGACCCGGTTCATATTCATATCCGCAAGAGAATTCCCGTAGGGGGAGGGTTGGGTGGCGGCAGCAGCGACGCCGCCGCCGTGTTGAAAGGGCTCGACCGGCTTTTCCGTCTCGGCTTGAAGCGCAGGGAAATCCTTTCCCTGGCTGCTTCCCTGGGCGCCGACGTGCCTTTTTTTATTGACGCGCGTCCGGCAAGGGCTCGCGGCATCGGGGAGTTGCTTCGTCCGCTGCCTTTTTTTCCTCGACTGTGGATGGTTATTCTCTATCCTGGATTCCCGCTTTCCACGCGCTGGGTATATCGCCACTCCCATTTTACTAAGTTGACAAAAGATATTGAAAATACTAGCATTAACCTTTCCCTGAGGGATTCTGAAAGGCTTGAGCGCCTTCTGGTTAATGACCTGGAAAAAGTCGCCATGCGTCGTTACCCCCGAATAGCTTTCCTTAAGCAGAGGTTAATTCAGGAAGGTGCAGCCGGTGCGCTCATGTCGGGGAGCGGCTCGTCGGTTTTTGGGGTTTTTTCGTCGCGGCGATTAGCTCGGGAGGCTTTCCAGAGCTTGCGTAAGGAGGGAGTAGAGGCGTACCTGGTACGGTCGTTGAGCTAGAACAAAAGCCCGTCCGCAGGCCATCAGGCCTTGCTGGACCTAAGGCGAAGGAGGCCCCTATGGAGGTTACGGATGTTAGGGTCTTTCCTGTAGATGAAGAGAAGCTCAGGGCTTACGTGACGATTACCTTCGACCATTGTTTTGTCATAAGGGACCTAAAAATTATTCGAGGAATGACTGGATTATTTGTCTCGATGCCAAGCAAAAAGCGTAAGGATGGGACCTATAAGGACATCGCCCATCCGATTAACAACGAAACTCGCAGAATGATCGAGGAAAAAATCATCGTGGAATACGAGAAGGTGCTTGCGGAAGGGGGCGGCCGAAGAGCGCTGGGAGGGGGATGAGAATTTTTCATCATCGGTTGCACGAGTTTACTTAGGAAGAAAGTTCGGGAGTGGGCGGTCGCCAAGTGGTAAGGCCCCGGACTTTGGATCCGGTATCGAAGGTTCGAATCCTTCCCGCCCAGCCAGTTTTTATTTCCCTGGCATTGCGTAAAATATCCAGGGATGGCTTAGCCCGTGAGGGCTATTCTTTTTTGAAGAATTGTTTTTGTGGGCATGAAACAGTCAATAGACGATCTCAAAATATTTGCCGGGAATTCGAATGCCCCGTTAGCCCGAGAAATCAGTCGTTATCTGAAGGTTTCTCTAGGGGAAGCGGTGGTGGAGACGTTTAGCGATGGGGAGAGCAAGGTTGAGGTTAAGGAGAACGTCCGCGGGGGAGATATATTCGTAATTCAGTCAACCTGTGCCCCGGGGAACGACAACCTGATGGAGATGCTTTTGATGTTGGACGCCTTCAAGCGGGCCTCGGCAAAAAGGATTACCGCGGTCATGCCCTATTTCGGCTATGCCCGCCAGGACCGGAAGGTAGCCCCCCGGGTGCCGATAAGCGCGAAACTCGTTGCGGACTTGATCACGACCGCAGGGGCTTCGCGTATTCTTACCATGGATCTCCACTCGGGTCAGATACAAGGATTTTTCAACATTCCGGTGGATAACCTCTATGCCACGCCCGTGTTGCTTCAATACCTCAAGCGGCATTTGAATCGTAATGAAGTAACGATCGTCTCTCCTGACGCGGGCGGAGTGGAACGGGCCAGGGATTTTGCCACCCGGCTGGATGTCTCCCTGGCCATTATTGATAAACGGAGGAGCGGACCTAACGTAGTGGCGGAAATGAATATCGTCGGCGAGGTCAAAGGGCAGACGGCGATCCTGTTGGATGACATGGTGGATACTGCAGGGACATTAACCATGGCGGCGGAGGCCTTAAAGAGGGAGGGGGCAAAAAGGATTATTGGTTGTTGCACTCATCCGGTGCTCTCGGGCCCGGCAATTCGAAAAATCAAGGAATCTTCCCTCGAGGAGTTGATTGTAACCAACTCCATCCCGCTGAGTGACGAGGCAGAGAAGTGCAAGAAAATCAAGGTCCTGTCGGTGGCCCATCTGATAGGGGAGGCCATCCGGCGCACGCACATGGAAAAGTCCGTCACTTCCCTGTTTGTCTGAGCAAATCTTTTTTGACATTGAATAAGTAGGAGGTGCATTTCATTGGAAACCGTTGAAATCCAAATTGAGCCGCGTGATTCCGGAAGCAAGGGCAAGGTGAAGCAACTTCGCCGGCAGGGAAAGTTGCCGGGCGTTTTTTACGGTCCGAAGGCCGAGGCGATTCCTTTGGAGCTCGATAGAAAAGAATTTTTGAGCCGCGTCGCCGATCTCGAAGGGTCGCATCTGATTCGCATTAAGTCCGCATCGCCGCTGCTGGCAGACCGGGTGGCCTTAGTCAAAGAGATGCAGTTCCATCCCGTCACGGGAGAAGTCGTTCATGCCGATTTCTACGAGGTCGATCTTTCGGCGAAGATCCGGGTCAAAGTCCCGCTTCATTTCGTGGGCAAGGCGGAAGGCGTGGTGCGGGGAGGTATCCTGCAGCCGGTCGTGCGCGAAATCGAAGTCGAGTGTTTGCCGATGGATATACCGGAGTACTTTGATGTGGAGGTCTCCGCCTTGGATATCGGCGATTCTCTCCACATTACCGATTTGCCGATGCGGGAGGGGGTCGTGGCCGTCTCTGAGACCAACTTGACCCTTGTGACGGTCGTGCCGCCGACGGTTGAAGAGGCGCCGGCTGCGGAGGCCGCTCCTGCGGTTGCCGTGGAGGGAGCGGAGGCGCCTGCGGCTGCCCCTGAGGAAAAGAAAAAGGAGGAGAGCTCCGAATCCTAGCTTGCCTTTGCCTCGGTCTCTCTGGGAAATCCTTAGGTGAAAGTCGTTCTCGGTCTGGGTAATCCAGGCAAGAAATATGAACGGAGCAGGCATAACCTGGGTTTTCTGGTTGTAGACCGGGTCGCCTCGGAAAATCAGATCCCAGTTAAGAAGATAAAACACGACTCTCTGATTGGTGACTGGCGGACCGACGGGGAAAAAATCCTGCTGGTCAAACCCCAGACCTATATGAACCACAGCGGCGTGGCTGTAAAACAGCTCTTCCGCTACTTCCCGATCACCGTTACGGACCTGGTGGTCATCCATGACGATCTCGATCTTCCCTTCGGCCGGATTCGTATCCGTCCGGGTGGCGGGGCGGCAGGACATCGGGGCATGCTTTCGATCCTCGAGACGTTGGGAGAGGAAGGTTTTTTCAGAGTTCGTGTGGGGATTGGTCGACCCCCGCCGGGCGCCGATCCCGTCGATTACGTGCTCGAGCCTTTTTCTCCGGCCGAGAGATCGGCTCTAGAGAGGGTTATCTCCAGGGCGGCGGATGCCGTGGTATGCCTTCTCAAAGAAAGTCCCCAGCGGGCAATGGAAAAGTTCAACAGGGCGGAATAAAGAGGAAAATAGCCGATCAGGAGCGTGCGTAGAGTGGTCTCGCTGGTCTTCGCCCCCGTTATCCTTGCCGGCCACAGGTTGCTATTGCATTTCTTGGGGTTTTAGTCGGTCTAATTGTAAAGCGTAGACTCTTATGATAGACATTAAATAATTGAATTAAAGGAGAAAATTGCGGACGTGACAAATTATGAGACCATCTTTATCGTCCATCCCGATCAGGGGGGAAAGGTAAAGGAGTTTATCGATAAATTTAAAAAGATCGTCGAAGGATTGGATGGAGCCGTGTCCCAAGCGGATGAGTGGGGACTGATGGATCTTGCCTATCGTATCCGAAAACAGGGTAAGGGATATTACTCCCTTCTTCGGTATCAATCCTCTGCCCGCGCGGTGGAGGAGCTGGAACGAAATATGAGGCTCAGCGATGAGGTGTTGCGCTACCTCACAGTGCGCTTGGATGAAGAGACGAAGGAGCCGGCGCAGCCGAAACAAAAAGAAATTCCCCAGGAGAGCAGGAAAAGTACCGAGGAGGATAAAGCAAAGCTAGAGCCACAACCGTAGTTTTTTTAATCGTCGGAGACTGAGCGCCCGATGGGGGAGTACAACTACGGTTCAATTTATCGATCTGGGAGGCCTTCCGACCCCGGGACAAGAGGAAGATCTCCCGTTGTGAAAGGATGAGGTGTAATTAAAAGATGGCACAGAGGGCTCCATTTCAGAGAATGAACCGCGAACGGATGGAAGAGGAAAAAGGGCCGGGCCGTCGCCGGCTTATGGTTCGGCGGAAGGTATGCCGGTTTTGTGCGGATAATGAGCTCAAGATCGACTACAAGGACACAAGGACCTTGACCCAATTCGTCACGGAGAGGGGAAAGATGACCCCGAGTCGTATTACGGGCAACTGCGCGCATCACCAGAGGCTGGTTACGACTGCGATCAAGAGGGCACGCAGCATTGCCCTCCTCCCTTTCAGCACGGCCAGAAACTAGCCCGGCTTTTCCCGGAACAGGTATCTATGAGTCGCCTGGAAATCGTTAAGAGTTTTCTTCCCGCCTTGTTCTTCACGATGGTGCTCTTTCTATCCGGCGTAGCCATCCCCCTAGTCGGTTTTTTATTGATTCCTCTGGTCCCCCAGCCGGCCCTGGCGTTGGGACTGAAGCAGGGGAAAGGCTACGGGGTGGCCCTCCTCCTGATCGTGACCCTGGTGTTTTTTTTCGTCAGCGGTAAAGAGTTGGCCCTGGGCTTCTCCCTGCTGGCTCTTTTGGCGGTTTTGCTTACCTTCTCCTTCGGCCGCGGTTGGTTGGTAGAATCAGTGGTGGTAGGCACCGCTGCAGGAATGCTCGCTGCCGCCTTTGGCTTCCTGTTGTATTTTTTTGGTTCCCTCTCTGCGCTGCAACTGATTCTCAGGGCAGCCCTTAAAGAGAATCTGGAAATCTCGCTTAAGGTTTACGAGCAGGTTGGTTTTTCGGGAGAAGGCCTGGAAGTTCTCAGAGAGCGTGCGCCGCAAATCATCGATATGGTCCTTCAAATGATGCCGGCTCTCGCCTTTGTGGGTTTTGTGGCTGCGATACTCATCAACCTGTTTCTTCTCTGCCGCCGCTTCCCGGATTACAGCTCTTTTTTCGCCGCCAGCGGCGATATCAGGGAATGGAAGGCTCCCGAGCCTCTCATCTGGGGTTTTATCCTTTCGGGCTTCTCCCTTTTCTTTCCTGCGGGGGAGGCCGTCAAGGCATTGGCTCTGAACGTTTTCCTGGTGGCTGCGGTTTTTTATTTTTTCCAGGGTCTAGCTATTGTTTCCTACTATTTTCATCGCAAGAAGATCCCGTATTTCTTGCGCAGCCTGGCTTATGTCCTTATCGTTTTCGAGCAGCTCTTCACGCTTTTTGTGGTAGGTCTCGGGCTCTTTGATCTTTGGGGCGATTTTCGCCGCTTGAATAAAAAGGACTTGAATCCGAGCCAAGTTTCTTAAAGGGGAATAACCGTTCATCGGAACCTCGTGTATCCGTTAATCGAATTAACGGAAAACCAATAACGAGTAGCGGAATTGTGAGAGGGGTCATACTATGGAAATTATTTTGAAGGAAGATATTGTTAACCTTGGCAAAATGGGAGAGGTAGTGCGGGTGCGAGACGGGTATGCGCGCAACTACCTCTTGCCGCGCGGTTTGGTGCTTGTCTCCAACAAGAAAAACCAGAAGGGTTTTGAGCACCAGAAGCGGGTCATTGCGGCTCAGAGAGATCGGGTTGTGAAACATGCGCAGGGCTTGAGTGACCAATTGGCTGCGGTCGCGCTGACCATACCGGTCAAGACCGGAGAGGAAGGCAAGCTCTTCGGCTCGGTGACCAACATGGATATTGAGAAAGCCCTTAAAGCGAAAGGTTTCGACATAGAGCGGCGCAAGATTCACCTTGACGAGCCGATCAAGAGCCTGGGAGACTATGAGATTCCTGTTCGTCTGGCCGCGGATGTCATTGCCAAGGTGAAGGTTTCAGTGGTGTCGGAGGAGGGCGAGACGTCCTCGATGCCAAAATTATAGAAATTTGTTTTTGCTGGGAGAAAGGATCGGACCAATATGAAGCGTGCCTTGTTGTGGGGCCTCGTCGCCGCGCTTGT
>Ga0209212_1007594_pt1 | contig 11927 bp, 12 predicted proteins | sample RifGroC2_FD_183996 | JGI IMG/M metagenome (GOLD analysis project Ga0209212, IMG submission 183996) | Groundwater microbial communities from Rifle, Colorado, USA - Groundwater C2 (SPAdes) (version 2) | ecosystem: Environmental > Aquatic > Deep subsurface > Groundwater | place: Rifle, Colorado...
GGGTCGCGCAGCTGCAGCGCCCTCCGCGAGCCGCGACGATGGGGATCAACCGCCTCGTCGTCCTCGAGCCGAACGTCCACCGGGTCCGCCTGCAGCTGCCCGAGCCGTCGCTCCTCGACGCCCGGAGCGACCTCGAGCGGCTCACCGACGCGCTCGACGAGGAGGGTTACGGGGTCGCCGCCGATCCGCCCGCCCTGCGCGACCTGCCGGGTGCCCTGCGGGCGGCCGGCTTCGCCCCGAGCGTCGTCATCTGCGGGGAGCACCTGGTGGCCGTCGAGCCGGGCGATGCGTCCGACGATCGCTACGGGGTGGCTATCGACATCGGCACCACCACGGTCGTGGGGGCCCTCATGGACCTGCGCGGCGGGATGCCCGTGGCGGTCGATTCGACGCTCAACCGCCAGGCGCCCTTCGGCGCCGACGTCATCTCGCGCATCGCCCACGCCATGAGCGACGCGTCAGCACTCGGGGAGCTCCAGCGCGAGGTGGTCGCCACCATCAACGACGTGCTCGCCCACCTGTACGCGGCCTCCGGTGTCTCTCCGCTCCACGTCTACGAGCTGGTGGCGGTCGGCAACGCCACGATGCTCCACCTCCTCCTCGGGATCGATCCCCGGCCCATCTCCTTCGTCCCCTTCGTCCCGGCCTTCCGGGGGCCGCTCGAGCTTGGCGCGGACCAGGCCGGACTGGCGATCCACCCGCGTGGCCGGGTGGCGACGCTGCCCCTCGTCGGCGCCTACGTCGGCGCGGACATCGTGGCCGGCGTCCTGGCGACCGGGCTGGCGCGCGAGGAGCGGCTCCGTCTCTTCGTCGACGTCGGCACCAACGGCGAGATCGTCCTCGGCTCATCCGAGCGGGCGCTCGTCACCGCGGCCCCCGCCGGGCCGGCCTTCGAGGGCGGCGGCATCTCCTGCGGCATGCGTGCCAGCGACGGCGCCATCGAGGCCGTCTCGCTCGGGGACGAGGTGCGTCTCGAGGTGATCGGCGGCGGGCCGCCGCGCGGTCTCTGCGGCTCGGGCCTGGTCGACGCCGCGGCGCAGCTGCGGCGGGTCGGGCTGCTCGACGCCTCGGGTCGCCTGAAGGCGGCGGCCGACGTGCCCGGCCACCCGCTCGCCGGGCGGCTCGTCGAGCGCGACGGGACGCGCGCCTTCCTCCTGCACGAAGGAGTGCCGCTGACGCAGCGCGACATCCGCGAGCTGCAGGCGGCCAAGGGCTCGATCGCGACCGGCGTCGCGGCGCTGATGGAGACGCTGGGCGTCGGCGCCGACGATCTCGACGAGGTGATCCTGGCCGGCTCGTTCGGGACCTCGATCGACCCCGAGAGCGCGCGGGCGATCGGCCTGGTGCCACCGGTCCCGGTCGAGCGGATCACGCCGGCCGGCAACTCCGCCATCGAGGGCGCCAAGATGGCCCTTCTCTCCTTCCGGGAGCGCGAGATCGCCGCCGAGCTGCCGTCGCGCCTCGAGTACGTGGAGCTCTCCGCCCGCCCCGGCTTCAACGAGCTCTTCGTCGCGTCCACCCGTTTCCCCGAGCCGGAGGCCGTGGCGTGAACGGCGACACGGGTCGCCGGCCGCTCGGCCTCGTCGCCTGCGGCGCCCTCGTCCGCAACGTGATCGAGCTGACGCGCCGGCGTGGCTGGGACGCCGACGTCCACGGCATCGCGGCGACGCACCACCTCCGCCCGGCCCGGATCGCGGAGGCGGTCGAGGCGAAGCTGGCCGAGCTCGACGGGCGTTACGACCGCGTCGTCGTCGTCTACGGCGACTGCGGCACCGTCGGTGCGCTCGACCGGGTGCTGGCGCGCCACGGCGCCGTCCGGCCCGAGGGGCCGCACTGCTACGAGATGTATGCCGGGGACGACTTCGGCCCGCTGGTCGCCGAGCGTGACGGCGGGACGTACGTCCTGACCGACTGGCTCGTCCGCAACTGGGAGCGGGCGGTCGTCCGTAGCCTCGGTCTCGACCGGCGCCCTTCGCTCAGCGGCGCCTACTTCGGTGGCTTCCGGCGCGTCCTCCACCTCCGCCAGGCGCCGGACCCGGCGCTGGACGACAAGGCGCGGGGCATCGCCGCCTCGCTCGGGCTGCCGCTCGAGACGCGCGACACCGGCCTGGGCGATCTCGAGCGCCGGCTCGTCTCCCTGGTCGAGGGCTGACGGGCGATCCGACCGCCCCGGGCCGCGCTGGGCCGCAAGTAGCGGGTCCTCCGGGCCACTGGCGTGGCGATCTGCTTCGGCGGCCGCTCTCCCGGGCGCACGTCGAGACCTGGGCCGGCGTCGTCTTCGTGACGCTCGCCGACGACGCGCCCCCGCTCGCCGACCTGCGCCGCGCCCGGCGGATCGTGTACGACGTCGCCGCCAACTGGAAGATCGTGACCGAGAACTACTCGGAGTGCTACCACTGCCCGGGCGTCCACCCCGACCTCAACCGTCTCACGCCGACCTCGGCGACAACCTCGAGAGCAGGGGGCCGTGGGCGGGAGGCTGGATGGAGCTGGTGAGCGAGTTCGAGACGATGTGCGCCGACCGCCACGCGGCCGACGGCCTGCGGACCGAGTGGCACCCGCACCCGACCAGCGGCCGCTCGAACGAGGAGCAACGGCGCCTCCACGCAGGCGCCGGCACCGCCGGGTAGCCGGCGGCCCTACCGGGGAACCGCGATCTCGATCCGGCCGCCCCGGACGCGGACCGGGTAGAAACGCAGTCGATGCGTCCGGGTCAGGGCCCGGGCGCGGGCCTTGAGGTCGGGCGGCTCCGCCTTCGGCTCGCGGCCGGGCGGCGTCCATGGCGCGTGGTAGACGCCGCCTGCGTCGAGCCCGCCGGTCGTCGGCATCCGGACCGTCTCGCCGGTGCACAGGTCGAAGCGGCCGGCGTGGAGCGGGCAGTCGACGAGGCAGCCCTCCAGGCGTCCCAGCGAGAGCGGCGCCGACATGTGCGGGCAGCGGTCGTCGGTCGCCACGACGCCGCCCTCGAGGTGGGCGAGAAGCAGGTCGAGCTCGCCCACGGTGACGCGCCGCATCTCGCCGATCGCCAGCTCCTCCACGGCGAGCAGGTCGCGGAACGGGACACCGGCCGTGCCGTGCGCGGCGAGGGCGCCACGTGCGGTGGCGGGACGCGGGTCGCTCACGGGCCGATGCTAGCGCCCGCCGGCGGAACCCGCCCGGGGCGCGGGACGTCTCGGGGCCAGGCGCCGGACGCCCTCACGAAGACGCGGTCGAGTGCCGCGGCGGCGTTGCCGGAGCCGGGGGAAGGCACGAGATGCGTCGTACCCTCATCCTCGTCGCCCTCGGGGCCCTGTTCATCGGCGCCTGCGCCTCGGCCGCGGCCCCCAACCAGGGCGAGCCGGGTGAGCGTCTGCCCGCGGACGAAGGCGGCCTGCCGGCCGCGTCGCCCGCTGCCACCGGCAGCTCACCGGACCAGGCCCGCGCCGACCCCGAGCAACGCCTGATCGTGCGCGTCGGTGCCCTCGAGCTGGAGGTGACCGACGTCCAGGCCGCCTACGCGCAGGCGCGCCAGCTCGCCCTCCGCCTCGGCGGTTACGTCGGCGACTCCCAGTTCGCCACCGATCGCGCCGGCCGTCCGACCGCGACCGTCGTCCTGCGCATCCCGGCCGACCGCTACGAGGAGGCGCTCGAGGCGCTCCGGCCGATGGCGAAGAAGATCGTCCTCGAGCAGTCGAAGGAGACCGACGTGACCAGCCAGGTCGTCGACCTCGACGCCCGGCTGACCAACCTCCGCGCCTCCGAGGCGGCGCTGGTCAAGCTCTTCGACCGCGCCGGCAAGATCAGCGACATCCTCGAGGTGCAGCGCGAGCTGACCGGCGTGCGCGAGCAGATCGAGCAGCTGACCGCCCAGAAGCAGATGCTCGAGAAGCAGGCGGCCCTGGCGACGCTGACCGTCACCTTCGAGATGGCGCCCGAGCCGGTCGCCGCCGCCACCAAGTCGTGGGACCCGAGCGCCGACGTCCAGCGCGCCGTCGCCCAGCTCGTCGAGCTGGCCCAGGGCGTAGCCCGGGCCGGCATCTGGCTGGCGATCGTGGGCGCCCCGGTCGCGCTCATCGCCCTGGTGGTGCTGCTGGTCGGCTGGCGGCTCGCCCGCCGCGCCGGATTCCGTTTGCGGCGCCCCGCCCCGGGCGGCCCGCCGGAAGGCTGGACGGGCTAGTCGCACAAGCGCCCCGGTCATGAGGAAGCGCCGGCACTCGCCGGCGCTTCGCTCTACTCGGACCGCGCCGGGGCCTCCAGCGCGGCGGCGCGCGTCCGCGCCAGCTCGTGCGCCCGGGTCGTCCGGCGAAGCGGCAGCTCGGGGATGAGCAAGCTCGTTCCGAAGGCCACGATGACGGCCACCAGGGCGACCCAGAAGGCGTTGGCGATCGCCAACGAGAGCGCCTCGTTGAAGCCGCCGACGATCGCCGCGACCTGCTCGGGCGGCAGGAACTTCGCCAGCGTGTCGGCCAGGTTGCCGCCGGTCGACCCGAAGTCGCTCGCCTGCGCGGCGAAGCGCTCGACCATCTCCTGCGGGACCCCCCGGCTGACAAGCTGGCGGGGGAGCTCGGTCGTCAGCGACGAACCGAAGACGGTGCCGGCCAGCGCCAGGCCGACCGTCCCGCCGATCTGGCGCAGGAAGGTGATGTTGCTGGTGGCGACGCCGAGCTTCTCGAAGGGGACGGCGTTCTGGACGATCAGGGTGAAGATCGGCATCGTCGGACCGACGCCCAACCCGACGACGACCATCCAGAAGACCAGCGTCGGGGCGTACGCCGTGTCGCCGTGCAGGCCGGTCATCAGGAAGACGCCGAGCGCCGTCCACGCCAGGGCGCCCGAGGTGAGCAGCTTGTAGCGGCCGCTGCGGCTGACCAGCTGGCCGGAGGCGATGCTGGCGAAGATCAGGCCGGCCAGCATGGGGAGGAGCGCCCAACCCGAGTCGGTCGGAGAGAAGCCCTGCACCGCCTGGAGCCAGAGCGGCAGGAAGATGATCGTGCCGAAGAAGCCGAACGAGGCGAGGAAGTTGGTAGCGACGGCGAAGGCGTAGGTGCGGTTCCGGAAGAGGCCGAGCGGCACGATCGGCTCGGCGGTCCGCACCTCGATCCAGAGGAAGAGGGCGGCGAGGGCGGCCGAGAGCGCGATCAGGCCGCCGACCTCGGGGCTGACCCAGGCGGCGAAGTCCCTCGTCGACTGCGCGTTGGTGAGCCCGACGAGGAGCAGGGCGACCGCCGCGGCGAAGACGCCCACGCCCCGGTAGTCGAAGGAGCGACTGGCCCCCTCCCGGCGTACCGTCGGCAGGACCCGCCAGATGACCACCATGGAGAGGAGCCCGATCGGCAGGTTGATGTAGAAGATCCAGTGCCACGAGACGTGCTCGGTGAGGAAGCCGCCGAGCCAGGGGCCGATGATCGCGGCGACGCCGAAGACGGCCCCGAAGAGCCCCTGGTACTTGCCGCGCTCGGCCGGGGTGAAGAGGTCGCCGATCACCGCCAGGGCGATGGGGAAGAGCGAGCCGGCGCCGAGGCCCTGGATGCCCCGGAAGACGATCAGCTGGGTCATGTCCTGCGAGAGCCCGGAGAGCGCCGAGCCGAGCAGGAAGAGGGTGACGCCGATCAACAGCATCGGCTTGCGGCCGTACAGGTCGGAGAGCTTGCCGTAGATCGGGATGACGATCGTGCTGGTCAGCAGGTAGGCGGTCACCGCCCAGGTGTAGAGGCTGGTCGAGCCCTGCAGGTCGCGCACGATCGTGGGCAGGGCGGTGCCCACGATCGTCTGGTCGAGGGCGCCCAGGAAGAGCGCGAGCAGGATGGCGAAGAGCACCTCGGAGCGGGCCCGACCGCCGAGCTCGACGGCCGGGTGGACCTGGTTCATGACGCGGGAGCCTCCTGCGGGGTGGATCTTTCGGTCGGGTTGATCTCGCCGAGCTCGCCGGCCGCGGCCGCCGCGGCGAAGGCGCGGTCGACATCCTCGAGGGCGGCGTGGAGCCGGGCGAGCTGGGTGTCGTCGAGATGGGTGAGAACGCGCTCGATCCAGTCGCGGCGCATCGCCGCCATCTGGGTCAGTCGCTCGCGCCCGGCGTCGGTAAGCCGCACCAGGACGACCCGGCGGTCCTCGGCGTCGCGGAGGCGCTCGACCAGGCCGTGCGTCTCCATCCGGTCGACGATGCCGGTCATGCTCGGCAGCGAGACGTCGAGGCTCTCGGCGAGCCGGCTCATGGGCAGGCGCTCGAGTTCCTCGAGCTGCAGCATCACCTGGTAATGGGTCATGCTGATGCCGTGCCACGCCCAGCGGTGCGTCGTCGCGCGCCGGCCCTTGCCGGACATGGCGGCGAGATGGGTCGTGATCGCCGTGCAGAGACTCTGGCGATCGTCGGCGCCACGTTGATCGTTCATGGTGCGTTGGTACTATATGAGTCATGAATGATGTTGTCAAGCTGAAGGAGTGAGGCGGTTCGATGCGGCTGGCACTGATGACCGAACCCCAGCAGGGGCTCTCCTATGCGGAGCTCCTGGCGCTCGCCCGGCGGGCCGAGAGTGCGGACTTCGAAGCGTTCTTCCGCTCCGACCACTACGCGAGCTTCCCCGGGTCGGCCGGCAAGCCGACGACCGACGCCTGGGCGACGCTCGCCGGCCTGGCCCGCGAGACGGAGCGGATCCGGCTCGGCGTCCTCGTCTCGCCCGTCACCTTCCGTCACCCCGGCGGGCTGGCCAAGGTCGTCGCCACCGTCGACGAGATGAGCGGCGGGCGGGTCGAGCTGGGGGTCGGCGTCGGCTGGAACGAGGACGAGCATCGCCAGCACGGCCTGCCGTACCCGCCGATGGACGAACGCTTCGCCATGCTCGAGGAGGAGCTGGAGATCCTCCATGGTCTCTGGCGCGAGCCGGACGGCTGGTCGTTCACGGGTGAGCACTGGCGGATCGAGTCGGCCGCCTGCTACCCGAAGCCGGTCCAGCGACCGCACCCGCCGATCATCGTCGGCGGCGAGGGGCGGCCACGATCGGCGCGGCTCGCCGCCCGCTGGGCCGACGAGTACAACCTCAACGGGATCGACCCGGCCGAGGCGGCGCGGCGTGTCGGGGCGCTGCGGCGGGCCTGCGAGGATGCGGGACGGGACCCCGAAACCCTCGTCATCTCGATGATGGCCGGCGTGGTGGTGGGGGCGAACGAGGCGGAGATGGAGGCGCGCGTGGCCGAGATGCTGCGGACCTTCGGGCTACCGCCGGACGAGGCCGGGCGCTGGATGGCCGAACGGCGCGGCCGCTACGTGATGGGGACGCCCGACCAGGCGCTGGAGCGGATCGCCGCGTACGCTGCCGCCGGAATCGAGCGGATGATGTTCCAGGACTGGCTGCCGCGCGACCTCGAGATGGTTTCGCTGATCGGTCGGGAGATCGTGCCTCGGGCGTGATCGGGGGGTGCCGCGACGCACCACGCGATTCGATCGAGGCTGCGCGGGGTGTTGAAGTCGCACGAATCGAGGGCCTAGAATGGGCGCCACTCCTGCGGACGCGGGACGCACAGGAGAGGCAAGCAGGGAGAGCGGACTATCGATCGTTCGGGAGGGGGATCGACCGTCTACCACACTGAGGAAGGGAGCAAGATGCAAGGTACTTCTGCGCGCCCCACGGGCATCACGATCCTCGCCGTCCTGGCGGCGATCTTCGGCGTCCTGGGTCTCCTCGGATCGCTTGCGGTGGTCGGTCTCGGCGGTCTCGGGTTCGGGCTCGTCGGCGCCACCAATGCCGGGATCTTCTTCACGCTGTTCGGCCTCGCGGGGCTCGTCCTGTCGATCGTGGAGCTCGCCTTCGCGTACGGTGCCTGGACGCTCAAGCCCTGGGCCTGGCAGCTCGGCCTCTACGCCTCGGGCGCGAATGCCGCTCTCGCGGTGCTCAACCTGGTCCTTGGCTGGTCGACGATCAGCAGCGTGGTCATCTCGGTCGCGATCGCCGGGGTCATCATCTACTACCTGATGACCCCGGACGTGAAGCGGGCCTTCGGCAAGGCCTAGCGAATCGTGGCCCGGGCGATCGCCCGGGCAACTTGGCTGAAGACCGAGCGGCGGGCATCGTGCCCGCCGCTCGACCGTTCCCGGGGCGGTCGGTCCTCGGCGGCCGGTCGGGTCGGGGACAGCATCGCCCGGCGGACGTTCTGCCCAGCAGGACAAACGCTACCCATCAGACGCCGACCCGGCCGTCTCCGCTGGCCGCGAGGCCGGAGCGGCGACCCGGGGCGACCGGCCGCGGTCGAGACGCTTCGTCGATGGCCGGCGCGCCGGCGTTCGCCCCATCTCGAGCCGCCCGAGGACAGGGAAGAGCGCCGGGGGGCGTCCTCACGCCGGCTCGCGCGCGTCCGCGGGCCGTTTGTTCCGCACAGCAGAACGGCGGCCTTCACGACGGCCCGTCGGCCGTCCCACCGACGCCCCGAAGCCCGGCATCGCCGCTCCTCGTTCCAGCCCACGCCGACCCCCAGCTCGACCAGTCCGCCGATCTCTGTCCGATCAGCGGGATCATCTGCGGGTCGCGCGGCAGCCAGCCCTGGAGCATCATCCGGTCGGTCCCACGGGCCTGATCGCGGCTACAGCGATGCACCACGAACCACGCGAACCCCGACGCGCGGCGTTGAAGCGGCTTGAATTGACTCCTACAATGGCGCCGACCTTGCGACCGCGGGGACGCACAAGGGAGGGCAAGGAGGGAGACCAGCGATCGACCGTCGGGGAGTGGGTCGTCCCATCGTCCGAACGTAGGGAGGGGAAGTGCAAGGTTCTTCTGCTCGACCAAGGGAGATCACCACCCTCGCCCTGGCCGGCACGCTCGGCTGCGTGGTCGGGCTTCTACGAGGCTTGGGGACCGTCAGCGGCGCCGCCGGTGGCCTGGAGATGATCATCGGGCTGGCCTTCCTCGTCATCGGCGTCGCGGAGCTGGCGTTCGCCTACCTCGCCTGGACGCTCCAGCCCTGGGGCTGGCAGCTCGGTGCGGGCATCTCCGTCGCGTTCATCGTCGTGGCGCTCGCCCACGTTCTGCTGATCGGCAGCATCATCACCACCGCGGTGATCCCGATCGGCGTCAGTGCGATCACCCTCTACTACCTGATGAGGCCGGCCGTGAAGGCGGCGTTCGGCAGGGAGTAGACCGCTCGATCGCTGGTACGCCCGGCGTCGGCCGATGCCCGGGACGCGTCACCACTGTGGGTGGCAGAACCCCGGGCCAGCACGCGTGGACCGCGGCGCGTAGCACACCTCGGCCCACCCCGCCACGAGGGAGAGGGGCCCCCGTTGCCACTGGTGGTGGCAGGCGTCCACCTGGGGGGCAGTGGGGAGGGCCGACCGCTCAGGGGCAGGAGAGGGGCTCGGCCGTGCCCTCGTGGCGGCGGAGCGTCACGATCACCCCGGAGGTTGTTCGGAACTCCGCCGTTTCCCGGTCGAGGACGGTGATCGTCCCGCTCGCCGCGCCGATGAGAAGGAACGTCTGCCACACGAATCCCTGCCCCGGCCCGAACGGGCCGCCGTCCCCGCCGCGTGCTGCCATGACCCTCCACGAACTGCCGTCGAAGAGGATCGGCCCGAAGAGACCGCAGCGCTCGAGCTGGTACGGGTACGGGACGCCGAAGGTGGCGCTGATGGGAGCCCGGGGTGCCTCGTCCGGGACGATGTTCTCGAGGATCGCCCGGAAGTCGAGGAGCGCCTGGTCGGTGACCCACTGGCCCCACTCGGCCGGGGCCGGGTAGTGCAGGATCGCGAGGTAGGTTCGAGAGGCGGTGCCGAAGACCAGGAACTCCGCGCGGTCATCGCCGCGCGAGACGGTGGACGCCGCCGGGAGCGAGCCGATCTGCGCGGCCAGCAGCGGCTGGATCGCCACGGCCCGGGAGAACTCCGGCGTCAGCGGCGTGCCGGCCGGCGGCTCGTCGCCGGGCGTACCGGGGAGCCCCTCTTCCGAGACGCGCAGCTCGAGCGAGTAGGCCGCTCCTCCCCTCCGCGCGATGTCGGTTGCGAGTAGCCAACCACCTTCGTCGCCCTCGTTGGTCGCGAGCCACCAGCCGGTCGGGACCGGGACCCGCAGACGGCCGAGCTGCTGAAGGCGGTGGGAGGGCGGCTGCGGGTGCGGGACCTGGGCCCGGAAGGCCAGGTCGTCGATGACGAAGACCGACTCGCAGCGGGGGACGTCGCTGCACGCCGCCGCTCGCTGGTCGTGGAAGTGTCCCCTGAAGACGCCCGCCCCGTAGATCATCCCCAGGCCGACGCTCCGCTGGTTGAAGGCGGGGTCCCAGCGGAAGGGGATCGCGGAGCCGCCCTCGACGCCACCTTCCGAGACGGTCCCCGCGGTCAGCGTCTCCCATCGCGGACTGGTGGCGCGGCCGGCGATCCAGCTCGCCTCGCAGCTCTCCAGGAACGAGCGGTTCCCCGTCTGCATCGTACAAAAGGGGACGAACGTCCACGCGAACCCCGCGACCAGGATGGTGCGCCCGGCGGCCGGGCCCGACTCGCGCTCGACGGCGAGCGCCCGCTCGACCGTGAGGACCGGCTCTCCACCGATCTTGGCCGGGAAGTGGATCCCGCTGATGACCAGGTCGCCGGTGGTGCCGGGGCTCGGCGTTGCGCCGCCGGACGGCGAAGCCGGCGGCCTCGGCGACCCGGGCGGCGGGCCGCTCTCGCCGATCCGCCAGTTGCCGAGGTAGACGGCGATGAGCGCCCCGCCGACGACGAGGACCGCCAGGCCCGGCAGGGCGCGGCCGCCACGTCGCCCGCCTCGCCCGCGATCCCGGAGCGGCGGGCCGCCGGCGAGCAGCGGCTCGCGGAGGCGCAGGGCCGCGCGCAGCTCCCGGCCGAGCTCCTCGTCGCGCGGCTCGTCCATCACCGGACCACCCCGCATCACCGGATCCCCTCGCCCTCGTCGAGGTCGCGCCGCAACCGCCCGAGCCCCGCCTTGACCCGCGACCGCATCGTCTCGAGCGGGACGCCGGCGATGCCGGCCGCCTCCGCCACGGTCAGTCCGGCGTAGTAGTGGAGCGCGAGCGCCGTCCGCTGGTCGATCGGCAGCCGGTCGAAGGCCGCCAGCAGATCGAGCCGGCGCTCCAGGTCCTGGTCGACCGGGATCGGCCGGACGAGCGCCTCGACCGGGGGCGACCCGAGGCGGACGAACCGGTGCCAGCGGCGGCGGACGGAGAGCGCCTCGCGCACCGCGATCGAGAGGAGCCAGGAGCGAGCGGCGTCCGGCTGGCGCAGGTCACCGAACCGGCGGAGCGCTCGCTCGCAGGCGACCTGGGTCACGTCCTCCGCCTCGTCGGCATCATGGAGGATCGCGTAAACGACACGTCGCACCTCGTCGCGGTGGTCGGAGACGAGCCGTTCGACCGCCGAGCGGGGATCGTCCGGGGACGCCGTCGCGCCGGTGCGGAGCGGCTCGGCGGACCCGGCCCGTCCCTCCACGCCAATGAGACGCTCGAGGGGCCCGTTTCGGGTGACGCCGCTCGCCGGGCCCGGATCGGCGACCATGCCGTCCCGGCGGTGCGACCTACTCGTGGACCGCGGCGGCGGCCGCGTAGCGCTGGTCGTCGCGGCGGATCGGGTCGGGGTTGGTGCCCCGTGCCAGGGCGAGGCGGTAGGCGAGGAGCTGGAGTGGGACCGCGGTCCCCACGAGCGTCGCGACCGGGGCGGGGAGCGCGGGCGCGTCGGGGATGACCAGACGGCCGGCAGGGGTCAGCTCGGGCGGCAGCGCCCCGGACGCCGCCTCGCTGACGATCGCGGCGCGGCGCAGCTCGACGACGCCGGCCGCGCGCAGCATCTGCCGTGCCCGCTCGAGGCGCGGCTCACGGCGGTGGCGGTCGGCGGCGATGAAGACGAGGCCGGTCGTATCGTCGGTCGCCGGCAGGTGCCCGTGGAGGAGCGTCTCGAGGTCCCGGGTCGTGGTCGGCAGCCAGGCGGCCTCCTCGATCTTGAGGGTCAGCTCGTGGGC
>Ga0209212_1007596_pt1 | contig 11925 bp, 10 predicted proteins | sample RifGroC2_FD_183996 | JGI IMG/M metagenome (GOLD analysis project Ga0209212, IMG submission 183996) | Groundwater microbial communities from Rifle, Colorado, USA - Groundwater C2 (SPAdes) (version 2) | ecosystem: Environmental > Aquatic > Deep subsurface > Groundwater | place: Rifle, Colorado...
CCTTGAGCCAATAGATGCACTGAGATATGAATAAACCCTGGCCCAATTATCCTGTTACCTTCTGGTCCTGACTGTCTTTATTCTCAACTTCTTTACTGCTATCAAACATGATGTGCCCCCTTTCGTTATTACAGAGGTCATCATGTCATATCATGTAAAAGTTGAGAAGATGTGGTTAACTTGACGCTTACAAAATTTATCACAATCAATATCACTATTGACAGCAAAATCTCATCCTGCTACTTTAATCTCAGAAAGACAAATTCATAGTGCGACAAATTGCTTCGTTTTAACACAGAGGCTGACTTTAATAATAAAGAATGAAAATGGGAAAGACATTATCGAGAAATAAAGAATTGCCAACTTTCTTTGGAGAGTTGCAACTAAAAGGGGAGAAAAAAGATATTGATTTTGCAAAAAGAAATGGCGACAACCCCATTTTATTTTACAAACATCCAGACGGTGAATTATGGCAAGGGAATAGTATTGAATGGATAAGAAGCCTGAACGATGAAAGTATAGATTTGATTTTTGCTGACCCGCCTTACAATATTAAGAAAGCCAATTGGGACAGCTTTGAAAGCCAGGAAGAATATATAAAATGGTCATTGCAATGGATTGAGCAAGCCGCAAGAATCTTAAAACCAGCAGGGACACTATATATATGCGGTTTTTCTGAAATACTCGCGGACTTAAAACATCCGGCATCAAAATATTTTAAATCTTGCCGCTGGATTATCTGGCATTACAAAAACAAAGCAAATCTTGGTAATGATTGGGGACGAAGCCACGAAAGTATTTTGCATTTCCGAAAAACGAAGAATTTTATTTTCAATATTGATGAAATTCGTATTCCTTATGGCGAACACACTTTAAAATATCCAAGCCATCCACAAGCCGAAACAAGCCAATATGGAAAGGGTAGAAATGGCAATCATATTTGGGAGCCAAATCCGCATGGAGCAAAACCAAAAGATGTGTTAGAAATTCCTACTACTTGCAACGGGATGCACGAAAAAACACCACACCCGACACAGAAGCCCGAAGAACTTTTAAGGAAATTTATTCTTACATCTTCAAATGTCGGTGAGGTTGTTTTAGACCCTTTTTGTGGTTCAGGAACAACTCCTGTTTGTGCAGAACAACTTCAAAGAAAATGGCTTGCCTGCGACCTTTCACCAGAATATCTTGATTGGGCTGCAAACAGAATTGAATTGGTTGAAGATTGGCCAATTGAGAAATGGATTAAATACGATTTTGAAAACCTTAAAAGAAGAAACTCTATACGATGACTCTAAAACAGCTTGTAAAACAAGCTATAATGAAGGATAACTTCACAGACCTTAAAGGTTTTATCTCATTCTGTAACGAGTATCTGGCATTTATCAGCAACAATCTTCAGGCAGTAATTATTTCTCAAAATGAAAACCATTACCGCTTCTACCAGTATGATAAATCTGGAAATTATCAAATTACCAGACCCATCAACTCAAACCTGATGTATGATGCAAAAGAATTTGCAAAAGCGTCAAAAGAATACGTGAAAATATTGAAAAGAGTAAAAAATGCAGACAAGAAAGACGATTCAATTAGAGAAATCATAAATAACTCTACATACACTATTCAACAATCAATTGGAGCAGCATTAGACGGATTACCAGCCGGAAAATCAAATACTGCAAGAAAATTGACTGGAGATTTGTTCGAGCATTTCATCCGGTTAATCATCCATGAAATCGGGATTGCTTGTAGAACAGGAGTAATACAGGTTCCTGTTATTGTTGATGGGCAAGCTCAATTCAATATGAGCTATCAACACGACCTAATCATTGAAAAAGATGATGATATAAAGGTAATCGGGTCAATTAAAACGTCAAGCAAAGACCGAATAGACAAGATTTTTATTGATAAATTCCTATACAACAAATTGACAGAGAAGGATACGCCACATATAGCCGTATTTCTAAATGATGTGCAAAGAAAGAATACAAAAAAAGAAAACGAATATGGTATCAATACAACATTCCTTCCTGGACACTTCAAAGGTTATACAGTTAAGTTAAATCCCCTGGACGGTGTTTACTATTGCGACATCAGACCCAATATGAAAACTGAAAATATTTTGAAAGACCAAATCAAAACCTTTGACCATTTGCTGATTGAAGATATTTGGAAGTTCATAGAATAAATGCTTTAAATCGTGAAACTTCCCGGCTTATCACCTTCTGGTCAGGTGTCTGTATTTGATGCGGTGGGGCTGGTCTGCAGCAGTGCCGAGACGGGCCTTTCTGTCTGCCTCATATTCTGAGTAGTTTCCCTCGAACCAGACTGCCTTGCTGTCACCCTCAAAGGCTAATATATGTGTGGCGATACGATCGAGGAACCATCGGTCATGACTAATGACCACCGCACAGCCTGCAAAATTCTCCAATGCCTCTTCCAGGGCACGCATGGTATTTACATCCAGATCATTGGTAGGTTCATCAAGCAGAAGGACATTAGCCTCTTCCTTCAGCATTCGTGCCAGATGAACGCGGTTTCTTTCGCCTCCGGAGAGCATTGAAACCTTTTTCTGCTGGTCGTTGCCTGAGAAATTGAAACGGGCGACATAAGTGCGTGAGTTGATCTGCCTCTTGCCGAGCTGAACAACATCCAACCCACCTGAAATGATCTCCCATATAGTCCTGTCCGGATCGAGGTCATCTCTTGTCTGGTCAACATATGCCAGCTTTACTGTATCTCCAACCCTGAAGTTCCCTGAATCAGGTTTTTCCTGGCCGGTTATCATGCGGAAAAGGGTGGTCTTCCCTGCCCCGTTAGGCCCGATGATCCCTACAATACCGCCCGGGGGAAGGGAGAATGTCACTCCCTCCATAAGGATACTGTCACCATATGCCTTACTGACGTTACTTGCATCAATAACAACATTGCCGAGGCGCGGTCCAGGAGGAATATAGATTTCCAGATCTTTTGACCTTTTTTCCGCATCCTGGCTGAGTAGTGCCTCATATGAACTTATACGTGCCTTTGATTTTGCATGGCGTCCTTTTGGTGACATCTTTATCCACTCAAGCTCCCGTTGTAATGTCTTTTGCCTCTCGCTCTCAGACTTCTCCTCCTGCTGGAGGCGGTTCTTCTTCTGCTCAAGCCAGGAGGAGTAGTTCCCTTTCCAGGGAATGCCCTGACCCCTGTCAAGTTCCAGGATCCACCCTGCGACATTATCGAGGAAATAGCGGTCATGGGTTACTGCTATAACGGTTCCTGCATAGTTTTGCAGATGGTGCTCCAGCCAGGCCACGGTCTCAGCATCGAGGTGGTTGGTAGGTTCGTCAAGAAGCAGGATGTCCGGCTTTTGCAGCAGGAGCCTGCAAAGGGCCACACGGCGCCTTTCTCCTCCTGAGAGAACGTTGATCGGTGTATCTCCCGAAGGGCAACGTAAAGCATCCATAGCCATCTCAAGACGTGAATCCAGGTCCCATGCATTCATGGCATCCAGTTTCTCCTGAATCTTACCCTGATATTCAATTAGCTTAGCCATCTCATCATCCGACATGGGTTCACTGAATTTGTCATTAATACTGTTGTATTCTTTGAGGGCAGTTACAACCTCTTGCGCACCTTCTTCCACTATCTCCCGTACGGTTTTTCTGTCATCCAACTCTGGCTCCTGCCCAAGGAGACCAACGGTGTATCCTGGAGAGAGGACAGCATCACCAATGAACTCCTTATCCTTTCCCGCAAGAATTCTGAGAAGGGAGCTTTTTCCTGAACCATTCAGGCCAAGCACTCCGATCTTTGCCCCGTAAAAATATGACAGATAGATATCTTTTAATACCGGCTTCTTATCATAATATTTGCTTACCCCAACCATGGAGTAGATAACTTTATTTGGTTCATTGCCCATCTTTATTCAAATCCTTTCTTTCAGTCATATAGTGCTTTTATTAATTGTTTGCTCTTGCATCGTGACTTCGCAGTATATCATAATTAAGACAATACATGTCAATTCTGCATTGGACAATCATCAGACAAATTTATCTTGACATGTGTACTAATTTCAATCTAAACTTTTGGTGTCATTTTTAGTTATATGGCTTAGTGGTCATTAAAAAGGGAATATGGAAATTTACCTCACAAGTTTGGAAACTGCACTCGCCAAGACAGAGGCCGATGCTGATGCAACCCTCAAGGCGGCAATAGCTGCGGTTAGCTCCCTCAAGAAGTTCCGTAAAGCGGTACAAACAGGAAATCTCCGTGAGCTGCGAAAGACAATAGAGGCTACGGAACAGGCGATTACTGCCCTGCGGCAACAGTTTACTAATGCCAAAGAAGATTGGAATTTCGATGAGGAGGCTTATCTATCCAATAAGGCATTTACCTCAGAGATTCTGGAGGCTGCAAAGCAGATAGGTTTAAAAATATTTGAACAAGATGATAGACTTTATTGCTATCCATTCCTTATTCGTATTTTGTCCGGCGAATGTTCTATCCTGATTGATAAAATGCGGGAAAGGCGGCTACGCCCATCCTTCCTGGTTAAACATCTAAAGGACCTGCAAAGTAAACCCCCACGATTCAAACCTGAGGCATTTCTGGAATCTTTGTTCTCAGCCTACGAAATTGTAGTTGCGCCCCGTGGAAAGGAACTGTTTAATACGGGAATAGTGATTAAGCTTCGTGATATTTACGATTTACTTACCCTCTTGCCAGGACAGTCTAAAGAATACTCTCTGCATGAGTTCGCAAGGGACATTTACCTTCTCGATCAAAGCCGTATAACCAGAATAAAAAAAGGACTCACCGTGGCCTTTCCTGCCAGCACAGGGACGAGGTCAAATACAGGTGTGATCACCGTAATCACGCAAGAAGGTTCTGTGAAAAAGTATTATGGTATTTCATTTACAAATGAATAGGAAACTCCTGTTATGTTAAGACCTCAGGAATACTTAGATGTGATCCGCAAGGAATACCTACAGGATTTCATACGTCATGGTGGGGCTGCAGTAAAGTTCATAGTGCCCACTGAGGAAATTGATCACATAGAATTAAAGCAGCAATTGTGTGGTGTGTCTGAATCTGAAGGATACCTGTTTGCGACTATAGATGCTGCAAAGACCGGAGTTCACATGATCGATCATATCTTCCATGATGTTGCACGGCAGGTTGAATGGGACGATTTAGCCTTTTCTTTTGTATCCCGCCTTCTTTCAAACAACGGCTACACAGTACCATCGCATCAGGAGTTTAATATCCGAAAACTTTCAGAATTAAACCAACTGGATGAAACACTATTACCGGTAGAGATACAAAAACTCCTTATAAAGTACCTTTTCCATGATTATCAAATGTGCCAGGAATTCCGGATTGCAATGATGCGGTTATGTCTGTCTCAAATTGATCCGAGTGATGCATACCCAGTACCGAGCGATGTAATCAAGGCATGGCTTCGTGGAGAATTATCAAGAGTATCAGAGATTAAGCCGGCACACATCTTTCAGAAGATAACGAGACATAATGCCAGGCATATGTTATCGTCTCTATCTCATTGGTTACACCTCACGGGTAAGAGCGGGCTTATTATTACGTTAGATATTTCGCGTTGCCTTGTGCAGCGACCCAAATCAAAAGACCTGGCTGATGACAGTCGCTATTACTCAATGGCAGCAATATTGGATGTTTACGAAGTCTTACGCCAATTTATTGATACAACTGATGATATGGAATTTTGTTTCATCGTTATCATTGCTACACCCCCTTTTTTACACCCGGACGAACGCAGGGGAATATATATATACGATGCCTTGAAAATGAGAATCCTGGATGAAGTGTGCGACAAATATCGAACAAATCCCTTCTCTTCGTTAATACGCCTATCGCCATGCCCTAATGTCAGCGTAGAACCTCAGAAGGATATTGCATGATGAGTCCAAACATCGAATGTCGCCGAGCCATTGAGGCATTACGTTCCGGGGTACCTAACCGGGATGCCGTTCGCTCACTGGGTTGCGAACAACCAACTATTGAGCAGAGATTCCGAGATCAACTCAAGACTGCAAAAGAAGAAGCTACGGAGGATATTCAGTCTCCTGGATTACTCGTAGGAGGCGTATTTGGTGCGGGAAAGTCCCATCTCCTCGAGTATCTTCAGCACATTGCTATCGAAGAGAACTTTGTATGCAGTAAGATAGTTATCAGCAAGGAAACCCCTCTCCATGACCCTGTTAAGTTATATCGTTCTGCGGTTGAAACGGCAATGGTACCCAATAAACGTGGCTCTGCCCTGACTGCGATTGCAATAAAATTAGATCCGGCAAACGATGCATACCTAAAACTCGATACATGGGTTCATGATCCTAAATCTAAACTGAATTCGAGGTTTGCAGCAACTCTTTTTTTGTATAGTCGAATGGGGAATAATATGGAACTCAGGGATCGCATTATTTCTTTCTGGTCTGGAGATCCACTGGGGACCGGGGAAATAAGGAAATATCTAAGAGAGTGTGGAGAAAGGTCAACCTACAAGATAGAGAAAGTAAATCTCAGGGATCTGGCCATACAACGGTTTCAGTTTGCACCTCGTTTAATGGTAGCCGCTGGCTATTCCGGATGGGTCCTGCTTATAGACGAAATTGAACTGATCGGCCGGTACTCTTTTCTACAGCGGGCTAAATCTTATGCAGAATTAGCACGCTGGATGGGAAAGCTGGAAGGGGCCAATTTCCCTGGAATCACAGCCGTATTTGCAATCACCACTGATTTTCAGACCAAAATTCTGGACGAGAAAGAAGATATAGAGAGGGTACCAGGAAAACTAAGGGCGAGGGGGTCGGAATCTGACCTTCTTTTAGCAAGCCAAGCCGAACGAGGAATGCGTATAATTCAGCGTGAAATGGTCAGCCTAAAGGTTCCTGACGATACGATTATTGAGCAGACGTATAACAAAATACGTTTCGTTTACGCACAGGCGTATGGTTGGGAGCCACCGACGGCGTTATTAATAAATCTTCCGGGTTCTGCCAGTATGCGTCAATACGTGAAAAGATGGATAACCGAGTGGGACTTGAAACGTCTCGATCCTAAAGGTCATGTTGAAATAGAAATAACAGAAATGAAACAAGACTATACTGAGAATCCGGATCTCCAGGTTTCATCCGAAGAAGAACGCGAAGGAGGGTCATAGTAAGTAATGCCAATTCCTTACAGAGATATTGACGATATAGAAGAATTGGGATTGGCAGCCTATCTCAGAATAGTGGCGGCAGGTGACAAGTCTGGTTATGCAGGTACATTATTTGTTATCAATGCTCACGGCGAACCAATTGAATTTACCTATAACCGAATCGAAACTCCACATACTTTTCTTTGGCGGCAGGATGATATTAGGCGGCATGCCATGAGGAAACTTACAGCCTCTATTCTTTCTCTATGTCCTAAAACACCGCGACTGATTCTCTGTCTTGCTGAAGAGGTTAAAAGCGAGCTTTTCTGTCAGGATATTCAGGTTTCCATACCTGTCTGCCGTCTTGCCCCTGCTATTGAAGTTACATCCTATTCTGGTGATGAATCTCAAGACACATTAAAAGATACAGAACCAATGAACCTGTTTTGGTTTCCAAATAGACCGGGGGAGAATTCGATTGAAATACGGCTCCTCCAAGAATTAATCTCTCGCGGACTGCTGGTAGAACCATTTGAGAGAGCAGCCATCGGACTAAAAGAAGTCTATGGAGCTGAAGGTAACACATCACTATAATGGGATTAAGCGACTGGTGGGAAGAAACACACAAGGTTGAAGCACCACATGCCCGATGGTTTGGCCTTTTCCGACGTGAAATCAAATTAAAGGAGTATTCCCCAAGCCGACTAACAATTCCACCTATCAGGATAGCCACAGGTAAAAGCCTTTCCCTTCAGTACAAGGTATCTATCTCAACACCAAACTCTCTGTCAGCAGAATGGTCATTGACACCTGCCATGAATCTATTTAGCTGCGGAGCAACACCTTTTGATACACAAAATGGAAGCGTTGACCTTGCCAGTGTCTTATTAAATAAAGATGTGAGCGCTTCATCTAAACACCCCGTAGCAACTCACATATTCATAGATTCTTATAAAATAAAACCCCTGCCAACAAAATCAGAGATTCCTCTTTCGAAACGGCTTGCTTATCTGCTCCAACCTTCCACTGACATGCTCCTTTCTAAATCTGGACCATTGGAATGGCCAGGAACATTATTCGAATACCAGATGGAAGGTATTAAGGCCCTGACAACACATAATGCGCTCTTGCTTGCTGATGATATGGGACTTGGAAAGACAATCCAGGCAGTTGGAGCTCTACGAATCCTATTCCTTCAGCGACATATTGAGTCTTGTTTACTGATTGTTCCGGCCAGCCTTATCAGCCAGTGGAGAAAAGAATTGTATCATTGGGCACCGGAATTGCGCATCTCAACTATTAAAGGTCCTGCAAGTGAACGGGCATGGCAATGGCGTTCACCTGCACATACATACCTTACAAGTTATGAAACCTTCCGGTCAGACTTCACGGATAACCCACAATCTCCTCCTCGCCGCCATATTTGGGATGTCGTCATTCTCGATGAGGCGCAGAAAATAAAAAATAAAGACGTAGAGGTCAGTCGGAAGTGCAAACAACTCCGTCGTCGCAGGGCTTGGGCGCTCACAGGTACCCCAATAGAAAACAGAATGGATGACCTTGTATCTATTCTTGAGTTTGTAACACCGCTCAAAGATGGTGACTCACCTCTCAGGTTAACCCATGGCCAGGAACTCATAGATAGACACAAAAGATTACAACTCCGCAGAAAAAAATCTGATGTTTTCCCACAACTTCCCCCAAAGATTGTCAGCCAGATTGTACTTCAACTTGATGCCCAGCAACGTGAAAGCTATGAGCGTGCAGAAAAAGAAGGCATCATACAATTGCAAGAAAAGGGGCAAACTGCCCGAATTGAAAATGTTCTTGAACTTATTATGCGGTTGAAACAGATTTGTAATTTTTGTCCGATGAGTGGGCAATCAGCAAAGGTCGAAGATATTTACGAGAGACTTGGAACCCTGGAATCTGAAGGCCATCGTGCTCTCATTTTCTCTCAGTTCATAGACCAAGAATATGGAGCCCGTGCGATTGTATCCAAACTTCAATCCTTACAGCCCCTTCTGTACACTGGAGATCTATCTCTTTCACAGAGAGATGCTATAATTAGAGAATTCAAAGAAAATCCAGAGCATAGAGTCCTCGTGCTGTCTATCCGTGCCGGTGGTCAGGGTTTAAATTTACAGGATGCATCCTATGTGTTCCACTTTGACAGATGGTGGAATCCGGCCGTTGAACGTCAGGCTGAGGGAAGAAGTCACCGTCTCGGCCAAACCTTCCCTGTCAATGTATATAAATATATCTGTGAGGGAACAATTGAAGAGAGGATAGATAAGATCCTTCAAGAAAAGCAGCTTCTTTTTGACGAATTAGTGGATGACGTCACAATAGATTTAAAGGCTAAACTTACCAGCGAAGAGCTCTTTGGTCTATTTGGGCTGACACCGCCTTAACAGACAAAGTCTTCACAGCGAGGCCCCAAGACCCCAGTAGATTACACCGTGATGAATGGGGTTGAATTTGAAGGCTATGTTAAACGACTATTGGAGCAAAAGGGCTGGAGCGTAGAAACCACACCGTTAACTTGATTTCATACTACGAACATGATAATATTTTTGTTGCCTTTTGAAACAGGATTATTTATATGAATGAACGCATAATACTTAATAATATAAGTGATGGGGTCCTTACCATTGACCTGGAGGGAAGGATTCAATATGTAAACAGGGCCATGCAGGATCTACTTGGTTACAATGAGAGTGAACTAATTGGAAAGAGATGCGAAAATTTTGTGAAGAGTAATATATGTGCAACAGAAGATTGTATACTTAAACGTTCCCTCGCAAAAAAAGAAAAGATTTCAAATTATGAAACATATGTTGCAGATAAAGATGGTCGTCGCATTCCTGTTAACATAAATACTGATCTGCTCTATGATGATTCAAGCAACCTGATAGGGATTGTTGAGGTCTTCAGGGACTTATCCCAGATAAAAGAGTTAAAAGAACGCCTCACAGATGTATATCAATTCGATAATATTGTAACAAAAGACCGCAGGATGAAAGAGATCCTGGCAATCCTCCCATCTGTAGCCCATTCAAAAAGTATTGTACTCATCCAGGGGGAGAGTGGTACAGGCAAGGAGCTTATTGCAAAGGCGATCCATAATAATAGCGCCAGAAAAGACAAGCCATTTATAGCTGTGAATTGTGCAGCCATACCTGATACATTAATAGAGAGTGAGTTATTCGGGCATGTTAAAGGTTCCTTTACAGGGGCTCATCAGGACAGGATTGGGAGATTCGAACTGGCAAATCATGGGACTATATTTCTTGATGAAATAGGAGATATGAGCCTGTCAACCCAGGCCAAGCTGCTTCGTGTAATTCAGGAAGAGAAATTTGAGCGGGTAGGTGGTACAAAGACTATATCAGTAGATGTGCACATTATAGCTGCTACGAATAAGAACTTGACTAAGGCTGTGAAAGAAGGGAGCTTCAGGGAAGATCTTTTCTACAGGATAAGCGTTTTCCCCATAACCCTTCCGCCTCTCAGGGAACGAAAAGAGGATATCCAGTTGCTTATCTCATACTTTATAGAGAAGTTTAATAAGGAAATGGGTAAGTCAATAAACAATATTTCTCCGCAGGCCATGAAGGTATTTATGAATTATTATTTTCCAGGCAATATACGTGAGTTAAGGAATATAATAGAACATGCCTTTGTCTGTAGTCATGGAAATACAATCCTTCCTGAACACCTCCCACGGGAACTCGTTTTTGCAGAAGAACATATAGAAGTAACCACGGAGGGGAGCTCCCTCAATAAAGTGGAGAAGGAGTGGATCTTAAAGGTACTTGAGAAATCAGGATGGAGATACCAGGAGGCAGCAAGGCGTCTTGGGATAAGCAGGACTACACTTTGGCGAAAGTTAAAGGCCTTTGGACTTACCATTGAAAAAGACCACGTTCATTAATGAAACAATCGTTTCAATAAGAAACAACACCTGAGACAATCCTAAAATCGAATATGAAATCGTTTAAAATGGCTGAGATGATGTATTGCGCCAACAAGTATATTATGTGTTTGTATAAAATAAGTGTTTTATATTGAAACATTATTAAAAGGTCTCTCTTTCATATCTGCTTGATTTTAAAGGATATTATATTTAGCACGCCTTTTGCTATTATATATTTGATAAATATCCTGGATTATAAGGAATGGGCCTTATAAAAATGGATTATGTAAAGGTATGGTGATGAAAATGCAATGTCCAAAATGTAAAGGTCTGATGATTTATGAGAAGTTCATGGATATGGCTGAATCAACTCATTACTTTTTCTATGGCTGGCGGTGTATCTCCTGCGGTAATATAGTGGATACTACTATAATTGCCAACAAGGTATATAAGGACCGGCAAAAAGAGGGTAAACGAAGACGCCTTAAAAAGGTGTGTTAAAAGAGAGGGGGGTATATGGAAAAGGATTTGATAATACGTATTGCAGGTGAAGGCGGTGAAGGGGTAATAAGTACAGGAGATTTCCTGATGCAGGCCGCTGCCAGGCTCGGTTTAGAAGTGGTGACCTTTAAGACCTTTCCCTCAGAGATTAAGGGCGGGTATGCATTATCTCAGGTGAGGGTCTCAGAAGAACCAATCCTTTCACAGGGAGATTCATTTAATATCCTCGTGGCATTTAATGGAGAGGCTTATTATATGAATAAGGCTTCCCTGACACCTGGCACTGTCCTGGTTTATGATTTTCCAGGTGGTGATTTTAAACCTGAGGAACACCACGGAGTTTTTA
>Ga0209212_1007600_pt1 | contig 11921 bp, 12 predicted proteins | sample RifGroC2_FD_183996 | JGI IMG/M metagenome (GOLD analysis project Ga0209212, IMG submission 183996) | Groundwater microbial communities from Rifle, Colorado, USA - Groundwater C2 (SPAdes) (version 2) | ecosystem: Environmental > Aquatic > Deep subsurface > Groundwater | place: Rifle, Colorado...
AATACAGAATTTATTTCAAAAAATGGCAGATTTATTTTCTAATGCGGGCTGGTATTCAGGCACAGACAGATACCTTGGAAATCCATAAAAACGCCTAACAAAGAAAAAACATATCCCTCGTATTATTAAAGTAAAGATTTAAATGCAGGAAGACATTAAAAAATTAGCAGCCGAATGCATTGATCTGAATGTGCGTTTAAGTAGGAGGCTGCCTAAGGATGTACAGTTTTTAATATGGACTTGTCCTATGAGCGTCAGAAATCCGGAGATATCGACATTCTGGCATCCTATCCATAGTAAAAAGACTATTCTCCCAAGGTTATTTGCATATTCTTTCTCTCTTGGTTTCTCTTGCGTTAGGGGACTTTATAAATTTTTCAGATATAAGGGCTTTTATTACCGCCATATTAATAATAATTCTTCTGCTCTGTTGATTCTTCCTGAAAATATTACCGATGGGACAAATAACTTCAAGACAAATTACTTGACAGAAACGGCAGAGGAACCTGTTGATAAATTGGTTTTTTCTCATTCGGCTGAAAAAATTAGTTTGGGATTTCGGTTTTCTGTGTTGAATTATTTCGTCAAAGGCGCTCTCTTGCTGAAATTATTAGCAGGCATAGCAGGTGATTTTAAAGAGCAGTTGTTTCGCAGGAGGGTAACCAAAGAATATATGGATGCATTGATAATCTTTGCCTCATGGCTTTTGGCGCAATCGTGGTATTTTGCCTGGGATTTTTATCATCTAATAAATAAGATTGCTACTTCCAAAGATTACAATCTATTTCTGGCATTACATGAAATGCACTTTTATTCTAAAGTTATTTGGAAGGTTGCAAATGAGAGGGGATTGCTTGGAGTAACTGCACAGCATGCGTTAATTGTACCTGAAAAGCTGTGGTATTTCCCTGAGGAAGCCGAGGTCAAGGCAAACTGCCCATTACCGGATGTTTTCTTTGTATACAGTGATGAGATTAGTGAAGTTTTGTCGCCACTTTATCCTAAGACACAGTTTTTTAAGTGCTGCAGCCCCAGATTTAAGCGCTGGAAATCTTACCCTGATGTTTCAATAAAGCATAATAAAGCGCAGAGTAATAAGCCGGTAATCCTTATTGCAAACAATGCCGCAATACTCCATGACAATGTTGTATTGCAGGCGCTAAGAAGATTAGTTGGGCAAAGATTGAATAATGTTTTTACTCTGCGTCTTCGCCTTCATCCCACGGAACGTCTTAATCTGAGGGATCAGTTATGGGTGAGGGCTGCTGCAATATTACACAGGATTGAAATATCTTTCAATTCACTGCAGGAAGATTTTAATGAGGCTGACCTGGTGATCGGAGCCAACAGCACAGTTATTTATGAGGCTTTATTGACTGGAGTCCCAGTGATGGGTGTTTTTGATGATTATCATGTGAGATCTTCAATAATTCCGTATGCATTTACTTGTAACATCAATAACTTATCATTAAGTTCCTTAGAGATCTATATGAACAAGGCTGTTGATAATGACATAATTCGTCGTTTTAAGGAGAATATAGGCGCCTTTAGTCCGGATTTTACTACAAAATTGGTTTATGATGCATGTAGTAGCGCGTAGGCTGCAATAATTATGAAGGCATCCATCAGGGGAAAAAAAGTTCTAATTGTCGGAGGAACCGGATTTATCGGAAGGCATCTTGCCGAGAGATGTTTGAAAGACACTCCTTTTGTTACATGCATCGGACTGAACGTAGAAAAATCATTTTCAAAGGATATGGAATTTATTCGTGCTGACATTTCTGATAAAAAGCAGCTTCAGGCTGTCCTCAGTGATAGGCTATTTGATTATGTTTTCAATCTTGGAGGCTATATCGATCATACTGCTTATTTTAAAGGAGGGCGGAGGTTGATAGAATCTCATTTTATAGGGTTGATGAATCTCATTGATTGTCTTAATAAGGATAATCTTAAGGGTTTTGTTCAGATAGGAAGCAGCGACGAGTATGGCAATGCACCTGCGCCGCAAAAGGAATATATGAGGGAATCTCTCATCTCTCCTTATTCTTTTGCAAAAACCGCCGCATCTCATTTTATACAGACGCTGTCTAATACCGAAGGGTTTCCGGGTGTGGTATTAAGACTGTTTCTTGTTTATGGTCCCGGACAGGATGAGAAAAGATTTCTGCCTCAGATTATCATCGCTTTTTTGAAGGATAAACCGATAGAGACCTCTGCTGGAAAACAATTAAGGGATTTCTGCTATATTGACGATGTGACAGAGGGCATGATTAGAGCTGCTGTAACAGACAAGGCTAAAGGCCGGGTAATTAATATCGCTTCAGGGATCCCGGTCAGCATCAAGGATATGACTAGTAAAGTTGCGGATATTATCGGAAAGGGAAGGGCGGTTTTTGGCGCACGTCCTTATAGGCAGGGAGAAAATATGGAACTTTTTGCAGATATAAGTATCGCGCATGATATACTGCAATGGTCCCCTTCTGTTTCTGTTGACGAAGGTTTACGAAAGACTATAGAATACTATAAAAATAAACAGCTATGAGAATGAGGCGATTAGAAGTTACGCTGATTTTTCATAACCGAATTAAGTATGAATGATGTGATAATTTTATGCGGCGGCAAAGGTACCCGTCTCAGTGAGGAAACTGTGACAAAGCCAAAGCCTATGGTTGAAATAGGCGGTAAACCTATCTTGTGGCATATCATGAAGCATTACGCATCTTTTGGCTATAATCGTTTTATACTTGCTTTGGGCTATCACGGCGAATACATTAAAAATTATTTTTATAATTACCGAATGCTCTCAAGTGATTTTACACTTATAATGCATCCCGAAGAATCTCCTCAAATACACGGAATAAGCGATGAGGCTGACTGGGAAATAACATTTGTGGATACAGGACTGAGCACGTTAAAAGGTGCTCGGATTAAGCGGCTTGAGCGATATGTGAAGAGCAATATCTTTCATATTACTTATGGCGATGGATTGAGCAATGTCAATATTAAGGAGATAGAACAGTTTCACTTGCGACATGGGAAGACAGGGACAGTTACAGGTGTCTATCCGCCTTCAAGGTTCGGTGAAATGAAGATAGACGGCGACGATGTAGTCCATTTTGAAGAAAAACCGCAATTGAGTTCAGGAATAATTAACGGCGGCTTTTTTGTGTTCGACCAGCGGTTGTTTAACTATGTTACAGCGGAAGAGAAATGCGATTTTGAGTTTGGCCCTTTACAGAAACTTGCATCAGAAGGTGAACTGAAAGTTTATAAGCATGAAGGATTCTGGCAATGCATGGATACAGCGCGTGATAAAGACTATCTTAATAAACTCTGGGATTCCGGCGATCCGCCATGGACAAGGTGATTTCAGCGTAGACTTTTATGATAAATCCAAACTGCGATTTTGAGGAGTGAACTGTGCAAGCGGTTATCTTGGCAGGAGGGCTTGGAAGTCGTTTAATGCCCTTTACAGAAATTATTCCTAAGCCGTTATTGCCGATCGGTGAGAAATCTATACTGGAAATTCAGATTAATAGACTGAAAATGCACGGTTTTGATGAGATTATTCTTGCCACTAACTATAAATCGGAATATATAGAGAACTTTTTTGGAGACGGGTCAAAATTAGGTGTTAATCTTGTGATAAGCAGGGAAGATATACCGTTAGGGACATGTGGTCCGTTAAGTTTGCTGAAAGACAGATTAAAGGAGCCATTCTTAGTTATGAATGGGGATATACTGACGACAGCCGATTTTACAAAACTCTATCAATTTGCTTGCGCTGTTGATTCCGAATTTATTGTTGTTACCAAAGAGATTATCACCCCATTTGAATTTGGCAATGTATACAGCAAAGGAAATTTTATTTGTAAAGTTGAAGAAAAACCAAATGTTAAAAATGAAATTATTGCAGGCATTTATATATTGAAACCCCCCGTTCTTGGTTTGATTCCAGAAAGTAAATATTTTGGCATGGATGATCTTATTAAGACCATGCTTGCAAAGGGGCTACCGGTAGCAAAATATCTGTTGAATGAATACTGGCTTGATATTGGAAGAATAGATGACTACAAGAAAGCAGAGATAGCATACAGCAATCACTTTAAAAATCAAGAATGATTGAACAGAAGAGTGGAAGTTTAAGTTGTTACCGTGGGAAAAGGGTATTAGTAGCCGGCGGGGCAGGTTTTATCGGCAGTAATCTATCGGAAGAGCTTGTTAAATGCGGAGCAAGAGTTGGGATAATAGATGGGTTTGTTGAGCATACAGGCGCCAGCAGAAAAAATATCCAGTCAATCCTGAATGAAATTGAGATGTATGACTCACGTATTGAAGACATCGGCTCTCTCCATGAAATAATAGAAAGTTTTGAGTTTATTATAGATTCTATGGCTCTGACATCGCACAATTTTGGCGTCAGCTATCCACTTCTTGATGTGCAGATAAATCTTCTTTCGCATCTTCATTTAATTAATGCGCTCAAGGGAACAGAGGGCAAAAAATTTATTTATCTCGGTTCACGGGGGCAATACGGGCAAGACGCTGGAATTATTACAGAAGAAACGCCTCAGATTCCAATTGATCCGCAGGGTATAAATAAGACGGCGGCAGAGGGTTATTTTAAGTTTTACGGCAAGAAATACGGATTCAGTACCGCAAGCATGAGAATTACAAACTGTTTTGGCGAAAATCAGAGGGTTTTAGGAGGCGATGCAGGACTTGTCGGTTCTTTCATAAGGGACATTCTTGCCGGAAGGACTGTAGAGATATACGGAGATGAGCATAGACACAAGAACTTGATATATGTAAAAGACCTGGTAAGGATTATGCTTGAATTTGGCGTACATGATTTCAAAGGTTTTGAGGCTTATAATATCGCGGGACAGAGAGTCTCTTTAAAAAACCTTTTGGATGCTATTATTGAGGTTGCCGGCAAAGGGAGATACGTAGTGAAATCTTTTCCGGCTGCCATAAAGTGTATTGATACAGGGGATGCAGAATTTTCCGATAGTAAAATTAAAAATAAGGTTGGAGGATTTGAATTGCATGATTTTAAAAAATCGCTGGCTAATACTATAAAGTATTTTGCAAAACAAATAAGTGCGGAAGGGCAAGATGATCTGGCGGTGTGATTTAATATCTCAATATAAGAAATACAAGAGAGAGATAGATAGAGCTGTCAAGAAAGTTCTTATATCAGGCAGGTATACGCTAGGCGAGGAAGTAAAACTGTTTGAAGAGGAGTTTTCCGGCTATCTTGGCTGTAAACATACAATAGGTGTTGGAAATGCTACGGATGGAATTATATTGTCGCTAAAAGCCTTAGGGATAGGGGAGGGCGATGAGGTTATAACAACTCCATTTACGGCTATTCCTACTGTTTCCGCAATAATTGCGGCAGGAGCAAAGCCGGTTTTTGTGGATATAGATGAGAATACTTTTTTAATTGATATAGGACGGATTCCTGATTTCATTACGCATAAAACAAAAGCAATAGTTCCAGTCCATATTTTTGGCAATGTAGTTGATGTCAAGAAGTTGAGATTACTTATTCCTGATAATATTCCGATAATTGAAGATGCCGCGCAAGCTCACGGCAGCAAAATCGGAGATATCCATGCGGGTACTATCGGAGATGTAGGAGTTTTTAGTTTTTATCCTACAAAAAATTTAGGCTGTTACGGCGACGGCGGGGCGGTAGTAACCAACAATTTCGAGATTGCAAGCAGGATAAAACTGATGCGGATGTATGGAATGGTGGATAAGGATAAGATTATAATAAACGGAATAAACTCCAGGTTAGATGAACTGCAGGCATCTATTCTGAGGGAAAAACTCAAACATCTGGATGAAATGAATGCCCTTCGCAACAGAATAGCAAAAAAATATAGAGAAGGCATTGATGAGAGGCATTTCAGTTTTCAGCATATTCCTGATAAGGTGTTTTGTAATTACCATGTGTTTTCAATGCGCATAGGCGGCAGGAGAGATGAGATGATGGATTATCTGGAGAAATGCAAAATACAAGCCAATGTATATTACCAAGTCCCACTGCATCTGCAGGAAGCAAATAGATATTTGGGGTATTCCCGCGGCAATCTGCCAAAGGCCGAAAAATTATGCGGCGAGATAATCGCGTTGCCTATGTATCCGGAACTGACTGAACAAGCTGTTAAAAAGGTTATAAGAACTATAAACCTGTTTATAAAGAAATACGGATATTGAGGTGAAGTTATGAATAATTTATTTACCATCATGATTTTTTCAGCGCATGTCTTGCTCAGTGCGGCGGGCATGGTAATTTTGAAATCAGCGCTAACGGATAAAAAAATAAGTTTTGAAAGCGCACTGCAGATTTTTTTCGGGATTAAGTTCATGTTCGGCATGTCTTTTTATGTCTTGGGATTCTTACTTTGGATTTATATTTTGTCAAAGTATAAATTGAATGTTGCCCTTCCAATTGCCCAGTCGCTTTTTTTTGTTGTTTCAATCATAGGAAGTTTTTTTATACTGCAGGAATCCCTCAGTATGCAGCATATGATCGGCATATCTTTATGTCTGGTAGGAATACTTCTAATAGCCGTTAATTAGAAATTATTGAGGTTGCTTATTTTGGATAAAAAAAGATTCGAAGACAATTTTTTATATGAACAGTTTTATTGGTGGTTTGTCGGAAGAAGAAAAATTGTTTGTAATCTTATTGTCAAATTTTTTAAGAAAAGTGATAACGCCGTCGCATTGGATGTAGGATGCGGAACAGGGATTGTCCTTAATGATTTAAGAGAACATGCCGTTGCTGTAGGCATGGATCTTTCGCCGGTTGCAATAAATCTCGCCATGGCAAGAGGGCATCGGAATTTGCTCTGCGGCGACATATGTAGTCTGCCTTTCGAAGATGAATCGTTCGATCTGGTTACGATGTTAGGTGTTTTATACAATGCCGGCGTCAAAAGTGACGATACTGCGATAATGGAATCATGTAGAGTGCTGAAAAAGGGAGGGATTATTATTATCGATGAAGCGGCGTTTAATTCTTTGCAGTCAAGACATAACATCAGCGTGGGCGGCATAAGGAGATATAGCCGCAGTCAATTGATTGATAAATGTAAGAAATGTGGTTTCGAGATATTAAAGGCTTCTTATTGGAATATGCTTATGCTGCCCGCATTCTACCTGATAGCAAAGTTAGAGAATATATCTACTAAACAATACTCGAAACTGACAGGCATCCCTAAAAGCATCAATGTTGTTTTAAAAGCATATTTATATCTTGAGGCGTTCTTGTTAAAATACACAAATTTACCTTTTGGGCCATCCGTAATTATAGTGGGTAGAAAATGCAAATAAATAGAGATATGTCCATATCATGCATAATCCCTATGCATAATGAAGAGGATAATGTCGAAAGAATCATCGGTCAAGCAGAGGGTATATTTAAAGGGCTTTCGATGGATTATGAAATAATAATAATCGAGAGCGGCAGTACCGATAGAACATGGGAGATAATTAACGAATTAATTCGAGGCAAAAATAATGTATACGCTTTTCATCAAGTAAAAAAGGAAGGCATGGGCTCGGCACTCAGATTTGGTTACTCTAAATGCAGAAAAGACTTAATCTGCCATTTAGAAGCCGACAGCCCTTTTGATATGATTTATTTTAAAAAAGCCATCCCGATACTTTTAGAGAATGACTGTGTGATAGGGTTCCGTGTAGGAACAAAGGAGCAAAATTTCAAATGGTCTTATTATAATATAAGAAAAAAAGGAGCATTTCTTCGGGAGTTATTTCATGTAGGCTACAATTTGATATTAAGGCTCATATTTGGAGTGACTGTTAGAGACGTAAACTTTTCTTTTAAAATTTTTAAGCTGGAACATATACAGAGCCTAAATTTAATCTCAAATGGATGGTTTATCGATGCGGAAATTATATTGGAACTAAGGAGAATGGGCATCCTCCCCATAGAAATGCCCATTCAATATATAGATAGAACCGCCGGTAAGTCTACGGTAAGTTTATCTGCCCCGTTTTATATGCTATACGAAATGTCGAAATATATAAAAAATAGGTCAAAGAAAGAATAACATGCCCGATATTATTTTCATAAGAATTTATCACTCTCTGGATGAAGAATTCGGCTATTTGTCCAAATTCGGGTACATTGAAATAACAAATGGACTTTGCTGGCTTGCAGGGGTCGTTAGACAAAATGGTTATAAGGCAGAAATCATAGATGCCCTTGCCCTGCGATTAAGCAATGATGATGTTATTGCGCTGATAAAGGAGAAAAATCCTAAGTATGTCGGAATAACATCATGCAGTTTAGATATTTTGGGGGCTTCCGATTTAGCGCAAAAACTGAAAAGGATCAGACCGGATATTGTCACTATTTTAGGTGGGCCTCATGTAACTGCGGTACCTGTAGAGACCATGGAGCAATTTCCTGACATAGATATCGGAGTTATCGGGGAAGGTGAAAGCACTATTATAGACCTGCTGAACTCTCTGGGAAAAAGTGGTATGACCGGGCTCTCCGGCATTGAAGGCATTACTTACCGTGATGTGGGGAAGGTCGTTGTTACTCAGCGCAGGAATTCTATTATGGAACTTGATACCCTTCCGCTTCCGGCTTGGGATTTGTTGCCTGACATAAAAAAGTACTATTTTGCTCCACCATGGACTATGCATAGCGGAAGAACTGCTACAATTATTACTTCACGCGGATGCCCGTTCCAATGTATTTATTGCGACAGAAAAGTTTTCGGCAACAGGATGAGATTCCACAGCGCACATTATGTTTTGAATATGATGAGAACGATGCACTTTAAATACGACATCAGTCATTTTAGGATAGCAGATGATAACTTTATAAGGGACAAAGGAAGACTGAAAGAGATATGTAACAGCATCTTAGAGGAAAAATTACCTATTACATGGTCGTGCTTGGCAAGGGTCGATTCAATTGATCCCGAATCCCTTCGTCTGATGAAAAAGGCCGGCTGCTGGTCCATTGCCTTTGGTGTTGAAACAGGCTCGCAAAAGATTCATGATTTTGAGAAAAAAAAGGTGACGCTTGAAAAGATAGCCGAAGCTGTAAAGATGACAAGAAAAGCCAGGATTAAAACCATCTCTTTCAATATAATAGGGCATCCGCTTGAAACCATAGAGACCATTAAGGAGACGATTAAGTTCAACAAAAAAATAAAAGTTGATGATTTTAAAACACAGTTTATGATTCCATTCCCAGGCACTGAACTGTATCAAATTGCCGAGAAATACGGCACATTTGACAGAGACTGGAAAAAAATGAGCGTGTTTAAAGAGCCGATTTTTGTCCCCCACGGCCTTACTAAGGAAGAATTAATAAAATGGAATAAAAAAGCATTTTGGAGTTTTTACATGCAGCCGAGGATCATTTTTAACTATTTTACCCAGATTCGCAGTATGCAGGAACTGAAAGTGATCATGATAGGCGGGATAACCCTGATTGGCTGGAAAATTAAAGAATTATTTCATAAAACATAGAAAAAATACGCTGATGACGGAGACAAGTTTATGGATTTGAGTTCAAAGACGGTTTTGGTAACAGGGGCAGACGGTTTTATCGGCTCGCATTTGACCGAAAAGCTCGTCCGGGAATGCGGAAAGGTCAAGGCATTATCACAATATAATTCTTTTAATTACTGGGGTTGGCTTGAGAGCATTGACGGCCTGAATGATATTGAAGTTCTTAAGGGGGATGTGAGGGACCCTCATTATTGTGCGGGCATCCTTAAAAATGCAGATGTAGTATTTCATCTTGCCGCTTTAATAGCAATACCATATTCGTATCAGGCATGCGGCAGCTATGTTGATACTAATATCAAGGGTACATTGAATATCTGTCAGGCAGCCGTTGAAAGTGGCTGTCAAAAACTCATTCACACCTCAACAAGCGAGGTATACGGAACAGCCAGATATGTGCCGATAGACGAAAATCATCCCAAACAGGCGCAGTCCCCTTATTCAGCCACAAAGATTGCTGCCGATGCATTGGCTGAGTCATTTTACCGCAGCTTTAATCTGCCTCTTGTTACTGCGAGGCCATTCAACACTTATGGGCCCAGACAATCAGCTCGTGCTGTTATCCCGACTGTCATAACACAGCTCTTAAGCGGGCAGAACGAAATACGGCTTGGGTCGCTGCATCCAACGAGAGACTTTGTTTTTGTTAAAGATACTGTTGAAGGATTTATTGAAATAGCAAAAGCAGATAATGTTATAGGCGAGGAGATTAATATCGCTACACAGACAGAAATATCTATCCTGAATCTTACCAAGAATCTCATAGAAATAATTAACCCCAAATCTGTTGTGGTGACGGAAGACGACAGGATTAGGCCAGAAAAAAGCGAGGTAGAAAGGCTGCTTGGAGACAACACAAAGATCAAGGCTCTTACCAGGTGGACACCGCGTGTGACTCTGGAGCAAGGCCTCCGAGAAACAGTTGAGTGGTTTTCAAAAACAGAAAACCTAAATCGGTACAAGTCCAAAATTTATAATATATAGCCATAAATTATGTATGCTAAAAAATTTATCAAAATCCATAGAGCCGGTATTTTTTTATACTTTATTAATAATTATTAGTTATTGGCAGTTGTATTCATGGATATTTTCATTTAAAGATTTTAACTGGCTTGCCTTTTTCCATCATGATTTGATATATCAGGTGGAGAGATTTCTGTTAAACCTGAATTATCCGGGCATACAAATGCTCAACAGCAGTCTTGCAGATTACGGCAGTGAACTATGGCTTCTAATCCCTTTTTATAAATTATACGAGCTATTTGTCCCTGATTCAAATCCTATTCATGCTTATTATTTTTTGGCAGTTTTTCATTTGATATGCGGAATATTTTCGCTTACTGTAATAAGATTTCTGTTTAAAAGATATGCTGGTAATGCCGCAGGGGCAGCCCTCCTCGTTCTTATAGTGATGAGTTCGCCTATCTTTGTTCAGTATTTTTCATTTATTAAACCTGACACTAATGTTGTTTTATTGTGCATTCTGATTTCTCTTTCTGCTATTTGCCTGTTTTATGATACAGCAAACAGGAAATGGCTGTTGGTTGCATTGATAGTTTCTGCTCTGGGTACTGCAATAAAATGGTGGAGCGTCTTTATGCTGTTCCCCATAACTTATGCGGTAATGTCAAAAGAAAAAAAAATAGAGAGTGGGTTCTTCAGTTTATGGTATTCATTTTTGGCGGTTATCGGTTCTGTTGTTATACTGTATTTCGTGCAGCTTTTGGCGGTAAAAAATACCATTGCTATATTAATTGAGAATGGCGAGCCGATTTTTAATCCGGTTTTTATCAGTGGATTACCCATTTTGAAAAAGAGGGCATACGGAATTATTTTATTCTTAAATCAAAAATCAGGAATTGCTGTTAGCTTCATTCTTGCAGTTGCTGGGGCAATTGTTTGTTGTACAGCAATAAGGTTTTTATCAGTGGATTGCCCATTTTGAAAAAGAGGGCATACGGAATTATTTTATTCTTAAATCAAAAATCAGGAATTGCTGTTAGCTTCATTCTTGCAGTTGCTGGGGCAATTGTTTGTTGTACAGCAATAAGGTTTTTATCTCGTTTAAAACAAAGATTTTCACACGGCAATGAAAGACACTATGTTCTGATAGATTATCTCTTTCAGTTTGCGAGGCTATGTCCTGTCTTTGTATTTCTTTTTCTGCTGTTTGATCTACCATTTCTGACAAACAGTCAGCTTGTGCATTCAGTATATGATTTTTCGCAGAGTTTAAATTTAGGGCTTCGCAGTTCAACATCGAGCAGGAATATTGGATTTTTACTAAATGCGGGAGAATGGATAAATAACATGGCAGTGAACAACTCGCTGTCATTTTTTACAGTTAGCGG
>Ga0209212_1007601_pt1 | contig 11921 bp, 10 predicted proteins | sample RifGroC2_FD_183996 | JGI IMG/M metagenome (GOLD analysis project Ga0209212, IMG submission 183996) | Groundwater microbial communities from Rifle, Colorado, USA - Groundwater C2 (SPAdes) (version 2) | ecosystem: Environmental > Aquatic > Deep subsurface > Groundwater | place: Rifle, Colorado...
GCAACTTGATATATCAGAGAGAAATGGAGAATGTTGTATCAAAGTAACAGTGTCTAATTTTTCACCAACAAGAGTCAAAAACCTCCTGGCAAGTATATTTATTAATCAAAAAAAAGTAACTCAAGGGTTTTTCAATATAGAAGCTAATACGTCGGAAACAAAGGAATTTCGCTTTAACCTTGCCTCTATAGGCTTTGAACAGGAAGTTGAAAAGACAAAAGACTATATAGGCTGGATTGAAATTTCCGGAGACAATTTAAACATAGATAACAAACGATATTTCACTATAAACACAACACGCAATCTAAACACACTGCTGATTGACGGAGACCCTAAAACTAATATATACGAAAGTGAAACATTTTATCTGGAGAAAGCATTAAACCCAGGGCGCGAACATACATCTTCTATTAAACCTATTATTTGTTCCATCCAGGAAGTTAACAATTTTAATTTCACTGATTTCAACATCGTCTTTTTATGTAATGTTGAAACCTTACCATCTGAAAAGATACGGGAACTTGAAAAGTTTGTAAAAGAAGGCTGTTCTGTTGTTTTTTCACTTGGCAATAAAGTAGATGCTAATTATTACAATAATTCATTCGGCACGCTACTGCCCTACCTGCTTCATACCCAGAGAACTTTTTCCAGTAATAGTCCACTATCAGAAGAACAGCCTCTTAATTTGAAGACTATGGAATCCATGCACCCTATCTTGCGTATTCTTTCTGAAACTAATATGAATACATTGTCTTCTGCAAAATTCTATCGAATATTTTATGTCAATCCAACATCACTTGGAAATTGTAAAACCATACTCTCCTTTTCCGATGGTACCCCAGCGCTTATTGAGAAGCAAATTGAACGTGGGAAAAGCGTGCTTTTTAACTCATCAATAGATAGAGACTGGACTGATATGCCCGTAAAACCTTTCTTTCTTCCATTGATGCAACAATTATGCAAATATTTATCGGGAAATATTTCAGAAGAGATTCAAAATGAAATCATGGTTAAAAGCAACTGGCAGTCTCCCTGTCCTTACGATGTTAACAATATTGAGATAACAAACCCGGAAAGCAGGAAAACTATTTTGCAACCACAACTTATTAATAACGAAAAGCTTTTCTTATATAACGAGACAAATATTCCAGGAGTTTATGCCATCACAGTCAACGGGAAGCCACATCCACAACTCCCCTTCTATTTTTCAGTAAATGTGGACACTATAGAATCCAACTTGGATAAAATAGATCGAAAAGAGATTATTGCCCTAATGGGTGGTATAAATCTTAATATTACAACTTCATCTATCGGAAAAGGACATGAAGTAATCCTTGGCGAAGCCAAAAAAACCCTTTGGGGAATCTTCTTGTTCTTCACCCTTTGCATTCTTTTTGTTGAATCATTCGTTTCGAGAAAATAATTAAATTACCTTGAAGGATTCAAACCAGGGGGTAGAGTAAAAGAATCCCTACTGATGCTTGCCAAAGGACAATAACTTTAGTAAAATTAAAACGACACATGGAACAGTTTTAACAACAGTTACACAATTCATTATTGAATATCCTCTCAGATTAAAGAAAAATGGTTCTTCAGGAAATAGTGTGGAAAGAGGCTATACTATATAAGTTCCTCCACCTTGATGGGGGAGGCTAGGTGGGGGTGAAGGAAAAAGACTGACCACCCTCCCCTAACCCCTTCCGTCAAGGGAGGGGTAGCTGATTTGTATATCCACAGAAAAGCCTGAAAAAACAGAAAAATTCGCTACATTATGGAGAAAAATATGAAGAGTAAGGTCTACTTTATGAAGGTAGAAAATGGCGAAGACGCTTCTACCCTTGCACAAAAGACCAGCCTGTTATTTGATTTCGCAAATTTCAAAGATGCGATAATAAAAAATGATATGGTCGCAGTAAAAACCAGTTTTGGTGAGAAAGGGAATATTGGACATCTCAAGCCGCCTATTGTGAAGGCAGTCGTGGACAAGGTAAAGGAATGTAATGGCAAACCATTTTTGATAGAAACAAATACATTGTATGAAGGTCGTCGTACTAATGCCGTTGACCATATTTCACATGCATACGAACACGGCTTTGGTTACGAAAATGTAGGAGCACCCATTATCATTGGAGATGGCCTTTTTGGCGAACATGATGCGCAGGTGGAAATCAACCAGAAATTGTGTAAATATGCTTATGTGTCAGGAGTGGCCAGGGCAGCAAATACCATTATTTCAATCGCCCATGTAACCGGGCATTTGATGGCAGGAATGGGCGCTACTTTAAAGAACATCGGGATGGGACTTTCATCTCGCGGTGGAAAACTAGCACAACATTCTGGCGTAACTCCTCAAATCCTTAAAAAACGGTGTAGTGCCTGTGGCGTATGCGGCAGGTGGTGTCCTGTGGACGCTATTAAGATAGAAGAGCACTATGCCGTCATCAACTCCAAAATATGTATCGGTTGTGGTGAATGTTTGGCCGTTTGCCAGTTTGGCGCAGTGAAGATTGCCTGGAATGAAAGCACGGTCAATCTTCAAAAAAAAGTTGCCGAATATTGTCTTGCTATTATGAAAGGAAAGCATGGGAAGATGGTCTTTTTCAATTTCCTGACACATATCACAAAACACTGTGACTGTATGGACAAGCCCTTTGAACCTGATATAGCTGATATAGGCATACTTGCCTCAAAAGACCCTGTTGCTATAGAAAAAGCAACAACGGATATTATAAAAGAGCGCATTGGGAAGGACTTTTTTAAAGACGCCTGGCCTAATATTGATTACACCATTCAAATTAACTACGCACAGGAAATTGGTCTTGGCAGTATGGATTACGAACTGGTGCTTTGTTAATGATAAAAGACCCTTGAAAGACTTTTGTGACGCTTTATTACAAAATAAAATTTATTTGAAAATGATAGAAATTAGAGGCGATTTTTTTGGGGATTTCATTATTAATGGAATGCTATTTATTCCCGTGGATGGAACTGCCTATGAACGGCTTTGAGGTGCTGTTTGCTTACATTGGTATATATTTGAGTGGTTGAAACATTGACATGACCTAGCATTTCCTGAACTGAACGCAGGTCGGCACCATTTTCCAGCAAATGTGTAGCGAATGAGTGTCTCAACATATGTGGGGAAATGTGTTCTTTAATACCGGCTTTTAAAGCGCAATTCTTTACAATGACCCAGATGTTTTCTCTCCTGAGCGGCTTTCCCCCCTTAGAAAGAAATAGGTAAGTACTGTTTTGGCTATTTTTTATCTTTGGTCTGGCGGTATTTAAATAATTCTGAATTGCCTCAATTGCCTTTGTCCCAAGAGGCACGATGCGCTCCTTTGATCCTTTACCACGACATTTCATATAACCATATTCAAGATTAATCCAGTCTGTTTGAATTGCCGCTACCTCTGACACCCTTGCCCCTGTTGCATATAAAAGTTCGAGGATGGCATTATTTCGTATCCCTATTTTTGTTTTTATATCAGAGTTTGAAAGTAGTTTATCAATTTTATATGTAGGAATGACTGCCGGCAATCTCTTCCAAAGCTTTGGTGAGGCAATTGAAGAAAGCGGGTTTCTCTGCAATTTCCTTTCTGAGAGCATGAATTTGAATAACATGCGAATTGACACAACCTCGCGTGTAATGGAATTAATAGAGAGACTACGCTGTTTTTCTGAAATAATAAAACTTGTAATCGTATCAGGACGAACGTCTTGGAAATCCAAAATGTTTTTTGAAAGCAGAAATTTTATGAATGCTTGCAGATCGTGACTGTAGCTCAGAATGGTGTTCCTTGATAAACCACATTCAACAATGAGGTAGTTTATGAACGATTCAATAAGCTCATCCAATTTGTGGATTTTTGATTCATCCATTGTCAACCTTCAACTGCCAACTGCTTACTTTTACTTTCATAAACGCCCGGATCTCAAAATACCTACTGCCAACCATAGTCCAAGAATACCTGCAAAAATAAATCCCAGAATACCTAGCACTGGAAATCCGTATATCAATGGACCTTTGTTAGCTATAATAATAAGTGAAGAGCCAATAATCAGGGCAGCGATAACCAGACTGAATGAAAGCCGATTGCTTGATTTATCCATTTCAGTTATAAGTTTTGAGAGACCCTGATGCTCAAATTCGATCTTTAAGGTTCCCATTTTTATCTTTTTTATAATTTCATAAGCATCTTTGGGTATTATTTTGAGTATATCCAGTAATTCCGACGAATAAAGCACTGCGTTTTTGATTATGCGTTTAGGGTCGTGCCTCTCATGCACAAGCCTTTCCACAAATGGTTTGGTGTGCGCGATGGTATTAAACTCTGGGTCTAACTGCCTGGCAACACCATCCATGGTAGCAATTGCCTTGATCATGATATGAAATTGTGGTGGTATCTTTAACTTGTATTTTGACATTAGTTCAACAGCTTGTGGCAGTATTGTAGAGATTTCTACCTGCTTCAAAGGTATATCATAGAACCGTTCAACAAAATCGCTGATACTGCGTTTAAAATCTCGCACAGAATTTTCATCAAAGGTAACCCCAAGCATTTCCAATGCTTTTAAGATACCATTTGTATTTCTCATGGATACCGCAATCAGGAGACTCACAACGGCGTCACGTGTGTCTTCATCAAGTCTGCCTACAATCCCAAAATCTACAAAGGCAGCAGCATTGTTGGGAAGGATGAAGATATTTCCTGGATGTGGATCTGCATGAAAGAACCCATCAACGAATATTTGCTGAAGTATGGCATTGGCGCCATTTGCGGCAACTGCTTTCTTTTCTTCAACTGAATGGGGTTGATTTAAATAATCATTCAGTCTAATGCCTATTATTTCTTCTGTGGTGATAACCCTTGATTTGGTGTAATCCCAAAAGACTTTAGGGATATGAACGGTAGTACTATCTTTGAAGTTTTTGCGAAATTTGTCTATATTATGCGCCTCGTAAGTAAAATCAATCTCCTTTGTAATAACCTTGGAAAATTCATCTACTATGCTAATAGGGTCAAAAATCTTGACGTCCTGCATATAACGATTTGACAGGTAGGCTAAACTATAAAGAATATCAATATCCGTTTCGATTATTTTACGCAGGTCTGGACGCTGCACCTTTACGACTGCATTCTCACCCGTTTTGAGTTGTGCCCGGTGAGCCTGTCCCAGCGAGGCGGCGGCAAAGGGGATTGGATCAAAAGTGGAAAATACTTCATCAGGATAACTTCCAAATGATTCCTTTATCTGCTTCCTGACGTCTTCATAACCAAACGGAGGGACACGATCCTGGAGTTTACTGAGTTCATAACAAAGGTCTAAAGGCACTAAATCTGGTCGGACACTCAGGATTTGTCCAAGTTTTATAAATGTGGGGCCGAGTTCTTCTAATACCTTTCTGAGGCGTACAGCTCGGGACTCAGGAGGTTCTGTAAACCGTCGCAATATCCGGGTTTTGATGATGCCCCTTCCAATGACATGATCTGCCAAATGAAGTTGCTGGATGGCAAAACCAAATCCGTGTTTGGTTAATATCTTCAGGATTTGGTTGAAACGGCGTATGTCCCGTATTTTTTGGCCTATTTTTCTGAATTGCATGTATTACCTACAATAATCAACCACAGATTTTTACAGAATTACACTGAATTTGTCTGTACGTTATTTTTAATAATATTCCATGCTTTTCCGTGGCAAATATTTTGTCTAGTCCTCTCTCGCTTCCAGCCTTTTTATTATCTCCTCAAGTTTTTTCTGCATTTCTTGGAGTTCCTTTCGTGTTGGGATATCCAGCTTATGAAGCGCCTTTTCCACTATTTCTTCGATTTTTGTTTCAATTTCTTTCTTGCTTGATAAGACTTTATTGAATAGCTCCTTTACCTGTGCCTTTGCTTCTTCCTTCTTGATTTCTCCCTTTTTCACCATATCGTCAATAACTTCCTGAATGTTTTCTTTCGTCACGAACAATGCACCGAAGCCAATGTTGATTAACTTTTCAATAATGTCCGACATCATATTATCTCCTCTCTTAATTAACGTAATATTTCAAATAAAGGACGTTGCTTTTGTCTTAAATTCTCCTTCTTGTTTTTTACGAGAAATTCATCCCATTTACTCTTAGTTAATTGGTTTGACATATTTTTAGGTAAGCATTTAATCATATCTTGAACTTGTTCAAATTCGATATCTTCAGCGATTTTGTTTATACTTAGCCTCATTAAGAGGTCTTTTGTATAAGGACGCTTTGAATCTAAAAACGCAATCACGCTGAGTAACTCTTTGACATATTTACTATTGAGTAAAGCCCAAACTATTATTGACTCAGTAATATTGTCAAACCCAAGAAAATAGCATGTATCATCTAGCATTATTGGTTTACCTTTGTACGGCAAAATTAAAGAAAAATTTGGGCGTTTATATAGTCCTGATATGGCCACTTTATAGGGTTTGAAGGAATAATCCCCAATGCCAAATATAGAAAATGACGTTTTGCCTGTATAAATACTAGATTTTCTTTGTATAAAAAGCTGTTCGTTTTCTGATAGATATTGATAAAGGTTTGGGAATCTATTTTTAATATAAGATGTGTCCTCTCCAGTCTTTTTTTGAGTTATAATTATATATTTCCTTGGGTTTGTAATAACGGGTAAATTTATATCTGAGCTTTTAACTAAACCATATATCAATTCGTCCTCGAGATTTGCCTCTATTTTGAAACCATTGACATATTTATTATTCACTATATCAAGTTCCATAATTTTAGAACAATCGTGCTTAACGCCTTGTCTCCAAGTATAGGGACACAACCCATCATATTTTTTGTACTTTCCATAGAACGATACGTCAGAAACAAATTTATCACCTACCCAGCCAAATTGATTTTCAACTAAATGTGGAGAGTTTAGTAAAGACACTTTGCAGATAGTAGAAGAGCTATGAGATTTAAAGCTACATTTGAATAACGAAGCTTCAACCGAAGCGTTAAAAAAGTATTTTGTATCGATTTTCAACGCAACCATGTCGCCAATTCTATAATTCATTTTGGGAAGATCGTATATTATATTCTTAATAACAGAGTTCTTCGCTAACATAGCCATATGTCCGTAATATTTTGAAAACGATTTGAACATCTTCAGAATAATATATTCGCCGATATCAAAATTTCCCTTTCCTGTGATAGCTTCAAAGCCATTATAAAACTTAAAATTACTTTTTGCAGGAAGATTAGATGAATTTAAAGTGCTCAACTCGGAATTCGTAATCCAAGGAGGGTTTCCCAACACCAGAATACTGTGATCCTCAAATGATTTTTCAATTGAACTAAAATCAAACTTAAAGATATCATCACAGTAAAGAAAGATTTTTGGTTTATTCAGATTTGGTGTATTGATAAACAGTTCAAGGATGAGAAACTTAGTTTGCCAATAATAAGATTCATAAATTTCTACTCCGTAAACTAGTTTTATTTGATGAAAATGCCTTAAAGCGGATATTATAAAGGACCCTTTCCCAAATGTCGGTTCGATTATAACATCGGGTAATATGCCTTCACTAGCTAGGTATGAGCATATTGTATTACCTAATTCTGAAGGTGTTTGGAAATCCCCGTACTCCCGTCTGGCTATCCCCTCACAAACTACCGAACAGGGTTTCAATAAATCTAAAAATGTTAAAAATTCATTCTTGTTTCTAAAAAAACTATCAATGCCTGATAACTGAATTAATAGTTCGTTTGCTTCCCGGTAATCAGTCATCCTACCAATTTTCTCTCTAAAGAAATTAATTGTAGCGGTATTGATATATTGAAAAACCGTCTTCATGCGATATTCCTTATGTTTTACTGATTATGCGAATTATTCCGTTCACGTTTTCAGTTAGTTCTACTATACGTCCATATTGTAATCGCCATTGTAGCGCATTTGATATCGTTAAATATCCTTGTTCTGGTTTATTGCGTAATATTTCATCTGCCAGTTGATTCATCGTAATTTCATCGGCGGGAAGATTTCTGTCAGTTAAATATGCAATAATATCGTCGGCATTTGCATTATTTTCTAACATTTGTCGAATAGTTCGTGTTACCTGGTAATCAGCAGTTCTATTTTTGTCAATAAATGAGCAACTTACAAAATTAAGCCTCGACATTTTTCTGGTTGGATCATCATTTTTATCATAGACAAGTACCAACAAATTATATCCAAGACCATATATTTTTTGTTTTGCATTTCTGAAAGGACAAGAAGATTGTGGTTGCTTGATAGATGTTACCTTAATATCAGTATTTAAATCTTCGGAAGGCATATCAATTCCATTTGCAGAAGAACCAATTAAATATTCATAGTTTGATGAGAGATAATCTTGGAATTTGTGTTCTATAAAGGTGCCAACAGCCTTACCATCAGTTATTCCAAATAAGTCTCGATTATCAAATTTTGATTCCTGTTCACAAAATATTTTTGCTTCTTTAACTAATGCATTGATGGTTAACTTTTGTTTCATTAAGACTCTTCTTTCTACTCTAAAAGTACCAATCCGTATATATTAATTTCATCATCTTTGTTTTTAAGTGTCTCTATTTTCAGGTTATGATTTCTTGCCATTTGATAAACGTCAATACCGCACGCCTCCATTGACGGTCTGGCTTCTGTGGTTCGGGTGCAGGTTGAGGCGGTTTCACAGTTATCGCACAATTTGCAAGGGCCTGCGCCAAGGCCGAAGGCTTTATAAAATCCCGCTGAAAATGCTATTTTTTCCATTTCTGATACAATATAACGCATCTGCCAACTCAGGTGTACATGGAGAAGCAGTGCCTTATTGTATTCTTTGAGAATGTCTTTCATTTCTTCATAAGATGGCGCATGGGGAGGACAGGTTAGTTTTTTTCCGTATTCATCACAACCATATTTGCATTTTAGTTGAACCCATCGCGCAGTGGCAATTGTGTTGGTATGGATAATAATAGCCTGCTCGCAACCTAATTCTAAAGCCTTTTTGGTTAACGAGCCATACGGCTCGTTGAAATCCTGATGTGATGTAATAACGGATTGAATATTGGGTATTGCCGAGTTGTGGGTGTGCATAGACAAAGCTCCTAAATGGTCATTTGTATCTTCAGTGTTACTATAAACGAGGCAGAATGTTTAATCAAACATTTTTTTCTTTAAAAAATTACTTAAGGTATTCGGCAATGTTATATGTGAGCGGTGGACGATAGTTACTCATAATAATTTTTCACGATCCCAAACGCTTAACCACTTAGAGCAGTTGCGACATTTTGTTGACAGTAGTAATCCACAAAGTATAATCTGTAGCTTATGAAAGAGGAAAAGAAACGCCCTACAATTAAACAGCTTCCCGCACATGAACGACCCCGAGAAAGACTAATCCAGAGCGGTGATGAATATCTGACAGATGCCGAACTATTGGGAATAATTATTCGTGATGGCACCACAAATTACACCGCTATTGATATAGCCCAAGAACTTCTTACAAAATATGGGGATTTTCGCAAGTTGAGTTCTGCATCCATTGGCGAGTTGTGCAAAACAGAAGGAATAGGACCTGCGCGAGCAGCGCAGATTAAGGCGTCTCTGGCAATTGCCAAACGTTTTTCTGCCACTTCCATTAAACCCGGTCAACAGTTTAAGTGCAGCAACGATATCTACAACCACTTCCACGAGCAATTACGGGGAAAGAAGCAGGAAACCTTTTTGGTTGTGTTATTGGATAATAAAAATCGTGTTATTAAAGAAGTAATCATCTCTGCCGGCAGTTTGACATCCAGCATTGTCCATCCTAGAGAGGTATTTAATCCAGCAATCAAGGAATCAGCAGCATCCGTAATATTCGTCCATAATCACCCTTCCGGTGATCCGGAACCCAGCAAAGAAGACATTCAAATGACTCAAAGGCTGTTAGAAGTAGGGAATGTAGTCGGTATAAAAATTCTGGACCACATTATCATAGGCAATGAATGTTTTGTGAGTCTTAAGGATAGAGGTATTATAACTTGACAATGATTTTTTATATGCTTATACTTAATTTGTCGTTTATCAATTTACACACCTCCTCCAAACTTATATATGTATATGATTTGCCTTGAGCCAACTTTTTAGATGTTAAACTCTAAATTCTAAATACCAAATCCGAAACAAATTCAAATGACTTAAATTCAATATAAAACCGTTTAATTTTTGAATCTTGATATTGTTTAGAATTTAGATATTTGAATTTAGAAACACATCTATTAGATAATTTTGATTTTTTAAATATTTTTAACTACGAAGTTTAGTCTCAATAGATATAACAAAGCGCCCATAGCTCAATTGGATAGAGTCACGGACTACGAATCCGGAGGTTGGAGGTTCAAATCCTCCTGGGCGCGTTTTTATATTTTATATTTTGTATGATGATAGAATAAGAATATATTCATATTTATGGAAGATACTACTAAAAAACACGAATATTTTATGCGACAGGCTATCTTCGAGGCGGAAAAGGCTGTAGAAAAGGATGAGGTGCCAGTAGGCGCTGTCATCGTTTACGAAAACCGCATTATAGCCCGTGCACATAATCAAAGGGAAATGCTCAACGACCCTACTGCCCATGCTGAAATGATAGCAATAACCCAGGCTGCAGATTATTTACAGAACTGGCGTTTGACAGGAACAACTATCTATGTTACCCTGGAATCTTGCGCAATGTGTGCCGGGGCATTGGTACAATCGAGGATTGATACTCTTGTTTATGGAACTGTGGATAAAAAGGCTGGGGCATGTACTTCAGTTATGAATCTTGTTCAGGAACCGAGGTTTAATCATCGCCTGGAAGTTATACCAAATATCCTTGCTGATGAATGTAAGTATATATTACAAAAGTTTTTTTTAGAAAACTGTCGCACTAAATAATAATCCGACCTTTTAATACCGACTATTTATTGTTAGGATGTAGAAATGCAAAGATTTTTGTGAAAGTATCGAAATGGTGCAGATAGGCAGAGGAGAAACGTAGAAGATACACATGCTCCCAAGCCACAATTCTCAGCTTTTCATTAATATCTAGGTATCTGAGAATAAATATGCCTGTATAGATATTGATAAATTGTAAACCAGGAGAGGTGCCAGAGTGGTTGATCGGGACGGTCTCGAAAACCGTTTCTCGCCTAAAAGCGGGACGTGGGTTCGAATCCCACCCTCTCCGCCAGTTGGAAAAATGCAGATGAAAAAATAAAACTATGGGAAAGCTAAGAGAGAAACTAAAAGATATTCAGTACCCGTATCCTAAAGCATTAGGACAGGGTTGTTCAGTTGGGAAAATAATAGGATACGCAATGGTGAAAGAACATTTTCCTAAATGGGGAGATTATATGCGCATTCTTGATCTTGTCGAATTTCAACCCGACGATCATCAAAAACGTCATAAAGAACTTAGATTTTGTCAATATTATAGAAAGCCTAAAGGCACAGATAATGATTGGATTTTTGGACAAGGCGCAGGGCATATGTCAGTTGAAACTTTTTATAAGTTGATTCGCAAAGCTAGGACTAAGCCAGATTACGGAACTTTTGAGGGTGTTTTCGACGAGCTCATAAGTAAAAGAGTCCACCGCCAAAGAAAAACTTGAAATCGTCCTTTCCGCTCCGGTTCTCGGCGAGGCGGGTGGAATCTGTTCAAATTTTTCCGAACGTACTCCGCCAGTAACTGTTTAGCAGTGCAAAATGAAAATTTAAAATTGAAAAATAAACGATGAAATTCAAAAATTTCCAATTTACATTTTGATATTTTTATTTTTTATTTATATACATGGAGAGGTGTCAGAGAGGCCGAATGAGCGCGCTTGGAAAGCGCGTATACCGACAAAATCGGTATCGCGGGTTCGACTCCCGCCCTCTCCGCCAGTTTGTTTTATAATTGGC
>Ga0209212_1007602_pt1 | contig 11920 bp, 12 predicted proteins | sample RifGroC2_FD_183996 | JGI IMG/M metagenome (GOLD analysis project Ga0209212, IMG submission 183996) | Groundwater microbial communities from Rifle, Colorado, USA - Groundwater C2 (SPAdes) (version 2) | ecosystem: Environmental > Aquatic > Deep subsurface > Groundwater | place: Rifle, Colorado...
CGGTTGTCGGTTGTCGGTTGTCGGTTGTCGGTTGTCGGGGTTTTTGCGGGGACGGCAGCAGGTGCAGACGGAAGGAGGAGGGGATGTTGAAGGAGATGAAGACCTATGCCCATTTGAAGCCGGGGCAGAAGGGGACCAGAAGGCTGACCGAGCAATACGGCGCACAGCTCCTCTGTGTCCGCTATCGTTTCGATGAACAGCGCGGGGTGAAGCTAAAGACGGTGGAGTTGATTGTCGATGAACGACCGCTGGTCAGGCCACGATTCAAGGACGACGAATTGGTTCCGCTCACCGTGGCCTATGACGAAACCGAGCTGCGCGAATTGCTCCGCAGCCTTCGGGCAAAATGGGAGCCACAGCTCAAAGTCTGGCTCGCACCGTATGGTCGTGTTCGCGGCACGGCGCTGGAAGCAAGGATCGCAGCGCGCTATTGACCAAAGTGAAGGTTACCTATATAGGAAACCATCGGGGTTACCTATATAAGTAGCAAGTTCGCTATATAGGTAACAAGCTACCTATATACGGAAACCCTAGAATAAGTAGTTAGGCAAGATGAGGAAATATGAAATTTGAATTAGAAGAGAGTCTCAGGGGTGCACCAGACGAAGCGTTGTTGGAAGACATGCGTCGCTGTGCCAAAGAAATTGCAAGAGACACTATCACTATTGCCGAATACGGGGAAAACGGGAAAGCGCATCCAAGTACTATTCAGAGAAGATTTGGATCGTGGCCTAAAGCGTTAGAACTTGCAGGATTGCAACCCAGCAGATCAAAAATTGGAATTAGTGATGAGGAACTCTTCGAGAACATTAAGTCCATTTGGATAAGCCTCGGGCGCCAACCAAGATACTCCGAGGTGAAAACGCCGATTTCCCAATTCTCGGCTGGCACATATGAGAATAGATTTGGTGCATGGTCTAAATCTCTTAGCGAGTTTGTAGTTTGGGTCAATTCTGACTCACCAAGTCTGCCCACAAGCCCGGATGAAGAACTGGGAGCCGTTCGCTCAGCTTCTAACATCAATACATCGAAACGCCGCACACGGCGTGAAATATCTGATCGCCAAAGATTCCGAATCCTAGTAAGGGACGGCTTCAGATGCAAGTCTTGCGGTGTGAGCCCATTAAATCTGCCTGGAACGGAATTGCACGTTGATCATATTTTGCCTTGGTCAAAAGGTGGAGAAACCACTGATGAGAACCTCGAAACCAAGTGCAAGCAATGCAATCTAGGCAAGGGAAACGCATTCAATGCCTAACACGCGCTCAGACCGTGACCGTGCATAAAACCGCCCGGCAGGTCAAGCGCAGCCCCGTTGGCCAGAATAGAAACAGAGGAAAAACAATGCACATATGTTATCTGATGGTCGCCGGCGAGGGTTTCGATGTCGATGACTTCATATCAAAAAGTAAGCTAGGAAGAGACTCAAAAAATCTACTGATTTGGCACAAGGGAGAACAATTTCGCCGAAAAGAGCGAAAGAACTCTGGATTCATGTTGGAAATTTGCGAGGTCGAGTCAGTAGGAATTGAAGAACAAGCACAGAAAGCAATCGTATTCTTAAGAGAGAATTTCGAAGAGTTAAAACAACTAGTAGAGCAAACAGACACTACCGACTCCTATTTGCAGTTCGTTATAGACAAAAGAGATGTCGCAAACCAGAACGACCTGTTTCCTGCGGAGCTAGTTCGTCTTTCGGGGAGTTTGGGGTTGGGGATACTTCTGTCGCAGTATGCATAGTAAGACTGGCGGCCAACCATCGGGTGGTGCGGTCAAGCCCGCACACCCTCAGCCCCGTTCAACGGGGGGAAAACGGGACAGATCTATTTTGCCACTTGAACAAGTCCCGAGGTCGCAATAATTGCTTCATTGCAAGAAAGGGGATAGGTCGCTTCGACCTATCCCCTTTTTACTCTGCCTTCAGCTTGCCCGCCCCCCGACCCACAAGTCACCAGTCGCTCCTATGCCGCATCCCGCATGCGAATCTCGTCCAGCAACTCGGGATGCCTGTCGAGCAGGCGGAGAAGCTGGTCGAGGGCCTTTCCCTGCCGGGTTTCGCCCCGCTCGTACTGGGAAAAGGCACGGATGCCGCCGCCGAAAATATCTCCGGCGGCTTTCTGGGTCAACCCCAGCTTCTTGCGGATTCTCCGGACCTCCGTCGGCACCAGCGGCTCGCTGTTGACCTTGGCCCTGAAGTCGCTGACAGCCGCCAAATACTGTTCCGATTCTTCGCTGCTGAACACGCCTTCGCCGCAGGCGGTGCAGAAGTCACCGCTCTGGCGGATGATGGCGCTTCTTCCCCCATAGCTGTAGCTGAGGTCGCGCGATTCACGCACCAGATTGCCGGTTCCGCATAGTGGACACTTCATGCTTCATCTCCTCTTGAAGGATACGACAAGCAGATTCTCTGCCGCGTAGACCGTCACTTTTATGTAGAGCGGGATACCGTTCGCGACGGGACGGTAGACGTCTTGCCAGATAGCCGCATCGGCATAGGTGGTCATGCTCTTGTAAAAGTCCTCCGAACTTAAATTCATGACCAGCGTCAGCATCTTCGTCGTATCGAAGCCGAGTTCTGCCGCTCCGTCCAGAGCCACCCTGGAAAATCTGGTCCGCGCCGGGTCGGCGGCCAAGTGCTGCACCAGGGTCAGGGGATAGTGGGGACGGCGCTTTTCCATGCTTTAAAAGTAATGCAATTTGTTACTTCGTGCAATTGAAAAAATAAGGAAAGGAGAAAGGGGTCAGCCCCCGACAAGGGACATAACCCGCACGCGAAAGCAAACTTGACCCCGAATGCGGTATGACATATAGGTAGTACCGTGGAGGTGCGCTATGGCACGGGCAAAGGTGGCAATTACATTGGACGAGAAGACCTTGGCACATCTCGATCATCTAGTGCAGGCCCGGGTTTTCCCCAGCCACAGCCAGGCGGTGCAGGAGGAGGTGGCGGAAAAGCTTGCGCGTCTCGAGCACAGCCGTCTGGCGCGTGAATGCGCCAAGCTCGATCCGGTCACAGAACAGGCGTTGACCGAAGAAGGTATTGCCGAGGAGCTGGCGACATGGCCCGAATATTGAGAGGGGCGATTCGCTGGGCCGATCTGGCGGGTGAGGTGAAGACTTCACTTCCGCAGGTTTTTTTGATTTTTTTCTCCTTCCGCCATAAGCAGGAATAGATGTTGTGAACCTTATCCTCTCCCCGTCCGGTCATCTGTTACTGCTTACTTCATCTGCCCGTGCAGAAAACGACTTTCATGCGACCACTCCCACTTGCACGGAGACAATAGCCCAGGCTTTTGCCGATTCATCCGCCGCCGGAATTATGGCTTTGGCCGGAGGAAAATCCGCGCCGGACTGGCCGCTTTGCTGGCTGTTCTGGCGCGATTTCGGTGCGCGCTATCTGCTGCTGCTTTGCCAGACCCAGCCGACTGCGGCGCGGATGGAACCGCTCCCGCCTCCCGACCCTTCGATCCGTGCCCTTCTGGCCCTCAACCTTCCGCCCATGCCGGGCGCCGAATACTGTACTCCCGACGTCCTCGCCGCGATCTGGAGCGATCTCGATAGCTGGGTGCGCGCGGCGATTGCCCGGAATCAGGATGGATTGTCCGGTTTCCTGCAACAGTACGCTCCGCTCTGGCGCCAGGTCGGACGAGTCTGTTTCCATCTGGCGGAAAACAAGCAAGACCCCGAATTCCCCTTTGCCTTCATGGCGACCTACATCCCCCGCCTGGGGAAAAATGCCCGGGCCCAGCATCTGCCCTTAAGCCAGGCACTGCGCGAGTACGCCGGCAGCAACAACCGCGAAGCGCTCCTGCGCCTGCTGGAGCCGGTTCACGAGGCCGGCAAACGTTGTGCGTGGGTGCAGGAGCTGCTGGAGAGCACCGACATCTATCACCCCCTCGCCTGGACGCCGGAGGAAGCCTACCCCTTTCTGAAGGATGTGCCGGCCCTGGAGGCGAGCGGCCTGGTGGTGCGTCTGCCGGACTGGTGGAAAAAGCGCCCGCGCCCTCGGGTTCAGCTCGTTCTCGGTTCGAACGTCGGCGAAACCCTTTCCGCCAAGGCCTTGCTCGATTTTCGCGTCCAGCTGACCCTGGACGGGGCCGATCTCACCGCGGAAGAACTTGCGGCGCTGACGGCGAGCGGCGAGGGACTGGCGTTGCTGCGGGGGCAGTGGGTCGAGGTGGATGGGGAAAAACTCCGCCAGGCGCTGGAACAGTGGCAGCGGGTTAAAGCCGAGGCGGGCGAGGATGGCCTGTCATTTATGGAAGGGATGCGCCTGCTGGCTGGCGCAAGTCGTGACCTCTCCGGCGCCGATTCGACACTGGATGAAGCCGGTTGGGCCTTTGTCGAGGCGGGCGACCGCCTGCGGGAGCTGCTGGCCGGGCTGCGGGAACCGGCCCGGCTGGCCACCGTCCAGCCGGGTGACCAGTTGCGGGGAACGTTGCGTCCTTATCAGCAGACCGGTCTCAACTGGCTCTGGTTGCTGTCGGAGCTGGGTCTCGGCGCCTGCCTGGCCGATGACATGGGACTGGGCAAAACCATTCAGATTATTTCCTTACTCCTGGCGCAAAAGGGGCGGGCCGCTCCCAGCCTGCTCGTCTTGCCGGCCTCGCTCCTGGCCAACTGGAAGAGCGAGTTGGCGCACTTTGCGCCGTCACTCACCGTTGTCTGCCTGCATCCGTCGGAGCTGGAACGCTCAGAGCGGGAACGCATTGCTGCCGATCCCGCAGGAACTCTGGCTTCCGTCGATGTCGTGCTGACCACCTACGGTTTGCTCCAGCGTCAGGAGGAGGTCAGAAAGTTGACCTGGAACCTGATTGTGCTCGACGAGGCCCAGGCGATCAAAAACCCCGGCACGCAACAGTCCAGGGCGGTGAAGTCCCTTTCCGGCCGGGCGCGCATCGTCCTGACCGGCACCCCGATCGAAAACCGGCTGTCCGATCTCTGGTCGCTCTTCGATTTCATTTCTCCCGGCCTCCTCGGCTCGGCCGCCCGCTTCAAACAATTCGTCGCCGCCCTTGAAAACCGCCAGCCACCATCGTATGCTCCGTTACGGACGCTGGTGCAGCCCTATATCCTGCGCCGCATGAAGACCGACCGCAGCGTCATCGACGATCTTCCCGACAAGGTTGAGATGGCTGCCTGGTGCGGCCTCAGCAAGACCCAGACGCTGCTCTACGGTCAGGCGGTCAAAGGCCTGGCCGAGGCCCTCAAGGAGCAACAGGAAGGGATGAAGCGGCGGGGGCTGATCCTCTCATCCCTGATGCGCTTCAAGCAGATCTGCAACCATCCCGGCCAGGCTCTGGGGGACGGCGATTACGCCGAGGAGCGCAGCGGCAAGTTTGTGCGCCTGCGGGAACTCGCCGAAGAGATCGCCTCGCGCCAGGAAAAGGTGTTGATCTTTACCCAGTTTCGCGAAATGACCGAGCCGATCGCCACCTTCCTCGCCACGCTCTTCGGCCGGCCCGGCCTGGTGCTGCACGGCGGCACGCCGGTGGCACAACGAAAAAAACTGGTCGATCGCTTCCAGCATGAGGATGGACCGCCGTTCTTCGTCCTTTCCCTCAAGGCTGGCGGCTCCGGTCTTAATCTGACCGCCGCCAGCCATGTCGTCCATTTCGATCGCTGGTGGAACCCGGCCGTCGAAAATCAGGCCACCGACCGTGCCTTTCGCATCGGCCAGAAAAAGAACGTCACCGTGCACAAATTCGTCTGCAAGGGGACGGTGGAAGAGAAGATCGACGCCTTGATTGCGGCCAAGGCCGGACTGGCGACGGAACTGCTGGAAGGGGCGGAAATGCTGTTGACCGAGATGGACGACGCAGCCTTGATGCAACTGGTGGCGCTGGATCTGGACAAGGCGGGACTGTGAAGCTGGCGGTGTAGGGACCGTTATCAAAAAGGGGATTTTGGACATGAGTTCTTACGGGTATGGCTGGGCGCCCTACGTGACGGCGGCTGAGCGCCGCGCCAAGGCGCTCAAACAAATGGAGAAGCTGAAGAAGAAAGGGCTCACGGTGCAGCCGGTGCAGCTGGTCGGCCGCAAGATTGCTTCATCCTTCTGGGGCAAGGGATGGTGCGACCACATGGAGTCCTTCAGCGATTACGCCAATCGTCTGCCCCGGGGACGCAGTTACATCCGCAACGGCTCGGTTTGTCATCTTGAAATTCACAGCGGGCAGATCAAGGCCATGGTCTGCGGTTCGTCCCTGTACAACGTGGTCATTACCATTGCCCCGCTCAAGAAAAAGAAGTGGGAGGTGGTCAAGCGCACCTGCACCGGGCAAATCGGCTCGCTCATCGATCTCTTGCGCGGCAAGCTCGATCATAGCGTCATGGCAGTCGTCGCCGATCGCAAGGAAGGACTTTTTCCGCTGCCGGGCGAGATGAAATTCGCCTGCGACTGCCCGGACTGGGCCGGTATGTGCAAGCATGTGGCGGCAGTCCTTTACGGGGTCGGCGCGCGGCTGGATCACGCCCCGGAGATGCTCTTCCTGCTGCGCGGGGTGAATCACGAAGAACTGGTCGATGTCTCGGCGGCGGTGACCGATGCGGCCAACGCCGGAACGTCCCGGCGAAGGATTGCCGTAAGCGGCCTGGCCGACGTCTTTGGCGTCGATATGGCGGAAGCCGCTGAAACGGTTGCCGGAACAGCGCCCGTGGCCCCGGCAAAAAAAGCAAAACTGGAGAAGATGCCCCCGGCTGCCGCCAAAAAGCCTGCACGACAATCCCCCCCGCGACAGTCTCGCGCCAAAGTCGCACCGGCGCCTTTTCCCGATCCCCTCACCGGTGACGTCATCTTCGCCTGGCGCTCATCCCTCGGGGAGACGCAGGCGGACTTTGCCGCCCGTAGCGGCATCACCGCCGCCAGCATTTCGCAATGGGAAAAGAAGGGCAAAGTCGCTATAGGCATGCAGCAGCGTACGCGGTCGGCCCTGATCAAGGCCTGGCAGTCGACTCATTGAGGCTGCGAGAGCGGTTGCCGAAGCGAAGGGGTGACCATCAGAAAGGCCGCGCGCAACGTTTCCTTCGCCTTCGGGCGATTGTCGGGCGGGCAAAGGGGAATGGTTGCACACGCTTATTTCCGCGGGTATAGTGAAGGCGAGACAAGACCTGCTCGGGAGGCCATGCGATGCGCCACACAGACCGGCAGCAGAGAAAGACCGTGGCCGGCACGGTCGGGTTTGCCCTGCTTTGGGCAGGCGGATTTTTTGCTTGTACCATGAGCGGTCCTGCGTCTGCGGCACAGACGGCAACCGTGCCCGCCGCCGTGCTGATCTTTGCCGGCTCGGGGACCAATCTCCCTGTGGTCCGCGTCCTCGCCGAGGCCTTCGGCAAGGACCACCCGGGGATCAATATCGAGGTGCCGGCGAGCATCGGTTCTTCCGGCGGCATCCAGGCCGCGGCCGATGGGGCCATCGCCCTGGGGTTGGTCTCCCGGCCGCTCCGGGAAAAGGAAAAAGGGCTGGGGCTGACGATCCGCAACTATGCGCGCAGCCCGATGATTATCGCGGTTCACCCGTCGGTCGGCGAAGAGGACATCAGCTTTGCCGAGATACTCGATATCTACCGGGGGAAAATGAACCGCTGGCGGGACGGACGGGAGATCGTTGTCCTCACCCGGGAACCGGGGGATAGTTCCATCGAGGTCCTGGTCAAGGAAGTGCCGGGATTCAGGCAGGTCTATGAAGATAGCCAGCAGGCCAGGCGCTGGACCACCCTGCTCAAGGATCGAACGATGAACGAGACCCTGGCTCGCATCCCCGCGGCCCTCGGACTCTCCGACCTGGGCGCGGTCTTGATCGAGAAGCACGCGATCAAGCCGCTGAAGGTCAATGGGGTGGCACCGACCCTCGATAGTCGTCTTCCTAACGACAAATACCCGCTCTACAAGACCCTGGCCTTTGTCTACCGGGAAGACCGGCTCCCCGCCGGCGCCAAACTCTTTATCGACTTCGTCCGCTCTAAAGAGGGCGAGAAGCTTCTCAAGGCCAACGGTTACCTGCCGGAGCATTAAGGTCATGGCGGACACCCCGCAGGGCACATCGATCAGCTGGCAGCTTTCCCGCCGGCTGCTCCCCCTTGCAGTCTGCATCGGACTGCTTCTCAGCATCCTCGCCCCGATCACCTACTGGTGCATCGAGCACCACAATCTGCGGCACATTACCACCCTCTATGCCGAAGCTCTCGCCGGGGAGGTCCGGACCTTTGTCCTGCAAACCCCCACCCTCTGGAAGTATCAGCCTTATCTGTTCCTCGCCACCGTCGAGGGATTTCATCCCCTCACCGAGTTGACCGGCTTTCGCGTCCTCGACGAGAACGGGGCGCCGATCGCCGGGTACGAGTACAACGGCGGCGGGATCCGGCACACCGGGGAACTCTCCATTGCGCAGGAACTCCGCTATACCCGGGGGACCGCGCCGATCCTCTTCAATAACCGCCAGGTCGGGACGGTCGAGGTCACGGCTTCCGATGGTTACCTGCTGCGGGCAACCGCGCTGCTTTTCGGTTTTTCCGCCATCGTCGGGAGCGGTCTCGCGATTCTGGTCTACCGTTTTCCGGTCAGGGTCGTCGGTCGGCTGGAGGAGAGCCTCAGACGCGCCACCGAGTTCTCCCGGACCGTGATGGACAGCACCAGCGACGCCGTCTCCATCGTGGATGCCGATACGTTCCGCATCCTGGGCGGCAATGCCATGTTTCTCCGCCAGGTCGGGCTCTCCGAGGCACAGGTAGTGGGAAAAGCTTGCTACGAGCTGACCCACCGGCGCAGCGAGCCGTGCGCCCCGCCGTCCGATCTCTGCCCGCTCCGGGAGACCGTCGCCAGCGGGCAGCATTCGACGGCCGAGCATCGCCATTTTCTGGAGAGCGGCGAGCCGGTCCATTTTGAGGTCTCCACCTCGCCGATTTTCGACGCCAGCGGCAAGGTGGCAAGGGTAGTGCACGTGGCTCGCGACATCTCGGCCCGCAAGCGCACCGAGGCCGTTCTGGCCGCGCAGGCGCGGGAGCTGGAACAGCTGGCCCTGATCGACGAGTTGACCGGTCTTTGCAACCGGCGCGGGTTTTTCACCCTCGCCGCCCAACAGCTGAAGACCGCCGACCGGTTCGCCAAGCGGATGTACTTCCTCTTTGCCGATCTGGACGATATGAAGTGGATCAACGACAACCTCGGTCACCATGTAGGCGATCAGGCGCTGCGGGAGACCGCCGAGCTGTTCCGGGAAACCTTCCGCGTGTCGGACATCATCGCCCGCTTCGGCGGTGACGAGTTCGCTGTCCTGGCGATGGAAGGGAACGAAGACGGGGAGAAGGCGATCGCCAAACGCTTCGCGGAAAAACTTGCCGCGCATAACAGTCGGGAGGGCCGTAACTACCGGCTCTCCGTCAGCATCGGCGTGACCATCTACGATCCCTCCGCGCCCTGCTCCATCGAAGAGCTGCAGAGACGGGGGGATGCTCTGATGTACGCGCAGAAGCGTGAAATGAAGCGCGCCCGCCAGTGATCTCCGGGAAGAGCAACAGTGGCAGAGACGCACCTAGAGAAACCATCGCCCTGACCGGCAGCCATCGCGCCGATCGAATCGGCAGTAGCCCTCCTTTTTCTTGACTCTCCTCCCGCCCGCACGCTAAAATCCGACCTCTTTTCGCGGCGTATGACCCTTGCCGGCGCCGCTCTTCGCTCCCTGTCCGGAGGCCTCGTGACCTTTCAAAACCTGATCCTTTCCCTGCAATCCTATTGGGCCAAGCAGGGCTGCCTGATCCAGCAGCCCTACGACACCGAAAAAGGGGCGGGGACCTTCAATCCCGCCACCTTCCTGCGCGTTCTCGGCCCCGAGCCCTGGAACGTCGCCTACGTCGAGCCGTCGCGGCGCCCCACCGACGGCCGCTATGGCGAGAATCCCAACCGGCTGCAGCACTACTACCAGTTCCAGGTCATCCTCAAACCGTCGCCGGAGAATATCCTCGACCTCTACCTCGACTCCCTCAAGAGCTTCGGCATCAACCCGGCCCAGCATGACATCCGCTTCGTCGAAGACGACTGGGAGTCGCCGACCCTCGGCGCCTGGGGCCTCGGTTGGGAAGTGTGGCTCGATGGCATGGAGATCACCCAGTTCACCTACTTCCAGCAGGCCGGCGGCATCGACTTGAAGCCGATTGCCGGCGAGATCACCTACGGCTGCGAGCGCATCGCCATGTACCTGCAGGGGGTCGACAACGTCTACGACCTCGAGTGGATCAAGGGGGTGAGCTACGGCGACGTCCACCATCGCAGCGAGGTCGAATTCTCGACCTACAACTTCGAAGAAGCCGACGTCGCCATGCTCTTGCAGCTCTTCACCATGTACGAGAAGGAGTGCCTCCGCCTGGTCGAGCGCGGCCTGGTGCTGCCGGCCTACGACTACGTCATGAAGTGCTCCCATACCTTCAATCTCCTCGACGCCCGCGGCGCCATCTCGGTGACCGAGCGCGCCTCCTACATCGGCCGGGTGCGCAACGTCGCCAAGCTCTGCGCCGAGGGTTATCTCAAATTGCGTGAAAGTCTCGGCTTCCCGCTGCTGAAAGGAGGCCGCTAAGATGGTCAAGGAACTCTTTCTCGAAATCGGTACCGAGGAGATCCCCGCCGGATTTCTCCCCAAGGCGATGCTGGATATGGAAGCCATCATCCGCAAGGAGTTCGATAGCGCCCGCATCGGGTACGGCGACATCCGCACCCTGGCGACGCCGCGCCGTCTGGTCCTGGTGGTGGCCGGGGTCGACGAGCATCAGCCCAATTTGTCGAGCCGGGCCATGGGGCCGGCCCAGGCGGTCGCCTTTGGCGCCGACGGCAAGCCGACCAAGGCCGCCGAAGGCTTTGCCCGCGGCCAGGGGGTCGGAGTCGAGGCGTTGCAGCTGGTGGAGACGGAGAAGGGCGCCTACGTCTGCATCGACAAAGAGGAGGCCGGCCGCCCGACGGCGGTGCTGCTGGGGGAAATCCTCCCGCGCCTGGTCACCTCCATCCCCTTCAAAAAATCGATGCGCTGGAAGGATCTCGACGTCCGTTTCGCCCGCCCGGTGCACTGGATCGTCGCTCTCTTCGGCGGCGCCGTCGTCCCCTTCGGTTTCGGCAACATCGCCAGCGGCAGCACCTCCCGCGGCCATCGCTTCATGGCCAACACCTCTTTTCCGGTGCGGGATTTCGCCCATTACCTTGAGGAGTGCGCCCGCCATTTCGTCATCCCCGATCCCCTCGAGCGCCAGGCCATCATTCGTCGCGAAGTCGAGCGGCTCGCCGCCGGGGCCAAGGGGCAGGTTCTCGCCGACGCCGAGCTGGTCGAACAGGTCTCTTACCTGGTCGAGTACCCGAGCGCGGTCCTCGGCACCTTCAATCCCGACTTCCTCCAGGTTCCCAAGGAGGTTCTCATCACCTCCATGCGCGGGCATCAGCGCTACTTCTCCCTGGTCGATGCCGCCGGCAAGTTGCTCCCCTGCTTCATCACCATCAACAACACCCTGGCCGAGGACCCTTCCGTCGTCGTCCGCGGCAACGAGCGGGTCCTGCGCGCCCGCCTCTCCGACGCCCGTTTCTTCTTCGAGGAGGACAAGAAGGTCTCCCTCGACAAGCGGGTCGAATCGCTGACCAGTGTCGTCTACCAGCAGAAGCTCGGCACTTCCTATGAAAAGATGGAGCGTTTTCGCGCCCTCGCCGTCGCCCTCGCCGAGCAGCTCGCTCCCGCTCTTTCAGCCCAGACCGAACGCGCCGCCTACCTGTGCAAGGGGGATCTGGTCTCGGCCATGGTCGGCGAGTTTCCCGAGGTGCAGGGGGTGATGGGCAGGGAGTATGCCCTCCTCGCCGGCGAGGAAGCCGTCGTCGCCCAAGCGATCTACGAGCATTACCTGCCGATCCAGGCCGGCGGCGCCTTGCCGACGGCCGATTGCGGCGCCTTTG
>Ga0209212_1007604_pt1 | contig 11917 bp, 13 predicted proteins | sample RifGroC2_FD_183996 | JGI IMG/M metagenome (GOLD analysis project Ga0209212, IMG submission 183996) | Groundwater microbial communities from Rifle, Colorado, USA - Groundwater C2 (SPAdes) (version 2) | ecosystem: Environmental > Aquatic > Deep subsurface > Groundwater | place: Rifle, Colorado...
ATCACCTGGTCGAACTTGGCCTGCGTCAAGGCCGCCCCCAAGAACTCGACGGCGGCGACGATCGTGGGGCGGGTGAACGGGTAGGCCTTCATGGGAACCTCGCTTAGCCGAACCGAATGCCAAACAAGCCGCCATCGTCGGTGGCGTCGGTAAGGCGCGTGGAAAGCACATGGTCATTGAGGTCAAAGCCGGCGACCGTTTCCTTAAAGGCGTCGTCTTCGTTCATCGTCACGATGTACTGAAAACCAAGTTCCTGCGAAATTTCCGAGCCAAGACGCAAGGCACTGATCACTTGCCGACCGTCTACGCCGTCGAACAGGTGGCTGTCATGGATCAGGAAACGCGGACCGATCTGACGCTTGACGCACAAGCGCATCAGCATCATGTCAAAGCAGAAAATCTGCATGTTCTTGATGCCCTTGCTGCGCTGACCCTGCATCGGAAACTTGAACATCGGGCCGTTGGAGGTTTCGTCGACAGTCATGCTGCCGGCCGACTCGTAGAGCCGCTGCGATGTTTCCTCGAAGGCAACGATGGCTTCGGCCAGTCGGTCATTCTGTTCGGCAAAGTCGCGTCGCAGTCGGATCGTGAGCCGGTTGCGCTCGATTTCCAGTTCGTTTTTTGTGCCTTCGAGCTGTTCGGCGGCTTCGAAACGCTGCCGTAGCGATTCCACTTCTGATTCCAGGCGGCCTAGCTCTCCCTGTAACTTGAGGAACTGCTCCAGCGCGCCATGGCTCCTGAGAATGCCCATGATTTCTGCGCGACGTTGGTCGAGCTGCGCCTTCTTGCTGTCGCGAAGCTCGATGCGCAGCTTGGCAGCTTCGAGTTCGCTGGACAGGTAGTCCTTGCGGTTGCGCACCACCGATTGATGGAAGCTCTTCACATCCTCATAACGGCGCTTCACGAGACCGGGAAGCGCAATACCTGCTTCCAGATAAACCGCTTGCAGGTCTTCCAGATCGGGAGGTATCTCGGAGGCCAGCGCACCTTCCAGGTCACGGATGGCAGCGAAATCGATCGTATTGGCATTGGCCAGCTCATTGAGTTGGCGTGTCAGCTTGGCGCTTTCAACTTCCAGTTCCCGGTATTCAGGCAACACCTGGAAGGACTCGGTTTCCGCATAAAGTTTCTTGAGACGCGCCTCCTGCAGGGTCAACTGCGTGCGCAAGTCAGCGGCCTTGCCGATGATCGAACCGAATGCGCCCGTACCGGCTGCCTTTTTTAGCTCATCCAATGTCTTTTCACGATCGCGAACGGCCTGCCAGTCGCGCGCGATCTGCCAGTCCAGCCCGAGGAGGAACATCAGCGCCATTTGCATGTCGCCGGTTCCTTGCATGGTGGCCTGCTTCTCCGGTGTGGTGAATGCTCCGCTCATCTGGCGACGCACAAAGTAGGCGAACAGTGACCGGAATGAAGGGGGCTTGCTGCCTGCCGCTTCGAGGCTGCTCAAGCCGAACATCTCCTCTCCGAGGAACGTGACCCAATCGGTTGCCGACAGTTTGCGCTTGGCCGCTGGTGGCGTTGTTACATAGATCTTGGCTTTGGCGCTGCCACTGCGCTCGATGACGGTACGCGCATCCTTCAAATCGAAATCCATGCCGAAGGTGTATTCGGCCAATTCTGGCGTGCGGAAGATGGAATCAGGACCGGCTTCCGAGCCCGTCAGGAAATGAATAGCTTCAATAAAACTGGTTTTACCTGCACGATTGCGGGTTTGCTTACTGGTTGAGCCCTCTGTTTTTTGGGCCAGCAGCACGTTCAGACCCGGCTTCAGGTCACCGAGATTCTTGAAGGTGGGCAGCGTGCTGAATAGGTTATGGATCAAGCTGTCCTCCGTGCAACAAGGCCGTTTTCAAGTTCAATGGTTCCAAGGGAGTACAGCAGGTCCAGCGCCAGCACGAACCAGTCGTAGGTGATTCGCCGAGGACGCGTGGCACCCAGTCCTTGGTCCTGTTGGTTCAATTCTTCCCACAGTGCGGAGACCGTCTTGGGACGAGCGAGAAAAGTCAGAACATGACCGCCCACAGTGAGCAGCGCGCGATCCTGCGGAAGATGTTTGGATGGCAGAATCACATCGACCTCATCGCCTGGGCATCTTCGAATATTTCGCACTTGTCGAACAGGTAGGCCATGACCGCCAGCACCGCCGCCTTGTGGGTGGGTGTCGTGTTCACTACTCCCCCCGCCCAGGTTTCAAGTTGTCCAAAGATTTCATCGGGATGAAACGGGGGTGTCGCATCCCTCAGAGACACATATTTGTTCTTGAATGCCGAGGCGATTTGCTCGCCGTACACGGGGTTCTTCCAGTTATCGAAGAACTGCATGACCAGCGGCGACTTCTGCATACCAATCTTCAAAAAATCGGCGACTACCGCAGATAGAAGGTTTGCCTCGATTTTCCCCCGCGAGACATCTTTGACTTCACTCGTCGCTGGCGCGGGAGCAACGTTGATGTGCGTGAGTACGGCCATCAAATCGCTATAGCCCAGATTGACGTTTGCTTCCATGGTCAGCGAGGGGCCGAACCAGGATTCCAGGTCTTGCAGATTGAGCTGGCGAAACTTCGACAGCATTTCATCCCAACCGCAGTGGCCAATCTTGATCTTCGGGTTTTCTTGCGCGAGCTTGGCCAACGCTTCGATGATGTGGGGGGCCAAGCGCCCATCGGGGGCGTTATGGACAAAGGTCCACTCGCCAAAATATTTTTCCCAATGCTCCTTGGCGCCCTCGAAATCCTCGTTGATCTTTTTGATGGCTTCGGCGGCACGCAATTCATTTGGCGCATAGCTTTGAAACAGGGTCCGAGCCGAAGGCAGGTATCCGTCATTTTTTCGGTCGCCGACATTGCCCCAAGGGCGGCAGGCCATGAAATCGTTCGGGTGGGCCTTCGCCATCAGTTTTTCAAAAAGGCGCTGGAATCCGTCCCCCTTGGCTTCAAGGAAGATGATGCGGAAATCTTTTTCGTAGCCGAGTTGTTGTATGCGATCCATGCGGTTCAGGGCCATAACTGGTTAAGTGTCTTCAGGCACAACCTCATGGCGTCTTCCGATTCGAATGGGAAAGAGCGCGATTCACGTCAAATGGCAGCGCTTTGTCCGCCGCGATACGGGTTAGTAGCATCCGGATGGCATCCGAAACGGATAGCCCCATCTCGGCCAAGACGTTGGCTGCTTCTTCTTTGATATGCCCGTCAATCCGGGCACGAACGACGTCGGTACTGGCCATTTCACATGCTCAAGGATGGTTGTAGCTACATTGTGGCCTATTTGGGCCTCTAAGTCACTTACTTTTGTCAAGAGCGGCATGACATCCCGGCGTGCCGCCGTCGGGCTCGCGGGCGTTGCCCCGCGCCTCGTGCCGAGTCACGGCCATGCGGCTTTGATCCCTGATGCCTCCGGCCGTCACTTCGTTCCTGGCCTGCGCGCTGCGCTTGCCCAGGGCAATGGAGTGTGGTGGGGGTGGACTTGCTGTTCCCTTCAACGTACCACGCTGTTCTCGCTGTCAAGGTCTGCGCGCACGATGTGCGCTTGCGTCCTGACGGTCGTCTGCGAACCCTGACAACTGCGCTGCAGCGTGCTGGGGCCGGTCTCGGGCAATTCCGCCCGCTACAGACCGGAGCAGACCATGTCGCAACTTTCTCTTTCCCTCGATTCTTCCCTTCTCGTTCGCGATGTCGCGGGCGACTACCGTCCGGCAAATGCAGACGAGGTGTTGCAAGCCGCTCAGCGGATACTGTGTGCACAACTGCGCGGGCGTGAGGTGCTAACTTCGCCGCAGGCGGTGCGCGACTTCCTGCGCGTGAAACTGGGTGGTTTGGAGCACGAGGTATTCGCGGTGCTGATGCTCGATGCGCAGAACCGCCTGATCGAATACGTCGAGCTGTTCCGGGGTACGGTGAGCCAGGCATCGGTGTATCCGCGCGAGGTGGTCAAGGAATCACTGGCGTTCAACGCCGCAGCGGTGATTTTTTGCCATAACCATCCGTCGGGGGTCGCCGAGCCGTCGCGGGCGGATGAGGTGTTGACGCAGACGCTGAAAACCGCGCTGTCGCTAGTGGACGTGCGAGTGTTGGATCACCTGATCGTGGCCAGCAACGACGTCATGAGTTTTGCGGAACGCGGGCTACTGTAGCCCGAGGGGGCATCGCCCCCTTTTTTTGCTTCGTTCGTATACCGCTGCGCGCTGCCTTGCCCTCCAGGGGATCGGCTTTCAGCCCATCCCCGCCACGCCTTGCTTGGCACCCCTGACAGTCGCCGAACAGGTTGCACCTGATCGGCCAACAGCCATCTATCTAGGCGTGCCTTCGGCACGCAAGGGGCGCTCGCCGCGCGGCGTTGGTTTCAGCGCATCTCCTGGCCCACCGGCCGCTGTTCGTCTTTCCCCAAGTGCATCGCTTTCTCCCGCGACCGTAGCCCGCGGTGCCTGGCCGTCAAGGCGCGCAGGGCCGAGTCCTCGCTGCGCTGCGGGCCGCACCAACCCAGCGCTTCTTCCTTGACAGCCAGTCCCTTGCTGGCCCGGTTTTTCGCGGGCGATGAACTCAGGAAAGACGGCGGCAAACAGGGACCGGCCCAGGTCTCTGCGCCGAACCAACCAAAGCCACAACGGGCTCCGAATCTTGGAATCCGGTCAGCTTTGAAACCACAGCTTCAATCTCAGGAGAAAGACCATGCAACTCAGTTCCCGTTTCGCTTCCCGCTCCCCTATGCTGCGCACCGATCATCCGTTGTCGGATGACCAAATCCGCACCGTGGCCCCGTCCATTTTTGCCGAGGACAAGCACGAAAGCCGATCTGACCGTTACCGCTACATAGCGACCGGAGCGGTTTTGTCCGAACTGCGCAAGGAAGGATTCCAGCCCTTCATGGTGTGCCAGACCCGTGTGCGCGATGAAGGCAAGCGCGAGCACACCAAGCACATGGTGCGGCTGCGCCATGCCGACCAGATCAATGGCGCGGAGGCCAACGAAATCATTTTGCTGAACTCGCACGATGGCACCAGCAGCTATCAAATGTTGGCCGGCATGTTTCGCTTTGTCTGCAAAAACGGCTTGGTGTGTGGCGATACCGTGGCCGATCTGCGCATCCCGCACAAAGGCGATGTGGTCGGGCAAGTGATCGAGGGCGCGTATGACGTGCTGGATGGTTTCGATTTGGTGCGCGAACGCCGCGACGAGATGCGCGCCATTACGCTGGACCGGGGCGAAGCCGAAGTATTTGCCCATGCGGCGCTGTCCCTCAAGTACGACGACCCGGCCACGCCCGCACCCATCACTGAATCGCAATTGCTGATGCCGCGCCGCCGCGATGATGACCGGCCCGACTTGTGGAGCGCCTATAACCGCGTGCAGGAGAATTTAACGCAGGGCGGGCTGCATGGACGCACTGCCACCGGACGCAGGCACAGCACCCGGCCCATTCAAGGCATCGACCAGAACGTGAAAATCAACCGGGCTTTGTGGATGCTGGCCGAAGGCATGAAGCGGCTCAAGGCTTGACCGGCTGAATCAGCGAGGGGGCGCAATGCCCCCTCGACACCGAAGGCACACAGCACAGCAGAGCGCGGCCATGTCAGGCCGCCGCGCGCCCATCCGTTCCGTCTGGGCGCGCGGCGGCGGCGGTCGCTACGCGACCGCTCGATGGCTGTAGGTGTTCGCCATCGCTGGCATGGAGAATCAGCCGACATCAGCCGACAAATGCCAGATGCTTCGCATTTGGGCAGTTTGGCGTTCCTGCCTGAATGGTCTTTGCGTCTTCCGGCATCGCCGGGCCGCGCTGTCGTGCATGGCATCGAGCCGCTATAGCGTCTCGCCCCTCTCGGGCTTCCATCGTTCCCTCCCTGCGGTCGGCTGACGCCTGCGCACTGCGTTTGCCCTCCAGGGGATCGGCTTTCGCCCATCCCCGCCGCACGCTGTTTGGCGCCCCTCGAATGCCGCCGAACAGGTTGCACCTGATCGGCCAACAGCCATCCAGCTAGACGTGCTCTTTGCACGCAGGGGCGCTCGCCGCGCGGCGTTGGTTTCAGCGCATCTCCTGGCCCATCGGCCGCTGTTCGTCTTTCCCCAAGTCCATCGCTTTCTCCCGCGACCGTAGCCCGCAGTGCCTGGCCGTCAAGGCGCACAGGGCCGAGTCCTCGCCTCTGGCTGCGGGCCGCACCAACCCTGCGCTTGCTTCCTTGACAGCCAGTCCCTCGCTGGCCCGGTTTTTCGCGGGCAATGAACTCAGGAAAGACGGCGGCAAACAGGGACCAGCCCAGGTCTCTGCGCCGAACCCACCAAAGCCACAACGGGCTCCGAATCTTGGAATCCGGTCAGCTTTGAAACCACAAGGAGAGCGCGCATGCAGATACCAACACCGTGAATCGACACCGAGTTTTGTTCTTCCTTTTTTGTTTTATTTCGTCCCGACACGGGACAGGAGCTATCACCATGAACACCGTTACCCATCAAGAAGTCCAAGCCCTGCAAGCAGCAACCCCGGCGCAAAACATGCTGCTGGTGCCGCTGTCGCAGCTTCGCCCATCCAAGCGCAATGTGCGCAAGACCTTGGGCGCTTCCATCACCGAACTAGCCGCCAGCGTCGAGCGCGTAGGCCTGCTGCAAAACCTGACCGTGACGCTTGCCAGCGATGGCGAGCATTACGAAGTGGTGGCCGGTGGTCGCCGCCTTGCGGCATTGAAGCTGCTGGCGAAGAAGCGGCGCATTGCCAAGGATTACGCGGTGCCTTGCCTGCTGGTGGCCGATGCGTCGGCGCGCACTGCCAGCCTGACCGAGAATGTACAGCGCGAAGCTATGCACCCCGCTGACCAGTTCGAGGCGTTCGCCGACCTGATCGCGGAAGGCCGACCCATCGAAGATATTGCCGCTGATTTTGGGGTTACGCCCTTGGTGGTGCAGCGTCGCTTGAAACTGGCGAATGTCTCGCCGCGTTTGATGGCCGACTACCGGGCCGATGCGGTGAATCTTGACCAGTTGATGGCATTGGCGATCACCGATGACCACGCCGCACAGGAAGCCGCGTTCTACGATGCGCCGAACTGGCAGCGCAACCCGACCGCCTTGCGCGAACGACTGACCGAGCGGGAGATTGATGCCCACCGTCATCCGCTGGTGCGCTTTGTCGGGCTGGAAGCCTACGAGGCCGCAGGCGGTGGCATCCGGCGCGACCTGTTCGCGGATGCTGACCAAGGTATCTATCTGACCGATGCGGCATTGATAGACCGGCTGGCACAGGACAAGCTGGCAGGCATTGCCGACGAGGTGCGCCGCGAGGGCTGGGCGTGGGTGGAGGCCGTGCCCGCCGCCACCTATGCCGACCTGCAAGCCTTCCAGCGCGCGCCGAAGGAACGGCGCAAGCCCAATGCCCGCGAGGCCAAACGCATCGCCAAGCTGCAAGCGAAGGTGCAGGAAATCGGAGAAGCCTTGGATGCCGCCCTTGATGCCGAGGACGAAGAAAAGGTTGAAGCCCTTGAAGAAGAGGGCCGCCGCGTGGGAGAGAAACTGGAGGCACTGGAAGCCGAATTGCTGGCCTATGGCTCGACCGTTCGCGCTGCTGCCGGTGCCATCGTTACCCTTGATCGGCAGGGAGAGCCGGTCATTCATCGCGGCCTGCTGCGTGATGCCGAGGTCAAGGCGTTGCGCACGCTGGCGAGGGTGCAAGGCGGCATCGACCCGGAAGACACCGAGGACGAGGACAGCCCAGAGCCGAAGAAGGCCGGGATCTCCGAAAAGCTGGCGCGCCGTTTGAGCGCCCATCGCACGGCGGCACTGCAAATCGAACTGGCGCGCAATCCGCAGGCATCGCTGGCCGCGCTGGTGCATGGCATGGTGCAGCGGGTCTTGCAGGACGGCTATGCGGTAGAGCTGCCCATCGGCATCAGCGTCCGCCCACAAGACAGGCTGGAAGGCTACGCCCCGGACTGGCCGCAATCGCCTGCCGCTGTCGCCTTGCGGGAACTACAGCAGGCATGGGGTGAACAGCTGCCGGAGGACGATGCCGAACTGTTCGCCGTGCTGCTGACGCTGCCACAGGATGAACTGGTGCGGTTGTTGGCGGTATGCGTGGCTTCGACCGTCGATGTCGTTTCCTCGCGGGAACACGATGCCCCCGGCGCGGTGCTGGCACAAACCGTCGGGCTGGACATGCGGGCATGGTGGACGCCGACCGCCGAAGGGTATTTCTCCCATGTCTCCAAGGCTGTGATCTTGGAGGCCGTGCAGCAGTTCGCCCCTTCGCACGTTGCCCGGCTGGCGAAACTCAAAAAGGCCGATATTGCCAGCGAGGCCGAACGGCTGGCGGTGGGAACAGGCTGGATGCCTGCCATGTTCAAGGCTGGGGAAAACACGGTCGTGGAGCAAGGCGAAGCGCAGACGGACGAACCGAACGAAATGCAGGAAGAAGCCCCGGAAGATGCCGCTGCCGAAGTGGAGGACGCGGCCGAGGCGCTAGCCGCGTAAGTTGACAGCGTGAAATGGCTCCGACGCGGATGCGCCGGGGTCATTTTTTTCAAAAAAATCGGGCGCGGCATGTTTGCCGCGCCCGGTCTGAAAGCCGAAAGCCATCCCCAAAAAACAAAAATCGCGCCCCGCCACGGTGGGCGGGGCGATGGGGCACGCTGCACCTTGCTGCGCAAGGTTGTGCGAATGCGTGCCATCCAGCACGCTGGAGGGAATTCCGTTACACGTCACGAAAGACGCTTCAACGACGCACCGCACAGCCTTGCCATGAAGATTCCACGCCACGCCTCAATCCGTTGCCGTCCGGTGCTGGGAGCGTTCCCGCCAGTCATTCCCAGCCAGACCTTACCGACATCAAGGCGCATGCCGGCGCTGCCTTCCTGCGGGAATGCCGAGTTAGCCATCGCTCCATTCGGACCAGTTCGACCCCTGCGTCCTTGGCTTGTCGTGAATCCTGGCAAGGGCACGGCTTACGCCTCGGGCTTCATGGCTGCAACCGTCTGGCCCAAACAATTTCCCTGGCGCTGTGCGCCTTCCTCGCGCAACAAATTCTTTGGGCCTCCCGGTCCTCCACGCTGTTGCGGCCGCTGCGCGGTGCAGCCCGCCCGACCCTCACCCTTGGATCACCGACAAGGACGCGATGGGCGCGATCTTGCAACCCCGAAAGGAAACTTCATCATGGCTAACATCGGCACCTTCACCGCAGACAAAGACGGCTTCACCGGCACGCTTCGCACCCTGACGCTTAACGTCAAGGTCAAGTTCATTCAGAACGACAAGACCAGCGAGAACGCCCCCGACTACCGCATCCAGGCAGTCAACGGGCTGGAAGTCGGCGCGGCGTGGAAGAAAATCAGCCAGGCCGAGCGGCCCTACATGTCATGCAGCTTGGACGACCCTTCGTTCCCGGCCACGATCTACGCTCGCCTGATCGAAGGCGAGGACGGCACGCACAACCTGATCTGGTCGCGTAGCAAGGGCGACTGATCGCCGCCCTCGATGCCCCGCCCACCGTGGCGGGGTGTTATCTGACGGCCAGTGCTACGACTTGGCAGCCGCAAGCCGGCTTTCCGTCGCCGTCATCAAGTCGGCTGCACTGCAACCCAGCGCCCTTGCGACCTTGAGAATGATCGCCAGCGTGGGCATGTGTTCGCCGCGCTCAATCTTGCCCATGTGCGAGCGTTCGATGCCCGCCAGATGGGCCAGCGTCTCCTGGGCGACCCCTTGCTCCGTTCTCAGCGCGCGCACTGCCGCGCCGAAGGCTTGTGCCGGTTCGGCCTCGAAAGTGGTGGCGCCGACCGGGCGGCCACGCTGGATTGATCGCTTCTGCATGCACAGAAGCGTCGATTAACAGCACAATTAAAACCACGTTATCTTTAACTCATTGGCTATTTCGGCCTACCATATTGGGTAACGGTATCTCGCTCGTCATCGTCCTTTTACGCATCTGCGTAAAGCCGGATTCGTGTTTCTGTGCTTCCGTGGATTCGTTGACTTCCATCTGTACGCTTTTACGATCTTCCGTAAATCCTTAATGGCACATCTGAGGCTTTCCGTGCATCCAGCAATACGGCTTCGTGCGTCGTCGGCTTTGTGGGCATCCTGTCCGCTCTCGGGTTCACTCCACAGCGGACAAGTACGCGAGTCTGGCGCACGCCGCTTGCCGTCAACCCCGGCCCGCACCGGACCGTGTTGGGGTATGACGGCTGCGCTTGGCGCGTGCGCCCCAGTCGCCTCGCTCCGCCGTGGAGTGAACCCTTCAAAGGAAGCGACCATGACCCAACCTCTCATCACCGACGAACAACGCGCCCAATTGCTCGCCAATGGCCGAGCCACTGCCGAAGGCCAGGACATTGACCCGCCGCCCGTCGTCAAGCTGTTCACCCCGGACGCGCACGCGACCTGGCTGCTCACCGAACTCGATCCCGAGGATGGCGATACGGCCTTTGGCCTGTGCGATGTCGGAATCGGCATGCCCGAACTGGGCACCGTGCGGATATCCGAGCTGTCGTCCATCGTCGGGCCGTTGAAGCTGCCCATCGAGCGGGATCTGTATTTCGTTGCGCAGCGCATGCTGTCAGACTATGCGCGGCTCGCCCGCATCAACGGTTCGATCATCGACTGATCGAACCGCATGGCCCGCTGCGGCGGGCCATCCAGACACTGCCGACCCAGGCGTACTGTGTCTATTTCGGTCTCATTTCAGACCCTGATCGCATCAATCCAGACTATGCACCGCAGCGGTGCAAACGTGACCCAAACAGTCACGATGCCTGGCGGGCCTTGCGTCACCGTATTCGGATGCTGCGTACCATTTCCGGTTGCGCAGCCGTCGCATTCGGACACCACCTACAACGCTTCGGAGCCCATTAGGCTTGACAGTGCCAGTTTATTGAATACCCCATGACGTTTTGATGATGACTTCATAGCCTCGTAGCGCCGGTGTCCGTGGCGACTGTTCCTGCTATCCGACAGGAGGTTGCGCCATGGCAGAGTTGAGTTCCGATCATTGGCATCCGAGCGCCGCGTATCTCTATGTCCTGCACCTGGACGGCCCGGCCTTGGCCTGGGAATACCTGCGGCGCGACCTGGACTACCGACGCGACTGGCTACGCCGTCAGCGCCACCCCGAGGTGGCGCAGCGCTGGGGCCTGCGCCTGCTGGAAGATCCCGGCCAGGATGCGCGGGACGCGCACCCGGCCTGGTTCCCCGACCACGATACCGTGGTGCAGCTCTATCCCGATGCTGATCCGCCACCCAATGCCGGCCTCTTCGAATTCTGGCGCATTCCCGGCCACAAGCAACTGATCCACGACGGCCGGCGCCTGGTGCTGATCGTTCGGCAACCGGGCTGCTGCCTGCGTATGGCGCTCGCGCCCGCGCTGGAGGACGGCATGGCTTACGTCTACGCCATCCGCGCCTGCCAAGCTCCTTGCGTCCGCTATCGCGCGCTGGCGGGCGAACTGAACAAGCTGCAGGAGGCCAGCAACACCACGCCTGCGGGAGTGGTCAAACCGCGTCCATCCCCGTCGTCATTGCTGGAACTACACACCCTACAGGCGCTCGACGGCACCCTGGCGGGTGCGTCTTTGCGCACGGTGGCCGACGTGCTGTTCGGCCCCGATGCCGTGGCCGAGGGCTGGCACGCTGATGGCGATCTGCGCGCCCGCGTGCGCCGCCTGGTGCAACGCGGGAAAAAGCTGATGCGCGGCGGCTATCGCCGCCTCGCACAGCTTCCGCCGCTTGAGCAGGGACGTTTTGCATCGGACGCAAAACGTCCCTGAGCAGAACGCCGCGCTTTCTTGAGACTGGCCTCCATCCGGTCACGCTCTTGTGGCCGGCGATCCTGACCGATGGAGGCTCACACCATGAGACCAGTCCCCTTGCGGCCCGCTGCCGCACCCGCTGCCACGCAGCAACCCGCACAGCCTGTGCGCTACCTGACCAACGACGAGGCAGCCGAGT
>Ga0209212_1007610_pt1 | contig 11909 bp, 10 predicted proteins | sample RifGroC2_FD_183996 | JGI IMG/M metagenome (GOLD analysis project Ga0209212, IMG submission 183996) | Groundwater microbial communities from Rifle, Colorado, USA - Groundwater C2 (SPAdes) (version 2) | ecosystem: Environmental > Aquatic > Deep subsurface > Groundwater | place: Rifle, Colorado...
CCTCCGGGTATTCAAGATTATCGTGCAGCACCCTGGATTTCAAAAGCTGATTTTCATTACGCACATCCTGCATGGAAAAGGCGCGCTGGATGCCGGCAATCAGCTGGCCCATTTCTACAGTCTTGACAAAATAGTCACAGGCGCCCATCTGCATGCAGCGTACCGCAGTATCGATCTGGTTCAGGCCACTGAGCACAATAACGGGAATACCGGGATGATCTTTAGTGATCATACGGAGCAGGTCCTGTCCGGAAAAATAAGGCATTGTGAGGTCAAGCAGGATCATACTGACCTCGGTCTTATGCAGAATAGGGAGAACATCGCGACTATTCGAACACTTGATGACGTTGGTGATGCCGGCAGCTTCGCGCAGGGTGAGGGATAGACTACGCAGCCACGGCGCTTCATCGTCAACCAGCATAATCGGCTTGGCGGGGTAGAGTTCTTCTTTCATGGCTCGACAACCTCCTGTTTGACCGGCAGATAAAGATATACCGTTGTACCTTTGTTCAACTCCGAATGAAATTCGAGGGAACCCCCATAGTTCTTTACGATACGCATCGACACTGACAAGCCGAGACCAGTACCTCCGTTCTGCCGTTTTGTGGTAAAGAACGGGTCGGTTATGTGGGGAATATTCTCCTTGCTGATCCCGACTCCCTCGTCGCGTACCATAATGACACACGACTTCCGATCCGGCTGAAACCAGGTAGCGATGTGAATCCCCTTTTCCTTGTCCGGCAGGGCCTGACAAGCATTCATGATCAGGTTTACCACCACCTGTTCAATGTGCTGCAGGTTGCCGGTAAGGCTGGGCAGGCTTTCCGCCAGATCGACAGTCAGCTTGTTGGTCGCTGTTTTTATGGCATTGCCCACCAGACGGATAGCAGCTTCCACCCCTTGATTAAGGTTGATCGTTTCGTTCAGGTTCGGGGCATCGGCACGGGCAAAGTCCGTGAGATCACTGACAATGCGTTTGATACGTTCAGCGCTTTCGAACATTTCCGCGAACAGGTGCGGCATTTCACAATGCATTTCCGAATAGGGCAGGCCGGCCAGCTGGAAATCTCCAATATCATCATAGTATCGCTGCAGGATCGGGGCTGCGTCGCCGCACGCCTTTTTCACCAGCGCTGCATTGAGCAGAATCAATGCGTTCGGATTGTTGATCTCATGGGCCACCCCTGCCGCCAGCTCTCCCAGCGCAACCAGTCGCCGGGTACGGATCATTTCCTCAAGCAGCCGGTTCTTTTCGGTAATGTCGCTAGCCAGCATGATTACGTAGGAAATCTCTTCAGAGCCGTCTTTCACCGGGAAGGCCTTTACCTCCAGGGTCCTGTCGTCAGGGGTGGTAATTATGGATTCTTCGGCCTCGCCAGTTTTAAAGGCCTTGATTGCCGGGCAGTTGTCACAGATGGAGGTCCGATTATAAAGCAGATTGCAGCAGTCTTTCTCAGGGATGGCCCCAAGGCTTTCGGTAAAGTAGTTGTTTGCCCCCTTGTTTGACCAGACAACCTTCATGTCCTTCGAGATCAGGGTAATACTGTCGGGTATGCCGTCCAGAACTATCTGGAAATGCTGCGAAAGTTCCCGGTATTTTTTCTCGCTCTCCCGAAGTTCCATTTCAGCCCGTCGCCGCTGCATGATATTCCATGTCAGCAGCAGGATAATAGACGAAAGGCCGAACAGAGCAGCAACCGATACCCAGAAGTAGGGTTTGGCTACCTGGTATGATGATGGCGGGGCATTTATCAGCAGATGTTTCTGTGGTAATTGTTGCAGTGAAATGTCCAGGTGTTTCAGCTCGTGGTAGTCGAAAGAAGGAGGGTCCTGCACCGGCTTTACTATGGGGATGGAGTTCGCCGACTCGCCCTGCAGAACCCGCCAGGCAATTTCTGCGGCGGCAACCCCTTGATTCCTGGCACTGACAAGCGGGCCGCCAACGATCCCCGCACCGAGATAGACGTCCCAGAAGCTGTAGACCGGAGCAGCTGTTGCCTGCTTTATCAGACGGGTCTGTTCGTTGAATGCAAGCAGGTTACCGCTATTATCGCGAATCGATCCATTGATAATAACAATAGTCCCTTTGTCAAGTGTGGCCAGACGCGAAGCAAGGATATCTGCCGACAGATCGTTCCAGAAATCAATGACCGCTCCCGGTGCAATCGTATCTGCCAGCGACTGCAAACGCTTCAGGTTGATGCGGTCCGTAAGATCGCTGGTACTGCCGATGACAACGATCCGCTCTGTACCGGGATGAAAGGCAAGGGCCTGACGGATAACTCCGGAGAAATTCGGATTTCCGCACACCCCCGTGACATTTCCTACCTTCTTAGCAATTGCTGGAGCGCCGTTGTTGACACCGCAGAATATGATGGGAGTGCGGCGGAATAGGTCATAACGGTGACCCAGGGCGAAGTTGAGCGCTTCGTTATCTGAAACCAGCACCAGATCATATGAACGGTCTTTGAATTTGTAGTGGAGGATAGTGTCGAGAATATGGGAAAAGTAGGCCGAATCCCTATGGCGCTTTGTATCCAGGTATTCCACATCTACATTGATATTCCGGTTCGGCTGCCCCAGGACCGACTGCATCCCGGACATGATATTGTCTGTCCATGGCAACCCAGGATGATAGGAATGGAGAATGAGCACATGCCGCGGAATCCTGGCAGGCGTTACTTCTGCTGAGACAAAACCGGGAACCAGGTACATGAATAAATATACGGCAATGAACAATACAAGATGCCAGAGATATAACCCCTTATTGTCAGTGGTATTTTTCATACTTTGGCCCGTTAGAAAAAATATGTCTTTTTACAGGTTCCGGTCATATCCCCGACTGTACGGTATTTGACGGAATCGTCTTATTGAGCATGCGTAACGGAAATACCGGGATCACGAACTTAAAATGCCCCAATACAGGCCACAGCGGCTACCTACATATTGATAATGAGGAACAAACCTTGCCTTGATAATATTTTAATATGTATTTATTTAGATTGATGCACGTTTTACGCCAATTTCCAGCTTTATTAGCGGCAATTATATTAAATAATGCTTATAATTATGTCAGTTAGCGGCAGCTCCACGGCATCATACGAAAAGTGGTTCCCGCCTTCAGGCTGTCCAGGAGAAGCACTGGAGAGATTGGCGAAACATCAGGAAGTCTGATCCGACTGGCGGCTTGACCAAAAATACCCGGGTTCCTGCAATAATGCTCAAATCCTGGTTGTAACCTGGTAAAAGTGATTGTCTTTTCGAACGGGACATTGTACATCTCAAAGAACGGCCCTGGAGCCTGCTTTTACGGAGATTCAGATGCAGACAGTTGTCATGATTGCCATCTTCGGCGCGCTGGGGTGTGTAGCCCGCTATTACCTGTCCGGATGGACCTACTCGAAACTTGGGTGGGGTTTCCCGTGGGGGACTCTCGCTGTCAACGTGGTGGGAGCCTTCTTAATCGGCCTGATCATGGAACTGGGACTGCGTAACGCCAACATACCGGCAAACCTGCGCATCGGCCTGACCATCGGTTTCATGGGTGGTCTGACGACCTTCTCAACCTTCAGCTACGAAACCTTCAAACTCCTCGAAACCGGCCGGATCCTGGTCGCCTTCAGCAATGTCATCATCAGCGTCACAGTCTGCCTGCTGTTTACCTGGCTGGGGATTGTCGTGGCGAAGATACTCTAAAATAACAGCGAAGCGGTCTTACCCCTCGCTCTGCGCCTTTAACGCTTCCATCTGGTAATGGGCACGAAGAGCATCGGCAATCTCGCCAATGTCACCGGTCATGATCGAGTCCAGACGATAAAGCGTAAGCCCGATGCGGTGATCGGTCATGCGCCCCTGGGGAAAGTTGTAGGTACGGATGCGTTCACTGCGGTCGCCGGAGCCGACCTGTTGTTTGCGGTCAGCGGCCAGCTTGGAGTCCTGGGCCTGCTGGATGGTGTCCAGGATGCGGGTCTTGAGGACCTTCATGGCCTTGGCGCGGTTCTTGATCTGGCTGCGTTCTTCCTGGCAGGCCACAACCGTGCCTGTGGGAAGGTGGGTGATGCGCACGGCAGAGTCGGTGGTGTTGACATGCTGACCGCCTGCGCCTGATGAACGGTACACATCGATCTTCAGGTCATCAGGTCGGATGTCGATATCCACATCCTCTGCTTCAGGCATGATTGCCACTGTACAGGCGCTGGTGTGAATACGTCCCTGAGCCTCGGTTTCAGGCACGCGCTGTACGCGGTGGGTGCCTGATTCGTATTTGAGCTTGGCAAAGACCCCCTCCCCTTCAACCGAGGCTATGACCTCTTTGAATCCGCCCCGCTCCGACTCGGAACACGAGATCATCTCCACCTTCCAGCGATTGGTGTCGGCAAAGCGTGAGTACATGCGGAACAGATCACCCGCGAACAGCGCCGATTCATCTCCCCCGGTACCGGCACGAATCTCCAGGATGACGCTCTTGTTGTCATTAGGGTCTTTGGGCAGAAGCAAAAGCTGGATGTCGGCCGCCAGTTTGTCCCGTTCCTCTTCCAGACTCTTCAGCTCCTCTTCGGCCATCTCCTTCATGTCCGGGTCGGACAGCAGTTCATGGTTTTCCGCGATCTCCTCCATCACCTTGCGCCAGCGGCGGTAAGCTGCCACCAGACTGCTCAGATCAGCATGTTCACGGGAAAACTTGCGGAATTCCGGCTGATTGGAAATTACCGTCGGATCGGACAGCAACGCTTCCAGTTCCTGATAACGCCGTTCCAGTTCTTCTATCTTGTCGAACATTTATAAACCTCAGAATCACATCAAATATTTTTATACTACCAGCCTGTCATCCGCATAACCCGCATTCATCTCCAGCGCCTCATCCAGGGAACGGATGGCAACCTCCAACTGGGCGTCGTCCGGTTCGCGGGTAGTCAGGCGCTGCAAAGCCAAGCCGGGTGTAATGATCATCTTCACCAGCGGATTGCTGTCGTTCTTGGCACTCCACCTGAGGAACTCGTAAGAGATGCCGGCAATCAACGGCAACAAAACTATACGCGAGCCTGCCTTGAGGTAAAACGGCCAAAGCTTGGGAATCAACGAGAACACAGCAATACTGACCAGCATGACGATCAGCAGGAAGCTGGTGCCGCAGCGGGGATGGAGACGGCTGTACTTCTTGACGTTCTCGATGGAAAGCTCCTCGCCCGCCTCATGGGCAAAGATCGATTTATGCTCGGCGCCGTGGTACTGGAAGACCCGCTGGATATCACTCATGCGGGAGATGGTCCAGATGTAGAGCAGGAAAACAATCACCCTGATGACACCATCCACCAGATTGAAGACAATGTTGTTGTCACCGATAACCGGCGTCATCAGCTTGGTCAAATAAAGGGGAAACAGGAAGAACAGACAGATACCAAAGCCGAAGGCAACCGCCATGGTGCCGGCCATGGCCCAGGAGGAAAGCTCACCCCCCTTGCTGTCCCCTTCCCCTTCCTTTTCCTCCTCGGTAATAGCCTCGTTAGCCGAAAAATTAAGCGCCTTGATTCCGATGATCAGAGAGGTGAACAGTGCCACCGCGCCGCGCAATATCGGAAGCTTGACCACCGGATAGCGCTCGGACAACGGCACGACCATTTCCTTCCGGACCACGATCTCACCGTTTGGACGACGCACGGCTATGGCCATGGAGCGAGGTGCGCGCATCATGACACCTTCGATTACCGCCTGGCCGCCTACGTTGATTTTTTCCATTATTTCCCCAGTGTTAATCCAGTTTTTTAAAGAATTCCCGCACCTCGGTCGTTTGACCGCAGCAGAACACACCTTCCGGGCAGGGACCACTCACACAGCCAGGTCCGGAATCGCGAAAAATGACAGGTGCGATCTTTTTCACCTGTCGCAGCATTTCGACACTCATCTCGCGGATTTCCCACTGGGCCCGCTGACAGCAGCGCAGGGCAAAAAAGTGCCGCAGTTCACGGGCATTCATGGTCATAATAATCTTGGTTTCGGTGGCATTAGGCAGTATGTAACGGGCATCCTCGGCCGGAATTCCGATTTCAATCAGTTGCGCGTAAGCCTTGTGAACCGTTTCGGACATAAAGGCAAAGATCTCGCGCGCATCCGGGTCCATGGCAATACTGTTCGGCATGATCGAGGTAAAATGTTCCTTGTGGGATACATAACGCTGCGACTGCTGGGAAAACGAGGCGATCCGGTGCCGCACCAGCTGATGTGTGGTCACCCGTGAAATCCCCTCGATACCAAAGGTAAACGATGCATGCTCCAGTACCGAGTGATGGCCCAGCGACATGATTTTATCCAGAAACTGCTCGATATCCGTTGATTCAAGTTTTTCACGCAGATCATCAATGGAAATCGGCGAATAGCAAAGCCGGGCCGCCAGTGCCACGGTCAGTTCGGGATTGGGGGTATGTTCAATAAGTGTAATATTCATGGTGTCCTGCCGGAAGCTGTATTCAATTGATTATTAGATGCAAAAAGGGGGATTTGTCCGATGACAAAACCCCCTTTGCACGTCAAACCGATGGTAAGCTACAGTTGGCCGTAACGCTTCTTGAACCGCTCCACACGACCTGCGGTATCAATGAGCTTCTGCTTGCCGGTGAAAAACGGATGGCAGGCGGAGCAGATCTCAGTATTGATTTCCGGGCGGGTAGATCTGGTCTGGAAAGTGTTGCCACACAGGCACTTTACGGTGACCTCAGAATACATGGGGTGAATACCTTCTTTCATTTCTTCCTCCTCAATATCGTCGCAGAAAAAGTTTAGCACGTTCTTCCAGTAATGTTCTATGTTAGCGGTTCATTGTGATTTTTGCAACCCTTTTTTATCAGGAAACGAGGAGTTTTTCGTCCTGGCAAGGCTGTCGAGGGATTGGCATGCGGCGTAGCAACGCTACGCCGCACTAACAATCCCGAAGACTTACGTCGCCAGGGCGAAAAAGAACCGTTTCCTATTTACTCATGGAGTCCAGGAAATTCTGATTAGTTTTGGCCTCGGAAAGCTTGTCCAGCAGGAACTCCATACTGTCAACCACGTTCATGGGGTGAATTACCTTGCGCAGGATCCAGATGCGGTTGAGAGAACTCTTCTCGATCAGCAATTCCTCCTTGCGGGTGCCGGACTTGTTGATATCTATTGCCGGGAAGGTGCGTTTCTCCACCAGCTTGCGGTCGAGATGCAGCTCCATGTTACCGGTCCCTTTGAATTCTTCAAAGATGACCTCGTCCATCTTGCTGCCGGTATCCACCAGAGCAGTGGCAATGATGGTCAGCGACCCCCCCTCTTCGATATTGCGGGCCGCGCCGAAGAAACGTTTGGGCTTATGCAGGGCATTTGAGTCCACGCCGCCTGAGAGGATCTTGCCGGAAGGCGGAATTACGGTGTTGTAGGCGCGGGCCAGCCTGGTGATGGAGTCCAGCAGGATAACTACATCACGCTTATGCTCCACCAGACGCTTGGCCTTTTCGATGACCATCTCGGCAACCTGGACGTGACGGGTTGCAGGCTCGTCAAAGGTTGAGGAAACAACCTCGCCGTTGACTGAACGCTGCATATCGGTGACCTCCTCGGGGCGCTCGTCAATCAGCAGGACGATCAGATAAACCTCGGGATGGTTGGCGGCTATGGAGTTGGCGATGTTCTGGATCAGCATTGTCTTGCCGGTACGGGGTGGAGCCACGATCAAGCCGCGCTGGCCCTTCCCGATGGGGGCTACCAACTCGATCACCCGCATGGGCATATTATCTGGAACAGTCTCCAGTTTGAGCTTTTCCTCGGGATAAAGCGGCGTCAGGTTGTCAAAAAGGATCTTGTCACGGGCCACCTCGGGTGGTTCATGGTTGACCTCTTCCACCTTGAGCAGGGCAAAGTAGCGCTCCCCCTCTTTGGGAGGACGGATCTGGCCGGAAACCGTATCGCCGGTACGGAGATTGAAACGACGTATCTGACTGGGTGAGACATAGATATCGTCCGGGCCAGGCAGATAGTTGTAATCCGTGGCACGAAGAAAGCCGAAACCGTCCTGAAGGGTTTCCAGCACCCCTTCGCCGTAAATCGAGCCGTTCTGTTCGGTCTGGGCATTGAGTATGGCAAAGATCAGGTCCTGCTTGCGCAGGCTGGAGGCCCCCTCAATGTTAAGTTCACGGGCAATGGCGTTCAGCTCGTTGATCTTCTTGCCTTTCAGTTCCTGTAGGTTCATCGATTCTCCGGCATGTCACGGGGCATGCACAATGCGGCTGCAAAAATGGGTGTTCAACGGGGTTGGAAATGAATAGATTTGTATGTGGTTACAGTGACCTCAAAAGCGGAAATGAGAGAAAAACGTCATGACGGGAAACTTCCTGAATGATAATTCATTGGCATGTCAAGGATTCTAAATAAAAATTTCGAAGGATTTGTGAGGTCGTAAACAGCTAGTCGGAAATTTGCAAGCTGGGATTTAAAAACGTTACCTCCATTGACTTGGACTTGTCAACAAAAAATATTCCCTATTCCACCGGCTTCACCGTAATTTGTCTTGACCAGGCTGTCGAGGAGGCTATATACAAATGCTCATGTGCATGTTCCTGATTTTATTCCCGCATGGACCAACACCCCATGACATCTCATGAACTCGCACTCCTGACAGGTATTCACTGCGCCAAATCCGGCATCCTTTTGGCCGGCAAAACAGGCACTGATATAATTCATTATCAATATCAGACCGCAGTCTGAATTGTGTTTTTTTGTAATAACCGTATTTTTGCAACGAAAGGAACCATGTGAAAGGTCAGAGTCTTATAGAATCCATTGGCAACACGCCTCTGGTAGCCATCACCAACATCAATCCCAATTCGAGCGTCACCATCCTGGCCAAGCTGGAAGGCAACAATCCCGGCGGCTCGATCAAGGACCGCCCGGCACGTCAGATGATCCTGGCTGCCGAGAGTAGCGGCGAACTGACCCCCGACAAGATCATCCTCGAACCCACCTCCGGCAATACCGGCATCGCCCTGGCCATGATCGCCGCGGCCCGCGGGTATCGTATAAAGCTGGTCATGCCTGCCTGTGTCAGCATGGAACGACGCAGCGTTCTGGAGGCTTATGGTGCCGAAATCGTACTGTCGCCCGGATGCGAGGCCACCGACGGGGCCATCCGCCTGGCACACAAGATCCATGGGGAGGAGCCGGGCGTCTACTACATGCCCAATCAGTACGCCAATCAGAATAACGTACTGGCACACTTCCAAACCACCGCACCTGAAATCATGCAACAGACCGAGGGGCGAATCACCCATTTCGTGGCCGGTATGGGCACCAGCGGCACCCTGATGGGGTCTGCGCAGTACTTCCACTCGGTCCGGCCGGAGATACAGGTCATCGGCATCGAACCGGTATTGGGCCACAAGATTCAGGGACTAAAAAACATGAAAGAGGCCATTGTGCCGCCTATTTACAATGAGAGTGCCCTGGACCGGAAGATGGTCATAGACGACGATACCGCTTTCGAGACCGCCCGCCAACTGGCGGCTCACGAAGGAATATTCTGCGGCATGTCGGGCGGGGCAGCCATTGCCGGCGCGCTCAAGCTGGCAGCGGAACTGGACTCCGGCACAATCGTAGTCATAATCCCCGACCGCGGCGACCGTTATCTGAGTACCAATCTGTTCAAATCCATGTGCGCCCAGTGCCCCCCCTGACAAATGACAGAACGACTTTACAAACAAGCTAACCTGCTCGCCCTCATAACTATCGGTTACAACCTTCTGGAAGGGCTGGTCTCGATCTGGTTTGGGCTGGCCGATGAGACAATCGCGTTGTTCGGCTTCGGGGCGGATTCCTTTGTCGAGGTCATATCAGGCATCGGTATCTGGCACATGCTGCGCCGACAGGCCGCAGCCAATCAGACAAACCGGGATGCCTTTGAGCAACGCGCCCTGCGCATCACCGGCTCAGCCTTCTATCTGCTGACAGCCGGCCTGATAGCCACCGCCATCCTCAATCTCTGGCAAGGGCACGCACCTGAGACGACCTTCTGGGGGATTGTGGTCTCACTGGTCTCCATTGTTTCCATGTGGCTGCTGATCCGTGCCAAGGTGCGGGTCGGCACCGCTCTGAAGTCGGATGCCATCCTGGCCGATGCCGCCTGCACCCGAACCTGCCTGCAGCTATCGGTGGTTCTGCTTGTGGCCAGCGGCGGTTATGAATTAACCGGCATCGGCCTGTTCGATTCGCTCGGATCACTGTTGATCGCCTGGCTATCCTGGAGAGAAGGGCGGGAGGCTTTCGGCAAGGCTGCCGGAAAATCCTGCTGTTGTTGTGGATAAGCAAATATCTCCTCCTTGACCGCACCGTTCAGACCTGCTATTTTACAACTCTTTTTTTGCGTTTCAGCATACTCTCCCCATCGGAGGACCACATTGTGACATTTCAGGATCTCATCCTTTCCCTGCAGGGCTACTGGGCCAAACAGGGATGCGTCATTCAGCAGCCCTACGACACCGAAAAGGGTGCCGGCACCTTCAACCCCGCTACATTTCTGCGCGTGCTCGGACCCGAGCCGTGGAACGTGGCTTATGTGGAACCATCCCGACGCCCTACCGACGGGCGCTACGGCGAGAACCCCAACCGGCTGCAGCATTATTACCAGTTCCAGGTGATAATGAAGCCCTCACCCATGAATATTCTCGACCTGTATCTGGATTCTCTGCGCGCCTTCGGACTCGACCCGAACAAGCACGATATCCGTTTTGTAGAAGACGACTGGGAATCGCCCACCTTGGGCGCTTGGGGCCTGGGCTGGGAAGTATGGCTGGACGGTATGGAGATCACCCAGTTCACCTACTTCCAGCAGGCCGGCGGTATAGACCTGAAACCGGTCTCCTCCGAGATCACTTACGGCTGCGAACGGATCGCCATGTACCTGCAGGGTGTGGACAACGTCTACGACCTTGAGTGGGTCAAGGGAATCAAGTACGGAGACATCCACCATGAAAGCGAGGTGGAGTTTTCAAAATACAACTTTGAAGAAGCCGATGTAGATATGCTGCTGCAGCTCTTCACCATGTACGAGAAAGAGTGTCTGCGTCTGGCGGAGAAGGAGCTGGTCCTGCCTGCATACGACTATGTCATGAAATGTTCCCACACCTTCAACCTGCTGGATGCCCGCGGCGCCATCTCGGTTACGGAGCGCGCCTCCTACATCGGCCGGGTGCGTAACGTGGCCCGAATCTGCGCCGAAGGCTATCTGCGGATGCGTGAGCGGCTCGGTTTTCCGCTGTTGAAAGGAGGTGTGGCCCGATGAATACCAAAGAACTTTTTCTCGAAATAGGTACCGAAGAGATACCGGCCGGTTTTATCCCCCGCGCCATGGCCGAGATGGAGGCCATGATCACCCGGGAGCTGACCAACGCCCGTCTGAGCTTTGGCGAGATAAAAACCCTGGCCACGCCGCGCCGCCTGGCACTGGTGGTCAAGGGAATACCGGCCGTGCAGCCGGATGCCGAGATTACCGCAACCGGTCCTTCCAGAAAGGCCGCCTATGATACCGACGGCAAGCCGACCAAGGCAGCCGAGGGCTTTGCCAGGGGCCAGGGCGTAGATGTCTCTGCCCTGCAGATCATCAGCACCGAAAAGGGTGAGTATCTGGCGGTGACCAAGCAGGAAACCGGCCGTCCGGTCTTTGAGCTTCTGGCCGAGATCCTGCCCGGCCTGATTGCCAACATCCCCTTCAAAAAGTCCATGCGCTGGGGTGATCTGGATGTCCGCTTTGCCCGGCCGATCCACTGGATCGTGGCCCTGTTCGACGGCATTGTGGTGCCGTTCTCCTTCGGAAACATCGACAGCGGCACGATCTCGCGCGGTCACCGCTTCATGGCCAACACAACTTTCCCGGTGCGCGATTTTGCACACTATCAGGA